>Ga0163144_10015494_pt1 | contig 15718 bp, 22 predicted proteins | sample OliLak19BULKMAT1_FD_123175 | JGI IMG/M metagenome (GOLD analysis project Ga0163144, IMG submission 123175) | Freshwater microbial mat bacterial communities from Lake Vanda, McMurdo Dry Valleys, Antarctica - Oligotrophic Lake LV.19.BULKMAT1 | ecosystem: Environmental > Aquatic > Freshwater >...
ACATCGGCTATAAGTAATGTCTGGTCTTGTGGTTCATTTGTATTTTCTGCTTCTGCATTCATTTTGTTTTCTATTTAAAGTGAGCAGTTTTAATCAGCCACTACTCATAGCCGTTTTCCGTTATGTGCAAGGCTAACATTTCTTTCGATTACGCCTTTGTTCTGCTAAACATTCCTTTGCCCATTCTAAATTACGGTTCTCCCATTTTTCAATAGAATCACCATCATCTAAATTAGATTCAACAACTTCTTTAAAAAGTCGTGGATTATTTCTGCTTAGTTCAACAAGTTCATTAGGTGAATAATCATAATCATTACCATCTTCATCGAGGTCGTTCAAGTTTCTCATTTGTTTTAAAATTAAATTTATAGGTTATAAACCGCCCAGCACAATCTTTAGTACTTACGTGTAATTGTTAACGCACACAACTGGAACAGATTTCCAATATTCTTTACCATTCGTTTTATCAAACCACATTTGTTCTAAATTGCCATTTCTGTTCATGCACACATTTAGCCTTAACATGCACGTTGGCTCTAATACCCCATCGGACAACAAGGGTCTTGCAGTACCTTTAACCTGATATAGAACTATTTGCTCTAAAAATTCTTGTAATGCTGTTTTTGACATTTGTATTTATTTTAAATTTGTAATTCTAAACAACAGCTCAGTCTAAAAGGGGGCTTGCTGTAGAAGCCAAGAACTGTAGGCCTTATCCGATGCTGCGGTCGGAGACTCACTTTCTGGGAGATCTTCGATAACCTCAAACTGGCGATCAAAGAAGGCCCGGCTCACCCTAACCCTATTGTCAGGGTCAACGTAATGAACGTACACCGAGGTCTCGGTCAGATCCAGGATCTCTGCTCGAACCACGTCATCGGCTTCGGTTATGTCCTTATCCCTTGGTTTGAGGATGTACGTACCACCCTTTTGTATTTTAGATATCATAAGTTGTTTTATAGGCGGTTAATAATTGCTCTACAAGTCGAGCCTTCTCTATTTCAAAAAGTCCGACTAATTCAATGTATGAGAAATTAGGGTGTAAATCATCGTCAAAGTTTCTGCTTATCCGCATACTGCCCACTGCCCTTTCCTCAAACATGATGGTATATCTTTTTGTAACCGCTGGGAGGGTCACTTCCCCCTCATCAGGGTCTTGATTTTGCTTTTCCATTGTTTTATTTTATTTTATAATGAATTATTAAGTAAACTTAGAGGGCGATGGGGTCCGTTGTTCATATTAAAGTAGTTAACTATATCACTCACACGCACCACAGAACGATTTACGCTCTGCTTTAAGATGCGCGCCCACTCCCCATCAAGGAATTCCATGTAAAAGACCTGACTATAAATCTTAACGTATGTCCCGTCGGTGGCCCATATACGACAACCGTTTTCGCTATTATCTTTTTTGGTCATTGCATAGTCTAACTGTACAAGGGTCGGATCATCAAAGAACTCAGACTGCTCGCCCCAATATCTTAGACGGGCATAGAAGTAACTAAACAGTGAATCTGAATATTTGTACCTCGTTCCCTCTTTATCTGGGTTAACTCTGTATAGTTTTATGTCTTCCATTATTCTATTTTATAATGAATTATTGAGCAGATCCTGCGTTCCTTCAGAGAGGTATTCAAGTACAAGGGTTCTCATGGCTTCGGCTGTCCAGGACTCATCATCATTTCCGTTCTTCTCTAAACGTTGCAGGTGCTGAGTAAGTTCCCAAAGATCGAGCCCCATTTGTTGACCGCCCAAAGCTACCTTATGTGCTTGGGCATCGTCAGGATCTGATAGATCGTAGGTTAGTGTTGCTATTGGCATTTTATTTATTTATATTTTAAAGTTATTTACTGCTCCGCCAATTCGGCGGATTCAAAAACATTCTCCCCCTCTGAGTGAATAATAACCCGTCTTTCCCAGTTACTAAACTGTCCACTCTCAATCTTCTGTATGATCTCGTAACATTCCTGAATGTAAAAATCCTTATTTACTTCGTAGTTTGTAACTATCTCAGAGGTCTTATCCCTCTTTTTTTTGATACTCACTATTTCAGGATTTCTAATGTTCATTGCCGACTCTACTAAATGTCCCCTTCTTACCGCCTGAAGATTATTAACCCTATTATCCTCCCAGAACTTAAAGATATTAGCTCCTTTCTTACGCATAAAGAATCTAATAGCCTTTTCAGATCGTTTCTCTATATCTACTACGCCACTCTCATCTGCTGTAATAAACCAGTATTTAAAACCCTTGCGTCCTTTAATACCATACAAGAACGGATAAATCGAGTTTTCTGCTGATATATAGTCCTCTATCGGACGATCATTTGCATAGTACTCGCACAGGGCCTCTCCAATGACTGTCGCCGATGGATTCTCATCATAATGGTGTTCCTTGTTGTCTTCTTCAGTATAATCGTAATATATTCTAAACAGGCCTTTACGTTTAATAGTTCCCGACTCTGTAACTGCTATGTAATTATTAACATCTCGACATGCCAAAAGTCGATAGGTATCATATTCAAGTTTTAAACCCGTTAGGATCTCCCACTGGGAGCACACGTCTTTTAACTCGTCTACGGCCTTCCGGGGTATCCTGATTTCGATACCATCGGTATTACCTATGAGAATTTGGCCGATTAAAGAAAGTTCTTCAGCAAGCATTGAAAGCAGCAACTGACCGTTCACCGTAGTTTTAATCGTATACACAGGATCTCGTAACTTAGAGAACTTCTGATTGGATTTACCATACACACATACAAGTGCTTTCTTTAACGCACCATTCATTGACGAACCTTTTGGATACAGAGATCTTCTATCGTATATTTCCTTGTAGACCCTGCAGAAGGTCTTGCCCAGATGCTCTGGATAAAACTCATTTACTATCGCCAAATTTGGATAAAATGAGCTAACATCAATCGTGTATATAACATACTCCTCGTCCGATCTATAAACTCCGGGCGCGTGAAAAGCATGCAATCCCCCCACACCGAAATCATATACTACAGATTTAAATGTAGCTTGGGGGGTTATAAAGCCCTTAATGCCGTTTTCATTTACATCAGTCAACACCGTAGCCTTAAAGATATCAAGAACTCCCTGCATTTCAGGACTGGAGAACCCCACGTAATCTAATATGTGATCAGCTATGGCAATGGTGTCTCTTTTTACCGTAGCCTCAAGATCCTTTTGCTTTAGACCTGATTTCTTTAAATAATCCAGAACAATGTACTCACCAATCGATGAATCACTCATGTTCATCAACCGGGGATTGTTATGCTCATCTACCAGCTCCTTTCTGAACACAATCATGGACATACAGCGATTGAACAGCTCGTGAGGGTTGTCTACGTCGTTCTTGCAGTAGTTGACCAACTTAGTTAGATTGGAGGTACTTATGTGCGTTCCAACTGGAAATGGCAGGTCCTGCATTTTCGGGGCTCTCATGGAGAACTCTAACCATTTCAGAGAGGTCTTAGAGTTATCATAATGGTTGATCTTAAACAAGTCAACGTGGCTAAAGGACATACTCCATTCCTTGTATGGGAGGTTAAAACGATCTTCTTTTTGCCCCGAAATGAGTCCATCCACAAAGTCATAGATTTGTTGAGTACTAACCCGTTTTGGCGAGGTCCAAAGAAGTTCTAATATCTGTCCATCAAAACCTAAAGAATTAAATCCAATTAAAGTAGGACGGGTTCTTAACCACTCCTGGATGTGAGTATAGTCATCTCGAATTAACTCCACATCCTCGTGCAGTACGTATTTTAAATACTCTTTAGGATCCGCCAGAGACTTTGCAACCAGTACAAAGCAGTTAGGATACACCTCGGTGTCAAATACCCAGGTGTTTGTAAGATTTAAAGTATTATTTGTATTGCTCTCCATGTTATTATATTCCTAATGGCTCCTCCTCTTCTTCGTCAGGGACTAATAGCGCATCGTTTGGACCGCCCATAGGGGGATCATCGTCACAATTTTGATCCACCACAATGAGCATTATAATTAGAAAGAACATTAATAGATAGAACAACATAATTCGCGGCTTTAAAAAGAGTTTAATTTATTTTCTAATTGAAACACACAACATAACCAAAAAGGTCATGGCTAAGAACGACACAGTAAGAGCTACGGGCAGCCAGTAAGGACTGAGCACCCAGATCCAAGACCAGGATACATAGCCTAAGAGCTTTAAGGATACAAGAATTATACCTACGAGCGAACACGTCCATGCTGCAATTGTAGATGGTTTAGGTTCGTTGAAGTCATACGACCGTTTGTTTGCCATTTTATTATATAATTTAATTAATTTAGTATAGTCCTTCAAATTCATCATCGAGTAGATTGCTCTCAATATTATGAGCCATTAGCCACTCTCTAAGATCTTCCTCCTCCGATATAGAATCGACTGTTGAGTTCTTGAACGTCTTGTACACCTCAGCAAAAGTACCGGCTTGGTATTTAATACGTCTGTGAGTTGATCTACACTTCTGCGCCCTTTGGGTGTACACCTCATTTGGCGGAAGTACAATATTCATCATATCAACCTCTATGGGATCTACAAACTGTACTAAATATCTACAGCTAAGAATAACAGGGGACTGATCGTGCTCCATTTGCGGTAAGCACTCTCCGTCTTGTCGGAGGAGCTTTATATAGCCCTCAAAGACACCATCAATATCCGATCTAAGGACTGAACCGTCAAAAATCTCATCTTTATCGTACGTCATTTATTTTGTTTTTAATAATATATTAAGGTTTTAACCAACTTGTGTCCGTCCTTACTAAAGCAGACAGCATAGTATATCCCAGAGGTTAGAATAGGTAGCTTTATTTTATTTGTATCTATTCGGGTATTAAACATCTTTTGACCCGCCGAATTGTATATTGTTAAATCAGAAAGCCAGAGCGGACCTAATGGACCGACAATAAACAACACCTGATTTTGGATATCGTATAACAATGAGGTCTCGGTGTTTGCCAATCTAACCACCGGCGAGGTCTCGACATTCAGGAGCCTGTCCATGACCGTCATACGGTAATACTCACGGTACTCCGGTGTTTGTAGGCACAGGGTAAAGAACTTCCCTGCGTGTATGATCTCCCTCGCGCTCTTAGTCTCTATGGGTTTGAAGTTTTGGCCGTCAGAAGAATGTTCTATCCAGTAAATATCATCCCCCTGTGAGTCCTCTATAGTCCAGTTCATACAAACAACCTTCCGATCTCTATATGCTTTGAACTCTATGATCCTTAGTGCGAGATTTGTTAGACTGATTTCGATACAGGCACGTCCATGACATGAGGGGGAGGCATGGGACACGATAGACACGTAGACCGGATCGCTACAGGGGCAGTTAAATACCGAGGATGTGTAGGTCGCCGTAGATGGATTTTGCCATGAAAAGCAGTCGGTTAGCTCGGTCTTTACGCCCGCCGATCCACATCTATAAAGGAACCTCAGCGAAGCATTTCCATGAGATAGCGTAGCTGTACTTGTAATCGAATAGGCGCAATTAGGGAGGGCGTTCAAAACCAAGGTGTTTATGGTTAGGGCTTCACACTGAGCAAGTGCGTCATTAAAGATAGCAGTTAGTAATAGCGTTAGTAGTAGTTTCATAATTTGCTTAATTCTCATTTCTTCTTATTATATTTATCCTCTTTATAGGTCATATACAACAGTCCAAGTAGATAACCTACACCTATGATGATTACTATTGCTATTTCAATGTAGTTAAAGTATGTCATTATAAATAAAACATAGATGTGGGTGATAAAGTTCCCGATTAAATTCATATCTGTGATTTGGCTATTAGTATTGCATCTACAAGTCCGTCGTGGAACTTAGTACGTCGGAGGTTCTTTGGAAGGATTTCATTGTCGGCGTATCTTAAATCCAGGTGGGGATAAAGTCTTTTTAGTGCCGCCAAAGATATGGCTTTGGTGTCGTTAACCTGCGTTTTGCCGGATGAAGAAGACTTCTTTACAATCTCTGAAGGTTTCCAGATGATCTTCTGCCATGCTTTGGGTGTAATTAGTGTATAAGATATGTTTAATCCCGCCAAAAGTCCTTTGATTGTCCCATAACCCTCCGCCATTGTAAACATCGTACCCTTTGAAGCTCCAAATATTGCATGGATCTTCTCTAAGACAAATAAACACTCCTCAGACGGATAGGTCAAGAATATAGCTGCAAGTGAGTCTGTATGGATTTCTCTGCCACCATCGGGAAGATCATTCGTGGGCATTATAAACTTACCTCTCACTTCGCCGGTGAAAGCATTTAGTATAGCTATTCCTCCGTTGAGTCCCCCGTCAATCCCGTAAATATGCTTGATCATTCGTTTTAAGATAATTAGCTGATTATTAAATATATGACCACATATAGTTGTATGCGGGTTTTTAAATTGTTAAATTTGCCTTTGTATACCTTGTGGTTTCCAGTATAAACCTTATTAATCACTAAAAAGTTCCCAAAATTCCCAAAAATTATGTGTGGATCGTGTATTCGTCGTGCTAAAGCACAAGCAGCCGCCCTTTTGGCATCTTCTAATGCAAGCGTCAATTCGGCAGAAGTAAGGACTTCGAGAGTGAGTAAGACTCCATCCACGTCATTATTTGCACCAAGGGTTGTATCGTCAGGTATAAAAGGTTCTAAAGGTTCTAAACGACGTAAATAAGTAAATAAGCAAATAAGTAAAATAAGTAAATAATGAGTCTATTCTCATACAAAAGACAGCAAATAGACAAGTTACTGGACAAGTACTGGAGGTGCTGTTGTTCAGAGGTTCCTCGGTCTTTCTGGAATTTAAGTACCAACGATCAGCTGTATAAGATAAAGCAGTTAGTATCTTGTTGTGGCTCTATATCTGGATACGTGGGGGAAGACGGCCTTTTGGCCGGCGAAATTGTGACATTAACCCTCCCAGATACCTCAGAAAGAACGACACTGACCAACTCCGAAGGGTATTACATATTCTGCAACCTGTCGTGTGGAGACTACGTGCTCTCTGTAAGTGGATATGATGATTTTGGGTTTACAATTGGCGGATCAACGGGTCCTAAAGTGATACTTCATAATTTTACTCTATTAGAAAGTAACTTCCTGATAGACTTCGATAATCAAGTACTCGTAGATTTTGACGTAGAGGAATTAATAGATGTATGAAACACACGGAATTTAAAACTCAACTCAACTTAAAAATGAAAGGCATATTACTTCATTTGGAAATACAATAAGAAATAACATCATGGCAGAACGATTAGATCAAAAACCAGCAGCAGCTTCAATAGCACTGACTGACTTACTATTAATAGCAGATCCAGTAACTGGTGCAATGGAGAAAGTAACAGGACAGGAAGTTGTAGACTTAGTTGATGCTAATGCCGCTTTTCCTGCAGAAAATGTTCTTAGGTTTAATGTAAAAACCTACGGGGCATTGGGCGATGGTGTGACCGATGATACTATAAGTATTCAAGCTGCAATAAATGCTTGTTATATTGCCGGAGGGGGGATTGTTTACCTACCAAAGGGTATATATATCATTGGTGGGGGTCTTCAAACCAATGTAGACGGGGTTAATCCAAATGCTCAAATAGTTTTACCATATACAAGTAATGCAACAGGCCCATATCCAAGAATATCTTTAGAAGGGGAATCAGGTAATAATGCCACAGCCGAGATTGTAGGAGCACAGCCCAAAAACGAATATGGAGTAATCATTGAATCTACATTGATTGGAGCGGGGTATGTGTTCGGATCTTCGTTTGTATATAATATTGGGTATGGAGGAAATACAAACTGGACATGGTGGGCCTTTAAAAACTTAGAAATAAGGGTGAGGTCTAAAACATCAGGATCTGAGATTACGCATACTATGTCTGGCATAAACTCCGAAGCTCCAAGGTCAGTCGATTTTGATGCTGTAAAGGTTACAGTCACAAGTTCAGAAGGTGCTATGTTAGAACCAGGATCCGGAACTATTGGCGTTAAAATGCCACACTGGAATAACAACGCAAACGCTTTAATAGGAAAACTAAGTATATCCGGGTTTTACAACGGTATAGTTTTGTCAGAGCATGCTAATTTTCAATCTTTAAGCGTTTTTTCTTGTCATAATGGATTATATCTTGGATGGGCTACACACAGTGCCCATATTTCCCAATTTGTTACAGAGGGATGCGTAAATCATATTTATGTAAGCGATGAAACCGGGCCATTTTCCGGTACACCTGTTGATATTCACATTGACACGTATAACGCTGAACATTATACCGTTTCAGGGCATTGGAATACTTACCAATATGATGTATATTACGAGGACTCTTTAATCGGGAATAAAATACAAATTGACTTTGCACATACCGGAGAGTCATACGTAGGTACTGTAAATACCTTTAACACAAACGCACCAGAAAACGTAGCGTATACAATAAATGGAGATATTCACGCACTTAGATCTGTGTCTATGATTAGCCCGGTTGCAGGATATCCATATATTAGCTTAGACGCAACAAACGCAGCAATCCTCCTAAGATATGCACAAGTAGTTTTTAAGAACAATGGAGTACCGCAATGGACTACAGGCTTAAGGGAAGGAGATGGATCATATCATATATTTAATGTACCAGATAATACGGACAGGCTTATAATTGAAAGCGACGGGACTACGACTTATGGAGGCCCTGTTAAATTACAAAACTTAACCACGGCTCAAAGAGATGTAATACCAAGTCCGACAGAAGGCATGCAGATTCACAATACAACTACTCATATCCCTAATTATTATAACGGTTCTGCTTGGTCGGCAGTGTCAGTTGCCCCTGCTGGAAGTAATACAGAAATTCAATTTAATAACTCAGGTATCCTTGGATCATCTGCAAATTTAGTTTGGAATAATACGGAAAGTGTAATCGGATTTGGGGGAACGACGACATCATCATGGAGTAGTAATTCAGCAACACTTGAAGGAGGCGGAGCATCTATATTTTTCGGACAGGCAACTGATATTTGGACTACATCAAACGGGTACTATGATGCTGGGTGGAAATATAAAACTACAGCAGCAGCCTCTAACATAGGATTATATGGCGGTGAGGTTATGCTTAGAGTTGCTGTGTCAGGGTCAGCCAATTCTTCCCTTACATGGATACAAGCACTAACAGTAAAAGTAAATGGTATAGTAAATATATCAATCTGTCCTGTGTATGCAAGTGACGCCGCTGCCGGGACAGGCGGGCTTATTGCAAATGATGTTTATCAGGACTCATCTGGGTTTGTTAGAATAAAACAATAAACTAAAATGAAAAAAGGAATCAAATGCCAAGCTCGAAGTGCAAAGCACTACACAGGGATTCTTGCCTCCTAAAATGACAGCAACACAGGCAGAGGATATATCATCTCCGGCTGAAGGGTTAATGATATACAGCACTAACGGAACAGGCGTTACTATAACAAGTAAAGGTTGGTGGGGTTTCGATGGATCGGTTTGGACTAAATTAAATTAAATTAAATAAATCAGAATCAGCTGTGATTAATCAAATTATACAAAAGAAGGTCTCAATAACGGCCCTAGCCAGTACCTCTGGGAGGGACTATAAGTACTTAGACGTAGAGCCTTATGGGGTTTTTGTTTGGTCGAGTACTGGAACTGTAGATTCTATATTTGTCTTTGCTGCTTTGAATGGAGGAGTATGGACTTATGATGTTTTAAGTTCTAAAGGTGTATATAAAGTCTCTATGGCGAAAATACTCGCCGGAGATGCAGGTGACAAGACCTCGGTTTTAAACGACATATTTGCACACAGTGGTGTAAAGACCGTATTGGTAGACGCACAGCAGACAATTACACTGAACTTAGTTCTTACTATTCCTTCAGGTAAGGTTCTTCAAATAGAGCCCGGTGGATCATTCACCGGCAGTGGTACAATAAATGGAGGTATAATGGATATCTCCAATGTCTTGGCTTCAATCACAGAGGTCTTTGGGGGAACAATAACTCGTAACTTTGACCATGTTATTAATGGCACTCTTCAATATACTAACTTTGGCTCTTTTCCTGTTTTAGGTAAAACCGGTAAGTTATACATAGATATCGCTACCCCCGCAGCCTACCTGTGGGATGGCGGCACTTACGTGTCAACAGCCGGAGTTGGAGCTGGAGCAACTGTCATTGTGCCAGTAACGTCCACACCTCACAACGCTGCTCAGACATCAGGTGATATTATATTTCTAATAAACTGCACAACTGCCGGTGGACCAGTGACCATAAACCTACCAACCGCAGTTGGTAATGCTGCGGAGTTTACTTTTAAGAAAATAGATGCAGGTGCAGATATCTTTACGGTCGATCCGTTTGGCGGAGAGACTATCGATGGTGAAACAACCGCAATAGTTAGATTTCAAAATACGGCCTTTAGTATTAAATCTGATAATGTAAATTGGCAGAGGGTGTAAACTCTTTTAAAAAAGGCTTTTAATCCCGCAAAAATAAAATATAAAATATAAAATGGCACTCAATATCGAACAACTAATTATAGCAGATCCTTCGGGCGTAGTTGCAAATGTAATAAATTTGACAAACAATGACGGTTTAGCTACGGTCATTCTCGATGCAAATGGAGATCCTATAACGGCCTTTGGCGGAGGAACACAGTACACCGAAGATGCTGTCGCTGCGGCCAACCCTGTGGGTACGGCAGAGATACTAATCAGAGCCGATACACCTGCTCTCCAGGGAGCTGACGGTGATTATGTCGCCCGTAGGGGCACTGGATACGGTGCAGCCTATACTCAGATCGTAGACTCAGCTGGTGCATTTGTAGATACATTCGGTGGCGGAACACAGTACACAGAGGGTGCTGTCGATGCGACAATCACAGGAAATGCTCTATTATGGGAGGATGCTGCTGATACTTTAAGAGCCGTTTCTGCGGCCAAACCACTCCCTGTTGAAGTCATTGCCGGTGCAACATCCGGTACGGAATACACCGAAGGTGATGTTGATGCCACCATCGCCGGTAGAGCTATATTAATGGAAGTTGCCGGTAATACCTTACAACCCATACAGGGTACGGTTGCTGACGGTCTCCTTGTAAACCTGGGTACAAATAATGACGTTACGGTCACAGGAGCGGCCCTAACGGCCCTGGAGCTTATTGACGATGCGATCTATAGTGACGGTGTGGGTACGGTCGTAAAGGGCATTGCAATCTTCGGCCAGGATGGGACCAATCCACAGGGGATTAAGACAGACGCATCCGGGGAACTTCAGGTTGATATATTAACCATGCCGGCAATTACGGCCTCTAATTTAGATATCAGGGATTTACTTTTTAGTTCAGATAAGGTAGACATATCTGGTAGTACCTTGGCTGCAAACTCAGGTGTGGATATTGGTGATGTGACGGTTAACAATGCTTCCGGCGGAAGTGCTGTCAATATACAGGACGGAGGTAATTCAATTACTATTGATAATAATGGAACGTTTTTAACCCAGGAAAACGGAGGTGTATTAACAGCCCTGCAGTTGATTGACGATACAGTAGGTACGTTAGGCACTACTACTTACACAGAAGCCACAACTAAGGCCCTTGTGATTTCGGCCGTTAGAAGAGATGCAGATACAACACTGGTTGATACTACAAACGAACTTGCTCCCTTACAGGTAAATTCAGCAGGACAATTAAAGGTTGAAATCTTTGACGGCGGCGATTCATTTACAATTGATAATAACGGTACGTTCCTTGTCCAGGAGAATGGTCCGGCTTTGACAGCTCTCCAGGTGATTGACAATCCAGTTGTTGTCGATGATGCGGTCTTTACTCCCGCCACAACTTCTGTAATGATGGCCGGTTTTACGTTTGATGACTCAGCTCCCGATTCAGTAAATGAGGGAGATGCTGGCGCAGGACGTATGAGTGCTAATCGTAACATCTATATGACCATTCGAGATGCCGCTGGAAACGAAAGAGGTGCGAATGTAAATGCCTCCAGTCAACTGTCCGTCAGCGTAGATAACACTGTAACCGTAGGATCCCATGCCGTAACTAATGCCGGTACCTTTGCTGTACAAGCAACGATAGCTGCCGGAGCAACGGCAATAGCAAAGGCCGAAGATGCGGTTCATGCGTCAGGAGATACCGGTGTGTTTGTCCTGGGCGTTGCCAATGAAGCTCAAACTACTTTCGCTGGTGATGGTGATTACATTGCTACAGCTACGGACGTTAAGGGTAACGCCCTTACTGTCGGTAATTTAGCGCACGATGCTGCTGATGCCGGCAATCCTGTTAAGGTCGGTTATAAAGCACTCTCGGCTTTGCCAACTGCCGTGGCTACATCTGACAGGGCTAATGGTATATCAGATCTTTTTGGCCGACAATTAACGTCTCATATAGATCCTGCAATGTTTGTGTCTAAGTCGTTCAATGCTACGACCACTCAGACAGGTACAGACGTTTGGTCCCCCACAAGTGGGAAACGCATCGCAATTACCAGTATTATCATTGGAACCTACGGAACAACCGCCGGAAGAGTGATCCTATTTGCCAGTCCAACGGCGGATACGACCTATACAGAGGGAACCGACCAAGCGATTATAAAAGCATCCTTTGCGCCCTCTACCACAAGTAAACCGGGATTGGTTTTCACCCCAGCAGTTCCGGTCTTCATCAACACAGCAGATTACGAGATACATATCACTACGGATGCCGCTATTTCAATTGATGTGGTAGTAACGGGGTACGAGTATTAATCTGATCTGATAATGGTTATGAATTTTAAATAAACACAATGGCAAAAACAGGTGATATTGTGAAGAAAGCCTCGGTTATAAAGGGTGCGATCGGTGAACCCGTAGACTTCTTGACCATCGTACAAGCAGCTATAGATGCTAAAGTTATTGAGGATGAACAAGTTGTAGTTTCTTTTGATGATAAAGTTGTGATCCTGTTGGCTTATTTTCAACTATTTTGGCCGTTTATGGAAGTTCTTTATTCTCAAGGACTAACATCTTTTGAGGGCCGCCAAATTGAGGACATTAAGGCCGATGGAGAAGCATACATTCAAAAGACCCTGTCCGCCGGTATAAGCATTTCATTAGATAAGGAATCATCTACATCTGTGAAAATGTCATTCTACGTGTCTGACGATCTCACGTGTCATGCTAAGATCACCACCACCACCGTAGGCGGTGATACCTCTATGGTCTTTGAGAACCTTTCCGATCTTGCTGAGTACGTTGCACCGTTGTTTGTTAAGTGTGAACTACCCACCCACAGCAAAGCTGATGGGATGGGCTTCAAAAGAACAATCAAATGACTGAACTTAATCTTTTTTACGCTTCAACGCCCCCTCTAATGAGGGTAACTCTGCGTACTCTAAGCTACGTTCCATAGCCGAATTTCTTAATCCAAAGGAAAGAATATTAGCTGCTGCGTTTTTATCCCTGTCGTGGGTAGTGTTACAGTTATCGCAAGTCCATTCTCTTTCAGATAGCTCTAATTTTTCTTTTTTAATTCCACAAGTTGAGCAGATTTTCGAGCTTGGTTCAAACCTGCCAATGTACTCAACTTTTTTACCCTTCCATTCAGATTTATATTTAAGCATATTTTCAAACATATTCCATCCACAGTCGCTTATTGCTCCTGCAAGTTTGTGGTTTTTCACCATGCCTTTAATATTCAAATCTTCAAGAATTATTAAATCAAAGCGATTGGTTATCTCGTTTGATGATTTATGTAAAAAATCTGCACGTTGGTTTGCCACTTTTTCATATTGCTTTGCTATCCTGAATTTCCAAAGGTTTCTACGGTTACTGCCTTTTACTTTTTTAGAAAGTTGTCGCTGCATCCATTTTAATTTCACCTGTGCATTACGCAGGTGTTTAGGATTTTCATATTCAGTACCATCAGAGCAAACTGCAAATGTTTTAATTCCCAAGTCTATACCTACTGCATTATTACTTTTGATAGGCTTCGGAAGTTCCTTTTGGTTATCCACCAATATTGATACAAAGTATTTGTTTGTAGGTGTTTTGCTTATTGTAACAGTCTTAATATCACCAGTGAATTTTCTGTGCAATACAGCTTTAATGGATTGTTTGAATTTTGGCAAGTCAATACTGTTATCCTTAAAATCTACCTTTACATTTTGTGGTAATTGGAAAGATTGCTTTTTAGACTTCTTCTTAAAGTTGGGATATGCAGCACGTCCTTTAAAGAAGTTTTGGAAAGAGTTATCTAAATTTCGTAAAGCCATTTGTAAGCATTGGCTATTTACCTCACGTAACCAATCACATTCTTTTTTAAGGTCGGTCAATTGTGCAGACAAATCATTATATGAAAGCTGCACTTTGTTTCCAGCGTATGCAGTCTGCTTAGTTTCGAGGGCTAAATTATACAGAAATCTTACTGAGCCTAAATGCTTATCCAATAGCACTTTTTGCTCGTTATTTGGTAAAATTCTATATCGAAAAGCCTTTAACATGATGCAAATATACATTATTTATAGAAACAATGCGCATTATTATAAGAAATATTTACTAACTTTGTACAGCGATTTAAAGGAGCAGGTCGCTTACATCCCATCCACGCAAAAGCGATGAATGGGTTTTACGCTCCGAACTATAAATTTAATTAAATGGCATTAACAAGAACAAGCAGAGGGCCCGCTACAAACACATTAGGTACAGGTTTTACTATACGGTTTAATTCCGCTTCCAACTTTACGGCAGGGACTATGGCCGTAATATGTATGAGGAATTATGGTAGTGGAGGTGGGCTTATTACTGATATATCAGATTCACTTGGCAATACATGGACACAGGCGGGGGGTGGTGTAGAGTTCTGGTATACCAACATGAACGGGGGTACAATTACAACTTCAACAAATATAAATTTTACTATGGACGCATCTGCGGAATATGCAGGGGTAGCTGCGCTCTATGAGATAGCGGGTAGTGTTGGAACTCCGACATATTCCACTTCTGCGTTCGCAAACGGTACTGGCACGAGTGCTACAATAACTACGAGTAGTATAATAAATGGTGACGTGGTTATTGGATTTACAAACGGTGATATGTCAGCCATAACAGCAGATAGTGATACTACAAACGGAACATGGTCGTCAGCTCAAACCACAACTGACACAGAATCAGTAGATTCGATTACAATAAGAATATCATCTCAGTCAAAGGTAGTAACAGCTACGGCTACACAAACTTATAATACAAGCTGGACCGGATCAATCGGCTATGGTATTCGGTGGGCATCGTTTACGGAGGTCATTGCATCATCATCTTTAGATCCTATGGGAATGTCTGGTTTCTTTGGCTTATAGTAATTTTAAAAACACATGATGAATTTTCAAAGAGATGTAGTTGAGAAATCCAGGGATATACCCGTACTTGTCCAGTTTTGGATGGAGAACTGTGGTCCTTGTAAGACCTTAAAGCCTATCTTGGCGGATAATCATAGTAAAAGACCTCATGATTATGAACTCATAGAGGTAAATATTCGTGAACATCCGGAACTGGGTCGTAAATACACTATTCAAAGTGTTCCGGTGCTACTTTTATTTAATATAGGACAGATGATTTCAAGGGTAAACGGTTTTATACCGGGTAAAAATCTAAATGAATGGTTGGATAGAGAACTTCCTGTTGAGTATTTGGAAGTTAAATAAAATATTTAAAATATCTAAAATATCTTCACTAATACCGCCA
>Ga0163144_10015495_pt1 | contig 15718 bp, 12 predicted proteins | sample OliLak19BULKMAT1_FD_123175 | JGI IMG/M metagenome (GOLD analysis project Ga0163144, IMG submission 123175) | Freshwater microbial mat bacterial communities from Lake Vanda, McMurdo Dry Valleys, Antarctica - Oligotrophic Lake LV.19.BULKMAT1 | ecosystem: Environmental > Aquatic > Freshwater >...
AGATCCAACAACAAAGTGGTGGCGGGACACGCTGGCAGTTGGAGCTGGAACGACGCCGGTCCGGTCGCCTCGCGCCGACTTCGCAGCGACCAATCGATTTTTAACTGGCCCGATGACGCGACGACCACGGCCAACTTTCCGTCGTCGCGCACGCCCAGCGTCGCGGGCCGGCTAGTCGGCGAAAGCCATTTGCCGTCGCCTAGTGCGAGCCCACAAGGCTCCAAGGCCATGGCGGAAGGCGTATCGCCCGTGTGGACGATGTCCAAAGTCGCCTGGCCGACGAGCGTCGATGGATCTTCCCAGTGGGCTTCGTAGACGGCGCGCGTCGTGTGGGCCGCGGACGAAGCAGAGGCGCCGCTTGGCAGGCCGCTCGCTCGTTCGACGAGGCGCTCGAATTCACCGGGTTCGACGGGAACGTACCGCGCCGCGCCGCGCGGCCAATCTTGCTCGCGATCGGCCGGGGCAAAGACCCGACGAAACTTGAGGACCGCGGCCGGGTTGGAAGACTCGAGGACAGGTTTCTGCGTGGCCTGCCGCTTGGTGTTGTCGGTCTGCGCGCCGTTTGCCGGCAAGACCGTCTCGTTTGAAATCGCAGGTTGCGCGCCGAATGGTTGCAGAATCGGAGGCTGCGCAAAGGACGCGAGCGGCAACGCGAGCCCTACGAGCGCCAACAGGCCCGCGACGAAGTAATGCGGCAACCGTCGCGACGTCATGGTGGACCATCCACGGCCGACATGTGTACTTCCGTGGCCGTCGCATCGAGCGATAGCTCCGCATCGACTATGGCCGACCGCCGTTGCGATTGGGTCGATGGCGGTTCGAGAATCGAACTGCCACTGGAGCGGACGAAGACCGCGCGGCGGCGATGCCGCGTTAATTCACGGTGCAAGAGAATGGCCCCAAAGGCCAAAACGACCCCCAAAGCGGCGGCCTGCGCGACGACGAGCGACGCATCGGGATACAGCAGTGCCAGAATGGCGACGCTCATCGCCGCGGCGAACAAGACACCGGGGCGTCGAGCCGCGGGAACGTACACCAATAACAGTCCCGCCATGAGGACCGCGCCGGAAATCCAAAGCACGAGCCAGGAGCGGTTTGCCGTGCGCACCCGTAGCGGGCCGAGAGCGCCTAAGCTGCTGAAGACATATTGGTTGCTGGCCCGCGGCGCCACGGCGCCGGGCTCGGCGCTGCTCCAAGTCTCTAGTTGCGATTGATCGCGCAGCGGTTGCCGTCCCCAGCTCAGGCCCTGCCAGCTCCAAGCGTATTCGCCGACCATGTCGTCCGGTCCGGCGAGCAAGTATTCGTCCTTGGGAACGACGAGTTGCCAGTAGGTTTGCTGTATCCAAATGCCGTCGTCCCATTGAGGAGCGTCGAGCGACAAGGGGCCGCTGGCCTGGCCGCGGCCCGGGAAACGGTAGGCGATGTCGAGCACGTGGCGACGACTGTTCGCGTCGGATGCCGGCACGTCGATCGACAGCCGATCGGCCGATCCGTTCTGGACAACGACCGCGACGCCATCGAGCAGGGCAACGACCAGCGCTGCCTGCACTCCGGGCGGCAGTTTCAGGCTCACGCGCCGCTCTTGGCTCATGAACTGAAAGACGGCGCGATCCTGACGTTGGCCATGTCCCAGCCAGGATTGAATCCAAGCCCGCTGGACAACGGTTGGCTCCTGCGCGTGCTTTTCCGACGCGCTCACGACCAGCGCAACTTCCGGGGTTGCCGTCGGCGAGTGCAATGCAAGCGTATTGCTTGGCGGGGCCGCGGATTCGTCGGGGCGCCAAAACGCATCCTGGCCCTGGGCGGAAAGTCCCGATTCCGGGATGACCGACAATCGATTGCCGTTCAGTTCGCCATCGCCCGGCATCGCCAGCGGCACGTTGCGTCGCAGACTGGCCCCCGCGGCCGGTTGTTCTTGCGATATCGCATAGCGCAATTGCAATTGGCACGAGCCGATGCGTTTTGCCGCTAGCGCGACGGAGTATTGCAGCCCGCGCCCGGCGTTCGTTTCGTCGTTGGTCACCAGCGCCAGCTCGACGGGCTTGCCGTCGATCGTCGCCTCGACCGGGTTCGATTCATCCCACCAGAGGGGGAGTTCCAACATCAACCGATCGAGTGGTTCGTTGGCGATTTGGTAAGTAAGCGACTGCTCTACACGGCAGCGCAGTTTCTCAACGTGAACTCGGCTGGCCACGTCCACCCGAACGACGCGCGACTGGACGCGCAAGTCGGCGGCAAACGTCGGTTCGGTTCCGTCTCCGCGGAATCGCAGCGTGCGACCGTCCGCCGCGGCGGTCGTCGTGTCGCGGGCCTCGCGCTCGCGGACGAGACCCGCGATCGACTCCTCGAGCGGCGTGAGCTGCACGTTGCCGGCCGCGATCACCGTCAATTCGAGGGGCGCCGCCGCATCGGCCCGCGGTTTGGGCAGCGAGAACTCGATCCGCGACGCGTCGGCGGCGATGGTGCGGTGGGCCCGCAGCGTCAGTTCAATCTGTCCGGTCGACGGTTGCACCAGCGGCAGCCAAAGCGGCAGATCGGCCTGCACCACGGCGCGATCGGCGTCGAGCGCCGTTCTCGGTCCGATCTCGTCGATCTGCCACCCCGGGGCGTCGACTTCCACGCCAAACACCTTGCCGCCGCGGACGTTGTACTTCAGCCTGGCTTCCAACCGCACCTGGTTGGCGTCGACGCGGGCTGTGTACTTCGCATCCACCGTCCGATGGGGCTCGCGCGGAAAGATGCGCGCCGCAAGCGAGTAGGGCTGGCCCGAATACTCGAAACCGGCCACGACTTCCTCGTTGCGCAGTTCTTGGGGCAAGTCGTCGACCTGCCGCAGGCGGTGGAGCTGACCCCAGGCGATTTGCCACTCGCCGACGACGCGGACGGCGATGTGACCCCATTGCCGCACCGCGCCCACGACTTCCGGCCCTTCCAAGGCCAACCGCCGATCCTTGTCGACCAATACGTGCGGCTGGTCGGTCACCAACCGCACCGATACGGGTCCTAAGGACTTTTCTCGCAACCGCGCCTCGAGGAGTGGTCCACGATCCGCAGGTGGGGCTTGCTCGTCCGCGACGGCCGAGATCGTGTAGCCGGGCCCTTCTCCAGAAACCAGCGTTGCGCCTTTGGGCAGCCGCACGCGGAAATGATCGAACTGCCCCGCAAAGCTGCGCACACTCAATTGCACGTCGCACCGCGTGCTCTGTCCATCGACGCTGGCCGCAATGACTCCGGTCGCTTCGAGCACGGAGGGCGCCTCGGCGGCCTGACTCTTGGTGTCCTGCCAAGCCATCGAGAAGTCGCCCGAGGGGCCGACCACTTGGAACTCCGTCGTGTCGCCAGTGGCCTTTGTTTCGGTCACAACGGCGGGCGCCGCGACCTGCGCGACCGCTTTGGCCAACGGCACCGTCAGCCTAAGCGTCGCAGCCGTCGCTCGTGGGGTGTTGAGCTTTAGTTCCGCGCGGCCGGTGGTCAGCAGAACTGGCGCCAGGCCCTCGAGCGTGAGCTCGTGCGGCTTCTCGCCGGCGCCACGGAACCAGGCCACGTACTGCCGCCCTTTTTCGTCAAACTCGACGAAGCTCTGGCCGGGGCCGTCGTATTTAGGTTTCTCGCGAAGGACCAGTTCTCCTAGGCCGAGAGGCACACGAACCCAGTTCTTGCCTTCGACCGAGACTCCGAGTTGAATCGAGAGCGCCGCGTGCTTTTCCAAGACACGACCCGTGCAATCGAACTTTTCCACACGGTAGCTCGGAGGCTGCTGGCCCAGGCTTTGTTGAGCACGCTGGGCAAGCAACTTCTCGAAGTCCTCGAGCGTGAACCCGAGTACGGCCTGCAACAGGCCGCCTTCCTTGTTGCGCAAATACAGCACCGGCGGCCCGACCTCTTGGACGGCGTCGGCACGGCCCGTCGTCGGACGTTCGCCTGAGCGTTCCGTCGCGTTGAGCGGCAGCGTTGCCGGGGACTCGCTCTGTGCCGGTGGCTGGGCGCGGCAAGGCTCGGACCAGCACAATAGCTGGCACAAGACGAGGCAGAACAGCCAAACCGCGAACTGTCGCAAGGGTTCAATTTCCTATCGCGGGCCCAGTGAGCAGAACGACGGCGACAAATGCATGTCGTCGACGGCTCGAATTGAGAGGTGAAGGGCGAAGCCGCGCCTCTGTTTAGTTTAACCGGCCCTCCAGGCAGCTTAAAGCAATAAATCCTCCGTAAGCACCGACCGAAGCGAAACTTCTTCTGCCGATCCCAAGTTGGAGGGGGCATCATGTCCGTCATTCCCGCGAAGGCGGGAATCCAGTACATCCCAAGACGGTCCTGCACCCAAGATTGACAACCGCCACGCAAGTGTCACTTTCGCTTCCCCCTATCCCGAGTCCCTGGATTCCCGCCTTCGCGGGAATGACGTCCGAGGCGACCTGGAAAGGCCCGGAAATCGAGCCGTTCAGCCCAGGGTCTGCCGAAATAGTCCTTCGAGCTCTCTTCCCAAGGCTGAGGTCGATACGGCCAGGGGCCGGGGGCGGTTCAGATCGAACGGGCCGCCGCCGAGATCGCTCACCACGCCGCCCGCTTCCTGCACCATCAACACCCCGGCCGCAACGTCCCAAGGATGCGTCGAAAGCGTCCAATAGGCGTCGAAACGGCCCGCGGCGACATAGCAAAGGTTCAAAGCGGTCGAGCCCGTCCGCCGGGTTCCTTGGCACCGCACCAGCACCTCGATGGACTGTCTGATTTCCGGGTCGTCGCGTTTGACTCCCGGCGGAAAGCTCTCACCCACAAGGGCTTGCGACAGGCTCTCGACGGCGCTGACGCGCAGCCTGCGGCCATCAAGGAACGCCCCTTCGCCGGCCGCCGCCAGATAGCACTCGTTGCGCGAGGGGTCATAAATGACGCCCACCAGTACGCGGTCCTCCTGAACCAAGGCAATCGACACGACAAAGCCCGGCACGCCGTGTACGTAGTTGGTGGTGCCATCCAGTGGATCGACAATCCAGCGCAATCCGCGATCTCGGCTCGCGACAAATGCATCTTCTTCGGCCAAGAATCCATGCTCTGGAAAGGCATCCAGAACAGTTTTCCGGATAATTTCTTGCGATTCCAGATCGGCCTCGGTGACTAGGTTGGCGGGGCCCTTCTCTCGAACGGCAAAGCGGCCGGCCCAATCGAGCAGGACCGCGCCTCCCGCCCGGGCCGCTTGCTCGCAAACCCTTTTGTAGTCGCTCATTTCGGACATTTATTTCATCCTGGCGGGGCGGGATTTCAGAGCTTGGAATGGCCCCGCGATTATAGGGTTTTGCAAGATCGGGCGACAAGGATTGGCTCGCCGACGGATTGTCCAGCGCAAGCGATTGGCTAGCCCCCTAATAATTTTGTAAGAAATATGTGGACACGGCTGCGCAACTTGGTAATATCAAGGCGGCTGAGGTGATGACGCAGATCGGAAGCGCGTTAGAAATCAGCGAGTTAGAAATCCTGGCCGCCAAAACAAGTGGCCCCAAAAGTTCATAGTGTTGCGTGTCATCGTAAAGAGTGCGTAGTACGATCGGCCTCTTCTCTGTTCCGGCCCCGCCGTTTCGCTTCACCGCGAGCGGCGGGGTTTTTTTGTTTCTGCAGTGCAACTTTTTAATCCGTGCTGCTTTAATCCGCGCTGCTTTCATTATTGTGAGTTGGTAAAGGCCGGCGCCGTTCGTCTGCATTCCGGTTTTTCATGGGCCCTCGATCATGCAATTGCCCGCGTGGCGGCTGGAAAATCATCGCGCCGAACTCGAATTGAATTCGTGGCGCATCGCGCTCGATGTTGCCCATCCCGAGCAGGGACTCTCTTTGTATGAGGACGTCGCGCATGACATCACCCAATCGACCGCGGCGCTGCGCGTGTTAGGCGTCGCGCTGTCGGACGGCGAGGCGGGCGAAACTTCGATCGCCGAGTGCTATGTGCGCGGCGAAGATTTGGTCGCAACCTACACGATCCCCAGGCTTGCCACCCGCGTGCAAATCTATTGGCGCGCCATCGGCGATGCCTTTGCTGACGACACGTTCAGCGACTACGACGGCGACAAAAGCGAAGTGGGGGCGATCGACTTGCAAGTCTCGGTGCAGACCGACGTGCTCGACGCCAGTCCGCGCGTTTCGACGCGCAGCGTGCTGGCCTGCGACCGCGCTTTTCGGTTGCTCAGCCCACGTTCTGCAGCACTCAAGCTCGCTACGATCGATCCCGCTGCCGGTATATCGCTAGTGCCCGACGGATCGCCGACATGCCTGATTTTCCCGCTCCGCGGCGGCGAGGATATGTATGTTGAGATGGTTCATCCGGCCGACTTTCGCCAGTGCCAGATTTCACAGCGCGACGAAAATGCGATTGTCGAGCACTGCCTGTTCGCCGAAAAGGATCTAGAGAAGGGCGTGATTATGCGGGCGCGGGTGCGCGGGCTGCTCATTCGCCCGAGTGCAGCGGGCGAGGGGCCCGTCGAGGCGATCGCGGCGGAAGCCTACGCGCGGTTTGTCGAGGCGCCGCCGCCGTTGACGACGTAAAGAATCGCAATGTTTCAATTGCCGAACGTGATTGTCCCGAGCGGCGAAACGCCTCGCCAGCGAGGCGGCTAACAGCCGTTCGACATCTTGTGGCGCGACAGTTCACCCTTCTGACGTCGTGGGGTCGATCATGGCCTTGACTTCCGAGATGCGATTGGCCGGAAAGCCGCCTTGCCGCGCATGTTCCTCGATCAACTTCTTGTCGGGAGCGATGTACACGCAATAGATCTTGTCGTCGGTCACGTAGCTTTCGACCCATTGGATTTGCGGGCCGAGCTTCTGCAACACTCCGCACGACGTTTTGGCGGCGCCGTGCAACTGTTCGGGCGACAGAGCGCCGGCACCCGGCATTTCGCGTTCGATCACATACTTGGGCATGGGATGATGCTCCTTCCAGAAGGTTCAAAATACGGTCTGAGAATCGACGGAGGCTTTGATCCTTGTCCTACGGAGATTGTCCTACGGCTTTTCCGGCGGTTGTCCATTGACCAAAGTTGCTTGCCAACGATTAACCAAGCGCAGGGCCTCGAGCGGAGTGATCTCGTCGACGTTGAGCTGGCGGATCTCGTCGATCAGCGGGTGCTCGGCGGCGGCGAACAACGTCAACTGCATGTCGCCGGCGCGGACTGACTTCCGGCGAGCCATCTTGGGCTGCCCGCGGTCGTCCAGGTGCTGTTGTTCGAGTTGGGACAGCACTTGCTTGGCCCGCTCGAGGACGTCGCGCGGCACGCCGGCCAGCCGCGCCACGTGAATACCGTAACTCTTGTCCGCCGCCCCGTCGATGATCTTATGCAAAAAAACCACGTCGTCCTGCCATTCGCGGACGGCGACGTTCAGGTTCTTCACCCGCGAGAGCGACCCGGCCAGATCGGTCAGCTCGTGGTAGTGCGTGGCGAATAACGTGCGGCAGCCGACCACGTCGTGCAAGTATTCGACCACGCTCCAGGCCAGCGACACGCCGTCGTAGGTGCTCGTGCCCCGGCCGATTTCGTCCAAGATCACCAGGCTGCGGGCGGTGGCCGTATTGAGAATGCGGGCCGTTTCGGTCATCTCGACCATGAACGTGCTTTGGCCGCGGGCCAACTCGTCGCTCGCGCCCACGCGGGCGAAGATGCGGTCGGCGATGCCGATCGTCGCCGACTTGGCCGGCACGAAGCTGCCCATCTGCGCCATCAGCGTCAACAGTGCGGTTTGCCGGATGTACGTGCTCTTGCCGGCCATGTTGGGGCCGGTGATCAAGAGCATCAGGCCGTTCTCGGCATCGGCGGCAACGTCATTGGGGACAAATGTGCCGGGCGGCAGCAACACGTCGAGCACCGGGTGTCGACCCGCGACGATTGCCAGCACCGGCTCGTCGACTAAGGTCGGCCGGCAGTAGCCGCGCTGCCGCGCCAGTTCTGCCAGCGCCGCGAGGCAGTCGATCTGCGCTAAGACATCGGCCGTCGCGCGCAGACGTCGGGCGGTGACCGCGGTTGCCTCGCGTAGCTCGACGAACAGATCGTACTCCAACTGCTTAGCCCGCTCGTCGGCCGTGAGCACCTTCTCTTCGTATTCCTTCAGCTCCGGGGTGATGTACCGCTCGGCATTCTTGACCGTCTGCTTGCGGATGTAATGCGCGGGCGCCTTGTCGCGCTGGGCATGCGTTACTTCGAGGTAGTAACCGAAGACGTTATTGAACCCGACCTTCAAATTTGGGATGCCGGTGCGCTGCGATTCTTCGGCCTGGTAGCGGGCGATCCACTGCTTGCCGCCGGCGGCCAGCTCGTGCAGGGCGTCGAGCGGTGCGTTGTAGCCCGTCCGAATGAAGCCGCCATCGCGGCTCGATAGCGGGCACTCGTCGGCCAGCGCCGTGTCGAGCTTCGAGCGCAGCTCTGGGCAGAGATCCAGTGTTCCTTCAAGTTGATTCAAGAGTGCCGACGAGCGGGCCGTCAGCCGGGCCTTCAGCGCCGGCAGCATTTTTAGCGTGCGACCTAAAAAGCCCAGGTCGCGCGGGCTGGCGCGGCCGGTCGTCACGCGGGCCAAAAGGCGCTCGACGTCGTAGACCTTGCGCAACTGTTCGCGCAGCTCGGAGGTGAGCGCGTCGTGCTTGACGAGCTCTTCGACCGCGTCGAGCCGGGCGTCGATCGCGTCGCGGCCGGTGAGCGGGTTGGCAATCCAATCGGCCAGCAGCCGCGAGCCCATCGCGGTCGCCGTTTGATCGAGCACGGCCAGCAGCGAGCCTTCGCGCCGGCCTTCGCGCATCGTGCGCGTGATTTCCAGGCTGCGGCGGGTCGATTCGTCGATCTCGAGCACGTCGCCGCGGCGGTAGGGCGACAGCCGGTCGATGTGCTGGATCGAGCCGCGCTGCGTTTCGGCCAGGTACTCGATAATGGCCCCGGCCGCGCGGATGGCCGGCACGTCGCCTTCGCCGAACCCAAAACCTTCCAGCGTATTGGTGCCGAAGTGCCGGGCCAGCGTCTCGCGCGCCGCATGGTGCGAAAACGCCCAAGGGGGCCGGCGTGTGAGCAACAATGGATCGTCGCCCGAGCCGGCGGGAAGCTGATCGTCCTCGCTCAACAGGCACTCGGCCGGAGCGACGCGGGCCAATTCGTCGGCCAGCCGCGTACGCGCAAACTGCGCGGCCATGAACTTGCCCGTCGATAGTTCGACCCAGGCCATGCCGACCGTCTCGTGGTTGGACTTATCGCCCATCACGAGCGCGGCCAGGTAGTTGCTCTCGCGAGGATCCAAGAGCGCATCGTCGGTGACCGTGCCGGGCGTGACGATGCGCGTGACTTCGCGCCGCACCAGCCCCTTGGCTTCGCGGGGATCTTCCACCTGGTCGCAAATGGCTGCCCGCAGGCCGGCGCCGATGAGCTTGGCCAGATAACTTTCGAGTTGATGGTGCGGAAAGCCGGCCATGGGCACGGCATTCTCGCCCTTCTCGCGGCTGGTGAGTGCGAGATTCAGAACGCGGGCGGCGGTCTTGGCGTCTTCGTGGAACAGCTCATAAAAATCCCCCATGCGAAACAGCAGCAGCGCATCGGGACAGGCCGCCTTGGCCGCCTCGTACTGCTGCATCATGGGGGTGGAGGCCATCGGCGCGGTCTTAAGAGTCTACGAGGATGCGGGCGTGACGAGATCGATCAATCTCAGTGGCCGCATGCTAGCAGACGCGCAGGCGATGGCTCAAGATGCCGAATGGGGCTGGTGCCCAAGATGCGTCGCTGTTGCGACGGCTATGCGGGCGGAATGTTGCACAGGACGCAGGCGACAGATGAGAATCGCTAGGGGAGCTACAATGTGAGATCCACCGGGCTACGATCACGACTTCTTGCGGGGCTTCGTTTTGGCTGGCCTGACGGCCATTGTACGTATTGCGTCGAGCGACGTGCTGTCGACCCAGTCGTGTCGCGAACGGCTGTAGTTTCCTTGCCCCGATTCGAATTGCTGTAGAAACCGCAGCATTCCAGTGCGACCCAGTCGCTCGCGCAGCGCCGCCAGCCCTTCCCGGCGTATTTCATCCAATGTCATCGGCATCAGAAAGTTCCTTTAGCCATTCCAAGGGGTTTGAGACGAGCACCTTGAGGATTTTCCGATGCCGCCGTGCGGTGCGGCAAAGGCGATCGTCGCACGAGAGCAAGACGTCGGATCCACCGTTTTCCGCAGAAGCAACGTGCAATGCATCGGCAGCCTTGAAGCCCAATTCCGAAAGTCTCTCGGCGCGTCGGAAAATGGACTCGTTCAGCATGACCGTCGTTCGGTCCGCAGTCAACAACAATCGAACGCGTGCGCGTCGCTCAGGATCCGGGGTGGAATCGATTTCTATTTCGCTGATCTGTGACGAAACTTCCGCCCATTGGCCACGGTCAAATTGGTGCAACACGGCCAGCACTGCCTCGGCTTCCAAGTGAATCCGAACGTCCGATTGGTCGTCGAACGGTCTATTGAGGCAAGAGACATCCAAATAGACACGCATTGCTCAGGAGTCTCCCCAATAACCGGCTGAGACTCGCAGGGGTTGTGAGTCGCAAACGGGCATGATTCTTCAGTTGATTGCGGACTTCGGTGTCGGTCTCGAACCAACGTGCGCGCGGCGGCGACTGCTCCCTCCTCTTACTGTATAAACTGCTCGACCTCGTCGCCCGAGCCGATCGTGATTTCGCCTGCGTCTTCCAAGCGGCGGATGATATCGACAATCTGCTGCTGCATTTGTTCGACGGCCGACAGCTTTTGCGGGCCCAGGAATTCCATTTCCTCGCGCAGTAGATCCGCGGCCCGCGTGGACATGTTGCCCAGGATCTTGGCCCGCAGGTCTTCGCTGGCCCCCTTGAGCGCCACGCCCCACTGGGCGCTCTCGACGTTCTTGAGCACCGTCTGCACTTCCTTGGGCGAGAACTTGCAGATGTCCTCGAAGACGAACATCAGGCGGCGAATTTCCTCGACCAGGTCCGGGTCCTCTTGGGCGAGGTTCTCGAGCAGGCTCCGCTCGGTGGCCCGGTCGGTGACATTGAGAATTTCGGCCACGCTCGACACTCCGCCCGCGTTCTCGAATTGCTGGCTCATCACGCTGGCCATGCGGTGCTCCAACCCTTTTTCGACTTCCTTGATGATCTCGGGGTTCGTCTGACCCATCGTGGCGATCCGGCGTACAACGGCCAACTGCCGTTCCGAGGGCAGCCCGCTGATGATGTCAGCGGCCTGCGAAGCCTGCAAGTGCGAGAGTATCAGCGCGATCGTTTGCGGGTGTTCGTCGATGATGAAGGTCAACAGGTTCTGGCTGTCGACACTTTTGAGAAACCCGAACGGCATGGCCTCGATCTGCTGGCGGACGTTTTCCAACGTGCCCGAGGCGTTCTTACCCATCGCTCTCTCGACCAGGCTCTTAGCCAGGTCGATGCCGCCCGAACCGCCGCCGTAGGACGCGGGATTGGCCTCGGCAAATTCCTTGATGGCGGCTTCCTGCTCGTCGCCGGCGATGGCGCCGAGCTTGGCAATCTCGATCGACACGACCTCGACCTGCTTAGGGCTGAGCTTGGACATCAACTCCGCGGCCTGTTCCTCGGGAAGGCTGGTCAGCAGCACGGCAGCTTTGCGGGTCTCGGAGGAATGCACGGCAGGGACCTGTTACGGTTGCAGGTGAGGCGGGGTGACCGCGGATGAAGTTGCATCCGCGGTCGATTTTCAGGCGGGAACGCGCACTGCGCAGCGCGTGCGCCATGCGGTCGCGCTATCGACACATCCCACGCGCCGACTTAAATGCCAGCAACGACAGCTTGTCGTAGGTTCACGGACCGTCGGTGTTTACGGACCGATGCGACCAGAAAAGCGACCAACGTCGCGCCGACAATCACTAGGCGCCGGCTGCCATGCTTTCACGACGCCTGCGTCGGGTAAGCATGCCTGCAGTTCGCCGCGACGCAGCATGCCTACCCGGGCTAGCGCCCGTGAAGGCATGGCACCCCGATGGTGTTTTTCTTCTCATGGGCAATTGAATCACACGCTCTCACTGCTGGACAAGCCAGCAGTGGCACCCCAAACTTTACCCGTGACAGAGCACTAAGTGCCGACCGTCACGGGCGCGGCGACCAGGCCAACTTCCAAGGTCAGCGGGCCCCAAGGCGTCTCGTAGGGAATGCAGATCGGCGTGACGTTCGAGGGAAACCTGATTTCGTGGTTGCTGCCCGTCACGACGCTCGGCAAGCTCACGGAAAGGTCGTACTCTTCGAGCTCGGCCTTGGCGGCGCCGGCCACCATGTTGGCGAGCTCGCCCACGGCGTCGATCACGTCGTCGTTGATCTCCGTGGTTTCCGTCATGAGCATCGTCGAGGCAGCCTTCAAGGCGACTTCTTCCGAGAGGCTGAGCACGACCATGCCGACGGCCTTGCCCGACAGGCCAATGATGCCGCTGATCTCGTGCAGCCCGCTCGAACCGTCCTTGAGCCGGAGGTTCCCGCGCGTGACCTCGCAACCGAGCATGGTGCGAAAGGCGTTGGCCAGCGACGTCAAAAACGGGTTAATGTATTCGACCTTCATTCGACTTTGCCCGATACAGCAGGGTGTTGGAGTTGGACCGCGAGCCTGGCGCGATTCAGCGGGCGGCACAGAGCCCACCCGCCGTGCAGTCCAGACGCGTGGTTGCGACAACTCTACGTTGTCGGGGGGGTACGTCAACCGACACAGTTACCGTCTGGGCGGCGGAATATCGCCGGCAAGGCTTCACTTAAATAGAGCGAGCACCGCTGGCGACGATTGTGCCGAACGTGATGCCGCGGCGCCGGCGAACGGTCGAGGCGGAAGATTGAGAACCTCAACGGTACTACTCGGACGTCATTCCCGCGCAGGCGGGAATCCAGGGATTCAGGAAGTGTGGTTGCGAAAGCGACTTGCGGGCGGCAGGTATAAATCTTGAAGCGCCGGGCCGACTAGCCATTCACTGGATTCCCGCCTGCGCGGGAATGACAGTACGGGTTACCCCTCCAATTTAATGCCGCGGACGCATGCGATGGCGAGGGCTGCTCCAAGCCCGGCTACGGCAGTTCGCGGATCTTCACGTTGCGGTAGTCGAGCCGTGAGCCGTGATTCTGCAGACCGATATATCCTTTGTCGCGTTTGATGCCGGGGTGCATCGCAGCCACGTCCTGGTGATCCTTCAGATCCGTGTCGACCACGACCGTGCCATTGAGCGTCACTTTTATCTTTGAACCATTGGCCACAATGGCCATTTTCTGCCATTCGCCGGGCTTCTTCGTATGGCCGGTTTTGGCCGCCTGCACGCCATAGACGCTGCCGCAATGCTGGGTTGGCTTGATCGTGGCATACTCGGGATCGTTGTCGTCCAGAACCTGAATCTCCATCCCGTCGATATGCGCTGCCTCTACGTGAGGCGATCGGATGAACACCCCGCTGTTGCCGGCAGGCGGCAAACGGTATTCGAGTTCGAGCTCGAAGTTGCCGTATTCCTTGGCGGTCGACAACCAACCGCCCCCTTTGCCGGTGCAGAACAGGACGCCGTCTTCAGTCTTCCAGCTATCCTTTGACCCGTGGACGGCTTTCCAGCCGTCGATGGACTTGCCGTCGAAGAGCGGCTTCCATTCGTCGGCAGCGATCGGTGTTGCGCACGCCGCGATCATGACGATCACGGCGATGAATGCGTAGGGAATGGACTTTAGAATGGCTAACTTCATGATTGCTTCCTTCGGAGGGAGTGAGCGGATGGTCACAGCAACGCGGCAACTGCCCGGTTGCCAGCAACGAGTTTAGCGCTCCCGGCGCGGCATTGCCAGTAGCCAGCAACCAGTAATCGCACGGGGCAACGCAGGCTAGGCATTTTAGGGGGCATCCCCTTGCCACGATCGAGTGATGTTCCACTGACTTGTCCAAAAAACATGTGAGTTAGGCGGCTCGTCTGGCCGAATTATACGGCAGAACCGTCGGACTCAACCATTGCCAGGAGCGGCCGCCAGCCGTCGGCTAGAAAGCGGCGCTGGTGGATCTGGCGAACCGCTCGGCATTGAGGGCGAAAGGCACAAGGAAGTCCCATGCGTTACCCGTCGCTGGCCTGGGGAATCGTCGGTCTGTGTGCGCTGCTAAGCGGCTGCGCCCTATGTGCTCACCCCTACGACTACACGGCCCCGGTCATTTCCGACGTACCCGGCGAAAGCACGCTGGGCTTCTGCGAGCGCGCGGGCTCGACCCTCAGCGGCACGGGAGACGTGGGCGTGTACGAAGAGGGTGGCGCCGATACGGGCGTTTACGAAGGCGCCAGCAATAGCATGCAGGGGGCGGCCACCTTATCGCCCGCTTCTCAACCCCAAGCCGTGGGCTACACGAGCCGCCGCGTGACGACGCACGTTGCCCGGTAATGGGCCGGATCCTCCCGAGTTTGCCCCCAACTCACGCCCGAGTATATTGAAGCCACGAGCTGGGCTTGGCGCGAGTTCTCGGGTTGGCGATTGGGAGCGGCACCACATGCATCTGGCCGATGGTTTTTTGAACGCGGCGACCTGCGCGGGAACCGGCCTCGCCGCCGGCGGCGCCGTGGCGGTCGCGTTGCGTCAAGTCCGACGCTCGATGGGCGATCGCCTCGTGCCGCTGATGGGCGTGATGAGCGCCTGCATTTTTTCCGCTCAGATGGTCAATTTCCCAGTTCCGGGCGTGCCGGGCGCGTCGGGACACCTGGTGGGAGGAGTGCTGGCCGCGGTCGTTCTCGGCCCCTGGGCTGGCGTTCTGGCGATGACCGTCGTGCTCATCGTGCAGTGCTTGCTGTTCTACGACGGTGGGCTGACCGCACTGGGCGCGAATGCGCTGAACATGGCCGTCGTCGGCCCGTTGGCCGGGTACGCGGTGTATGCGATGGCGCGGAAATTCGTCCGTGGGCCCCCGGGCATCGTCTTCGGTGCGGTGGTGGCCGCTTGGGTTGCCGTCCAACTTTCGGCCGCGTTATGCGCCCTCGAGTTATGGATGTCCGGCGACTTTCCGTTGGCCTTCGTACTGCCGGCCATGCTGCTCGTGCATAGCGTGATTGGCGTGGGCGAAGCCCTCATTACGGGCATGGTCGTTGCGTTTCTGGTGCGCGTCCGGCCCGAAATGATCTACGACGCACCCGCATCCGTGTCGAGCGGTGTGCGGTGGAAATACGTCACCGCAGCCGGCCTGTTGGCGGCCTTGATCGTGGCATTTTTCCTGTCACCGCTGGCCTCGGCCGCGCCCGACGGTCTGGAACACGTCGCGGGCGACCTGCCAATCGCCGCTGCCTCTGTCTTATTACCCACTCCGATGCCGGACTATCTGGTTCCTGGGCTCGGAGGAATCTGGCTGGCCACGTCGCTGGCCGGAGTCTTGGGATCGCTGGCCGTCTTTGCGTTGGCCTGGATCCTGGCTCGCGGACTCAAGCGGCATCTGGCGGAATCGGCGCCGTCCTGATGCACTGCGCCGCTCGAAGCTAAGGATCCGCACATGAATAACCTGTTCAATTTGCCACGGATTGAACACGAATGAAACACGGATAGGAAAATGCGATCGCGAAAGACAGAAAGTGCGAAAACGCGAAAATAAGGGCTGTTACCTCGTTTCTGTCTTCGTGATTCTCTTCATCCGTGTCGATCCGTACTACAAACGTTGAATTTGCACGCGGCTTGCGCGGATTTTGACACCCAGATTTCCCCTAGCCCAGGCATTCATGCCTGGGAAATCATCCGCAAATGAAGTTGTC
>Ga0163144_10015496_pt1 | contig 15718 bp, 19 predicted proteins | sample OliLak19BULKMAT1_FD_123175 | JGI IMG/M metagenome (GOLD analysis project Ga0163144, IMG submission 123175) | Freshwater microbial mat bacterial communities from Lake Vanda, McMurdo Dry Valleys, Antarctica - Oligotrophic Lake LV.19.BULKMAT1 | ecosystem: Environmental > Aquatic > Freshwater >...
GCTGGTCGACCGCTACGAACCGGCGTCGTTCTCGGAGCATCTCGCGTGGTCCAGCCACGGCGAGCACTTCTTCAACGACTTGTTGCCTGTCCCCTACGACCAAGCGACGCTGGCGCGCGTGTGCGACCACATCGACCAGGTGCAGGAGCGCCTGCAACGCCGGATGCTGCTCGAAAACCCCTCGACTTACGTCGAGTTCGCCGCTTCGACGATGGGCGAGGCTCAGTTTCTGAGCGAGACGATCCGTCGCACCGGTTGCGGCTTGCTGCTGGACGTGAGCAACGTGCATGTATCCTGCGTCAACCACGGACGCGACGCGGTGGCGTTCATCGGCGAACTACCGCTCGATGCGGTGGGCGAGATCCATCTGGCCGGCTTCGCGCGCGACCAGGACGCCGCCGGCGCGCCGCTGCTGATCGACAGCCATGGCGCGCCGGTCGATGAGGCGGTGTGGGATCTTTTCATGAACGTGCTTGCACGACTGGGGCCGCTGCCCACGCTGCTCGAACGCGACAACCACGTGCCCTCGCTTCAGACCTTGCTCGCCGAGACGCATCGTGCCGAGGAACTGATGGCGCCGCCCGCCGCACCCTGCCGCTGCGGCATCTACTGGGGCTGTTCATGATCAAGGCTCTTGCCTGCCGCCAATCTGAGTTCGCGGCGGCGTTGCTCGACCCCCGCGCACCGTGCCCGGGTGGAATCGTGGCGTGGAACGGGTCCGACCCGGCGGTTCGCCTGGCGGTCCACCGCAACAATGTCGTCAGCTCGCTGGTCGATGCACTGGCCGAGACGTTCCCGGTGGTGCAGGAACTCGTCGGCGACGTGTTCTTCCGCGCCATGGCCGCCGTGTTCGTGCGCCGGTGGCCGCCGCGAACGAGGGTGCTGGCGCACTATGGCGAAGACTTTGCCGCCTTCATCGAAGGCTTCGAGCCCGCACGCTCGGTCCCGTACCTGGCCGACATGGCGCGGCTCGAGATGGCGCGCGTGCGTGCGTACCATGCCGCCGACGCCGAGCCGGTGTCGGCCGAGATCGTCGCGATGGCCATGGCCTGCGGCGATCGCGTTGGCGAGCTGCGCCTGGCCTGTCATCCATCGGTGTCTGTGCTGGCCTCCGCCCACGCCGTGGTTTCGCTGTGGGCAGCGCACCAAGGGGTTGGCGAACTCGGCGCCGTCGATCCGGATGCCGGCGAGTCAGCGCTCGTCGTGCGCAAGAATCTCGAAGTCCTGGTGCTGAAGCTGTCGCCGGGTGCGGTCGAGTTCGTGCGGGCGACACAGCAGGAACTGGGGCTCGGCAGTGCCGTTGCCGTGGCCACGAGCGCCGCGCCCGGGTTCGACCTGTCGAGCATGCTGGGGCTGCTGATGGGCCAGGGCGCTCTGACATCGATCCATTTGCCGCGGAGATACAACCCATGAATACGGTCCCTTCGCGCGCGGCACCCGCTGCACCCGCGGCATCGACGTCGATCGCGCGCTGGGTCGGGTCGGCCATTGCGCTGTTCGAGCGCATTCCGCACAGCCTGATCGCCATCGTGGCCCGGTTTTCGATCGCGGCAGTGTTCTGGAACTCGGGCCAGACCAAGGTCCAGGGCTTGGTCATCAATCTGGTCAGTGGCGAGTTCGCACTCGGCTGGCCGCGCTTGTCCGACTCGGCGCTGGCGTTGTTTCAGGACGAATACAAGTTGCCCTTCATTCCGGCCGAGTTCGCTGCACCGCTGGCGGCAACGGCCGAACATGTCTTGCCGCTGCTCATCCTGTTGGGCATCGCCACCCGCTTCTCGGCGCTCGGTCTGCTGTTGATGACGCTGGTGATCCAGCTCCTGGTCTATCCAGGCGCGTACGCCACGCATGGCACCTGGGCTGCCGTCCTGCTCTACCTGATGGCCCGCGGACCGGGGGTGCTCTCGGTGGACCACTGGATGTCCCGACGTCGCCGGGCCGGTCGATGATTGTCCGCGCCATACCCCTCCATCGAGCCATGCGGAGCCAACGGCCGTGTCGTGGCCGCTCGCCTTCGCGGCGCCTGCCGAAATGTTCTCTGCTCCGCCGCGGCGGGGCCGAAGCATGACCACCCGCTGCACTTGCAGCCGAGGTGGATTTCCCTTCCTCTCTACCAAACCCCAGGACATCATCATGCAGAACCTTTCCAGCCACATTTCCAAAGCCTTGGCCTCTGCGGTCGTCACCGCGGCAGCCTTGTCGAGCCCGGCCTTTGCGGCCACGTGCGCCGGCGCGAAGTGCGGCCCGAAAAAGGTCGCCGCGGCGGCCTCGGGCGCCTGTAGCGGCAAGTGCGGCGCCAAGGCGACCACGGTCAAGGCCAAGTGCGGCGCCTGCAAGGCGAAGTGCGGTGCCAAGTGCGGTGCCAAGTGCGGCGCCAAGTGCGGCGCCAAGTGCGGCGCCTGCGCAGCCAAGAAGAAGTAGCTCGCGAACGCACGACGCCGCTGGTGTTCGCCGCCAGCGGCACGTCACTCGCATGACAGCATCGAAACGCCTCCGAAGCCACTGGCGCGCGGCCACCGACGCCGAAGTCGCACGGTGTCTGGACGCTGCCCGGATCAGCGTGTCCGCATTCGCGGATGTCACCGCGGCGTCCGGCTCGCTGCTGCAGGGCTGGATCCAGGGTCGGAAGGTGCTCGAGTTCGAGCACTACCCGCCCGACGACGTGGTCGACCGCCGAAGCGGTTCGCAGTTCTACTACCACGCGCATCGGGACGGCGACCAGGAGCATGGTCACCTGCACCTGTTCTGGCACGCGACCTCGACGGGGCTGCGTCGCTACCTGCGAAGCGATCGTGCGCGCTGGGTGCGCACTGCTCCAACGCACCTGCTGGCGATCTCGCTGGACGCGCGTGGTCTGCCCACTGCGCTGTTCACTGTGAACCGCTGGGTCACGGATGGGCATTGGTTCGATGCCGATACGACGATGTCGTTTGTGGAGCGATTCGCGCTGGGAGAAGTCGAAGGCCACGAAACGTCGTGCCGTTGGTTGACCGGCTTCGTGCGCCTTTACCGACCCGCGATCGAGAAGCTGCTCGCACAGCGCGACGATCGTCTGGCACGCCGACCCGACCCAGTGCGTGCGCTCGAGGAACGAAGACTAGAAGTGCTGAGTCACACCCCGATTGACTGGGCGGCGGACCTGGACATGCTCGACGCCGAAGCCGCTCGCCGGACCACACCTCGCGGCGCAGGCCGCTCCATTCCACGTTGAGAGGAACATCATGAAGGTCGCAAGATCGATCGTTGCCGCGCTGATCGTCGGCGCGGCGACGCTGAGCCAGGCGCTCGAGATCAAGCCTTACACGGCCGCGGCGCTGGCCGCTGCACAGAAGGCCGACAAGCCGGTGGCGGTGCATTTCCATGCCGATTGGTGCCCGACCTGCCGTGCGCAGGAGAAGGTGCTGCAGACATTGAAAGCCGAGCCGGGGTTGGACATCACGGTGTTGGTCGCGAACTACGATACCGAAAAGGAACTCAAGCGACGCTTCAATGTGCGCGCGCAATCCACGCTCGTTGTCTTGCGTGGCCAGCAGGAATGGGCTCGGCTGGTCGGCGACACCACGACCACGTCGATCCGCGAGGCCCTGAAGACGGCGCTTTGAGCCGGCCACCCCGAACATGTCTGCCGTGATCTCGCTGCCGCATCTGGGTTTCAGCCTCGCGGCCGGCGGCCTGACCACGCTGTCGCCCTGCGTATTTCCCTTGCTGCCACTGGTTCTCGGCGGCGCACTGCAGGGCAGCCGCTTCGCCCCGCTGGCGATGGGCCTGGGTATGACGCTTTCCTTTGCATCGATCGGCATGTTGCTCGGCGCGCTCGGGCCGGCGCTGGGCATCGATGCCGACACCGTGCGTGTGGCCGGTGCGGCGATGCTGATCGCCTTTGCGCTGGTCATGCTGGTGCCCGCACTCGGTGCGCGGTTCACGCAGTGGATGCTGCCGCTGGCCAGCACTGCCAACGCCGCTTCGGCCCGTCTCGACGGTGGCTCGCTCACGGGCGCCTTGCTGCTCGGTGGCGTACTGGGCCTGGTGTGGAGCCCCTGTTCCGGGCCGCTGCTCGGATCGGCACTGACCCTGGTGGCCAGTGAGGGCGGTGTGGCGCGCGGCGGCATTGTGCTGGGCGTGTTCGGTCTGGGCGCGGCGATCCCGCTGGTGGCGGTGGCCTATGCTTCGCGCAGCGGCTTTGCCCGCGTGCGCGACTGGGTGTTGCCGCGCATCGAGCGGGTGCGGCGCGGCTTTGCGCTGCTGCTGGGCCTGATGGGAGTGGCCATCCTGACCGGTGGCGACAAGTGGCTGGAGGCGCGCGTGGTGCAGTGGCTGCCCGACGCCTGGGTCAACCTCACCGTCGGCATCTGAGCGTCGACACTTTCGATTCACCATGACCGCGCCTCGCTGGTGAGCTGCGGATCGATTCGAGGAAACACGATGATGAAGAACACCTCCTTGCTCGCTGCCGTGGCCGTTGTGCTCGCTGCCTGTGCCGCCACGCCGGCCCCTGCGCCCAAGCCCTTGATGACGGCGCCGGCACCGATCACGTTCGACGGCAACGTCGCGGCGCAGGCCACCGATTACGTCTTCGTGCTGGTGGTCGACGCAAACCCGAAAGCGCCAGGGTTGACGATGCGCGCGGGCGAATCGCTTCGCCTGGCGTTGCCGGCGGCATTCAAGCGCAACACGTCCGTGGCCGTCGCAGCCGACAAGGACACCAACCTGGTGTTGACCAAAGGCTGGCCGCAGGGCTCGGTACGGCTGGCGGAGCAATACGCGGTGACCTTTGACGAGAAGAGCAACGCGATGGTCGTGACGGCAGCCAAGGACATCGGTGCCGATGGCATCAACGCGCCGGGCATCAAGGTGATCCACCTGCGCGGCCGCACCTTCCTCAATCCGATGCCGGGCGACTATCCGCTCACGGTGACTCATACGGCCGCCAGTGGACAGGCGCTGGCCGTTTGGCAGGGCAGTCTGAAGGTGCTCGATGACGCACCGAGCGCCCGCCTCGCACCGACCAATTTCCACCTGCCCCCTGGCACCAATTCTGACTATCAAGTGGTCGCTGCCGGGCAGGTCGCGCCGCATCCCCTGGGCATGCTGCTGTGGGGCGCTCAGGGTGCGGCCCTGAACGGGGTCGGCATCGCGCCACGTGACTTGGCGCGCTTCCCGCGCTACACCGGCGGTCTGCTGGTGCAGGACACCAACCAGGACAAGCGTCTCGATCCGGCAGTCGACAAGGTTGTCGGCGGCATCATCGGCGCGGCACCCCCGGGCGCAACGGGACAAGCGGCGACCAGCCCGGTGGGCACCGACGGGCTGACGGTGCTGTCGGGTCAGGTGTTGCGCAGCAGCGGCTTTCCGGAAGCCGCTGGGGGCGGCAAGCCCAATCCGGGCCTGCTGGCCATTCAATTCAAGGTCGGTGACAAGCCGGGCCTGTACCGACCGACGATCGAACTGATCGGTGGCAACGCCTACCAGTTCACCGTCGAAGTGAAATCGCCTTGACGACGACTGACGGGCCGACGCTGTAGTCGCGGCGTCGGCGCGTCGTTCGCCCAGTTGCGCAGCACGCGGTGCGGTTCGTCTACTGTTTCAACAAGCCGGGGTACTTGGCATCGGCTTGTTTGATGAAGCCGGTCGGTTCTTTCAGCCACAGCTTCTGAACTTCGGCGTCGTAGTTCAGGTAAAGCTTGCCGTCGATCAGCTTGAGTGCGACCCCCGAGGACGCCGCCTTTCAGGGTGTTGATTGGTGGCGCTGCCAAGGCGGCAGTACTGACAAGCAAAGCCGTAGTAGTCAGCCACAACGCGGCGCGGCGCTTCATGGGGCGGTCACTGGCAGTCATCATCAAGCATCCTCCGCAAGCGATTCGGGTGGTGGGCTGCCGTGTCGGCATTCGAGCTCGGCCTCTACATTGCCCAGGATCGCGTCGTTGGCGAGTACACGGTCATTGAGATGCTCGAAATTTCTGTCGGCGATGCTGAACCAATTGAAGTCGCCGTTGAAGCACAGCGTGGGCGGGTTCGCCTCAGCCAGCGCCATCAGCTCGATGGCGTCGAGCGCCGGGATGTTGCCGTACAGGCCCCCGATGACGTAGAGCGTCGGCACGTCGCACATCCGGGCGCCTGCCGGCGCGCCGGCACCGTAGCGGTAGCGCAATGGGCAGACGCGGCCGGGATCGGCGGCGGTCACTTCAGCAGCCCTCGCAATTGCCAGGGCGTATGGCCGTCGACGGTCACGTCGGCCACCACGATGCCGCGGCGCAGTGCGATGGCGCGGTCTGCGAGGCGCGGCAGCAGGTCGAGATCGTGCACCACGCACACCAGCGTGGCCTGACGCTCGCCCGCGATGGCCGCGAGCAGGGCGACCACTTCGTCGGCGGCCTCGGCATCCAGGCTGGCGGTCGGCTCGTCGGCCAGCAGCACGGGTGCGTTCTGGTGCAGCGCGCGGGCAATGGCCGTGGGCGGCGCGGCGCTCAGGCCCGACAAGGCGCGCAGCAAGCTCGATTTTCCGGCGCCGTTGTGGCCGACCAGCGCGACGCGCTCGCCGGCCGCGATCGCGAGGCCCACATCGCGCAACAGCACATGCGCTCCGACGCTGACCTGCAGTCCCTTGGCTTCGATGACGGGCTCGGTCATGTTCTGCGACGGCGTGCTCATACGATCCGGCTCCGAACCGAACGGCTCACCGCATCGAAGGCCGTGACCATGACCACGATCGCCAGCAGCAGCGTGCCCAGGCGGCCCCACTGGAACAGGCTCATCGCCTCCGACAGCAGCAAGCCGAATCCTCCGGCGCCGACCAGTCCCAGGATCGTCGAGTCGCGGATGTTGAATTCCTGCCAGGGTTTGCGGCCCAGGCTCAACTCGTCTTCCGCCGCCAGTGTCCACAGGCTCGCCAGGACGAGCAGGGCGATTGCCAACAGGAGTGCCGGCAGCGCGCGCAGTCGCGTCGGCGCCGCGGGCGGGCCTTGCCGCAGCACAGCCGCGACGGGCAGGTCAGCGACCCGGCTGAAGGCAGCATCCTGGCTCACTGGGTACCGAGTTTCCCAGTCGCCAGACCGGCATCGCGGATCGGCCGGTAGTAGCCGTTGTCCTTCGTCACGAAGCCGGTGTAGCGCGGCGGAAGCAGGTTCGGCGTGCTTCAACTCGGGGCCGACCGACTCCAGCGCTGCGCGCAGCTTGGCGACAAAGGCGGCGTCCTTGGCCAGGTCGGCGCGCACGGCGACGGCGTCGTTGGGCAGTGGGTCGGACGTCCAGAACACCACGCTGTCCTGCGCCTTGATCAGGCCCTCGGAGATCATCGCGTCGAGGTTGCGGTTGTAGTCGGCGCCGGCGTCGAGCTCGCCGCGCGTGACCTGCATCTCGATGGCCTGGTGCTTGGTGTTGATGACGCGGCCGAGATAGGTCTCGGGGTCGATCCCGTTCTTCTGGAAGTGGTGGTAGGGGATCAGGTAGCCCGAGGTCGAACCCTTGTCGCCAAACGCGAAGGTCTTGCCCTTCAGATCGGCGATCGACCTGATGCCCGACTTCGGGTGCGTGACCATGATCGCGAAGTATTCGGGCTTGCCGTCGTAAAGGATCGAGGCCACCGCCTGCGCGCCGGCCACCTGGTTGGCCAGCACATAGCCCCAGGGCCCCATCAGTGCGATGTCGGTCTCCCCGGCGGCGAGTGATTTGGCCAAGCCCTCCCAGGTATCGACGGTGTACAGCTTCACCGGCCGGCCCAGTTGCTTGGCCAGGTAGTCCGCCAGCGGACGGTAGGTGGCGTCGTTCTTTTCCTTGTCGGCCTGGTACAGGCCGACGCCCAAGCGCAGTACGTCGTCGGCAGCAAACGCCGATGGCGCGGCCGCCGTTGAAATCAGTGTGGCTCCGAGCAGGGCGAGCAGCGAGTGAATGAAGCGGTTGATCATGTTCAGCTTCTTAGATGGATCATGGGGATACCGTGTGGTTCAAGCGTGGTTGAGCGATGCAGTGGTCTCCGATTCCACCAGTGCGCCACCGCAGCTCGAACCTTGGCCCGCGGTGCAGCCGAAGCAGTGGTCAGCGACCCGGATCGAGCCGTCTTCCAATTGACTCGCAGCGATGTCGGTGATGTGCACGCGCGACTTGCCGCGCAGGCGGATCGGCAAGCCGAGTTGCTGGTTGAAGTCGCAGTCGTAGAGGTAACCCTGCCAGTCCACGTTCAGCAGGCTGCGGCACATCACGTGGTCGAGGTTGGCTTCGCGATGTGCCGAGCGCAGCAACTGCATGTAGACGTTGAACTGGCCCTTGGACACGAGGGTCGAGCCGAAGCGCTGGATCGGCATGTTGGCCAGCGTGTAGAGCTGGTTGAAGACGACGCCGAAATGATGGGCCAGGTGCTGCTTGTAGTCTGCCTCGAGTGCCTGCTGCGGCGGCGGCAGGTTGGCCCCTTGGGGGTTGTAGACCAGGTCGAGCACCAGCCCGCCGGGCTGGCCGTAGCCGAGTGCGTTGAGGCGCTGCAAACCGCGAATGCTGGCATCGAAGACACCCTTGCCGCGTTGCTTGTCGACGTTGTCTTCGAGGTAGCAGGGCATTGAGGCGACCACATCGACGCAGTGCGCGGCCAGGAACTCGGCCAGGCCTTCCTGGCCAGGTTCTTCCATGATCGTGAGGTTGCAGCGATCGATCACCCGTACGCCGCGCGACCGCGCGGCGACAACCAGGCGCCGAAAGTGCTGGTTCAACTCGGGCGCGCCGCCCGTGAGATCGAGGCTGCGAACGTCCGGGCTGGCGTCCAGAAAGGTGAGCAGCGCGTCGATCGTGTCGCCCGACATTTCTTCGGTCCGGTTCGGGCCGGCGTTGACGTGGCAGTGCACGCAACTCTGGTTGCAGCGGTAGCCGAGGTTGACCGTTCTTGACGCTCCGGTGGTCGATTCCTTACATGCCCACGGTTGGTTCGCGTGCCGATGTAACATTTAATGCGGCGGAAACGACTAGACCAAGAGCTGAGGCCACTAGCTGCCGAATCGCCGCGCTGATGCGGCGGCTGGGTCCTCACAAACCGGCCTGGAGAGCTATGTCTGAACCAATCGTGACCAACCGAAGAGCGTCGACGTGACCACTGAAGGCTTTGCCGCGGGTATGCCAGCGTTGCTGATGCAGCCACGCATCGTTCGATCGGCGCTGAAGGTGTCGCTGTTCGTCGACATCGTGCGCCATATCATCAACAACGGGGCGCAGTTGTGTCTGCATTACACCGTCGGTTGGTGGTACATCGCGATGAACTTCGTGGAGCCTTACTTCGTGGCGAGCTATAGCGCTGCTTGCAACGAAGCGCAACGCACGCGCTCGGGCGACTGTCCATGAAGGCTAGCAAGACCTTGCCGCCGGCGACCGCCTCAGCGCCAGGGGTCAGCGCGGAGGCCCTCATTGCATTGCGAGCCGACATGATGCGTTTCGCGAATCTGCAATTGCGCCATGCCGAGGCGGCCGAAGACCTGGTTCAGGAGGCGATCGAGGCCGCATTGAGGCACGCGTCGTCGTTCGCAGGCCAATCAACCCTGAAGACCTGGGTCTTTGCCATCTTGCGCAACCGCATCATCGACCACCTTCGCCAGGCCAAACGCACGGTACCCATGTCCAGCCTGGTCGAGGACAGCGAGGACTGGCAGGAACGCCTCGAGACCTTATTCAACGAGCGTGGGGGCTGGCGCGACGAGGCGCGTCCGGCGGCCTGGCCGAACCCGGAGCAGGCGATGCAGAACCGGCAATTCTGGTTGGTCTTCGAGGCATGCCTGACGCATCTGCCCGCACAGACGGGCCGCGTTTTCATGATGCGCGAGTTTCTGGGTTTCGAATCTGTCGAGATCTGTACCCAGCTGGGCCTCTCGACCAGCAACTGCCACGTCATCCTGCACCGGGCCAGGCTAAAGTTGCGCGGCTGCATGGACGCTGGCTGGGGACGACCGGGGCAGGCACGATGCTGAAGTGCAAAGAAGTGACCGAACTGTGTTCGCAGGAAATGGAACGCTCGCTGGGCGTGCGCGAACAGATGTCGCTGGGCACGCACCTGATGATGTGTTCCAACTGCACGAACTTCCGCAAGCAGATGAAGACCTTGCGCCAGGTCATGGCCACATACGCTGACGGCAGGGCGGAGACCTCCCCCGCGCCGCCTGGCGACGGCGTGGCTTGAACTCAGCATCGCCACGGTCGATAACGGGTTGGTCGCGCGAGCGTCGGGTCAGCAACTTCATCAAGCGGCCGATGATCTCGCGCAACAGCGCCTACAGCGATTCATCGGGGGAGTGGGTACTTCTACGAAGACCGGATCACCGCCTGCGACGCAGCGGCCTCGGGCGTCCTGGAGCGTCCTGGAGCGCCCTGGGGCGTCGTCACGAACGCGTCCCGGCCGTGGCGTCGACCGCTTGACGCGTGTCCATCCCCCGGTAGATCAGCGCCAGCACCAAGCCGAATGCCGCGTGCGAGACAAAGCCAATCCATCCGCGCGCTTCGGCGAACCACGGGAAAAGCGAGGTGAAGCCGTAGAAGTTGATGTAGTACAGCGCGATCCCGAACACCATGCCGATGATCCAGGCCCAGCCGCTGCGAAAGGCGAGCAGGAGGGTCGACAGGACAAGCCCTAGAAAGAGCGCCATCAAGACGTGAATGGCCATGGCGACGCCGGCGACACCAAGATTAAACGACGCAGGCGGCGGCAGCACACCGCTGGGCCCCATTCCAATCGCAGCGATCATGTGCAGCGGCCCGTACCACGGTTGCCCCATCACAAGTGCGACGAGCGCCATCTCCATCATGGCAAATACAAGGGCGGCCACGATCGATGCGACAGCGACTGCACCCAGTCGAGGCAGCAGCACTGAACCAAAACGGCGATCGGTGGAAACCCCATCACGATAAGCAGTCATATAGCCTCCTGGAAGTGGTTGGACGATAGCAATCTACGTGCCTGGCAATCTGTACAGGCCGGCCCACTGAGCCAACAGGCTGTCGGGATGGTCCAGGCCTTTGCTGCTCGGCGCGGCGGCACAGTTGTCCGCGCCGCGGCGATGGCCGCGCCCGAAACCTATGCGTTGATGCTGGCCGGGCTGGCGGCGGTGGGGTTCGCAGCCCGCCGCAGCCCTCGCGGTTGATGAAAGACGCCTGCCGCATGCGCGAGCAGGCTCAGGCGTTCGCCGTGTCGCTCTGAACGGCCGGCGCGAGCGGTTCGCCTTGCAGATCGACGGGGCGGATGTTCTGGGCTTGGTCCCCCTTGGGGCCTTGCACCAGGTCGTAGGACACGCGTCCGTCTTGCTTGAGGGTTCGAAACCCCTCCATCTGAATGCAGGAGAAATGCGCGAAGACGTCGCCACCACCCGATTCGGGCTCGATGAACCCGAAGCCCTTGGCGTCGTTGAACCACTTGACACTTCCGAACGCCATGGCAACTCCTTGACTGCTGATGCGGACTGACGAAGCTCTTATTGTCCAGACCCGTCGCGTGGGCTGTCAAGGCGTTGTCCATGCCTCGATGGGTTCGAGATCGAGGTCTTGCAGCGGCTGCGACAGCCACCACCTGAGCGCTATCGAGCTGGAAGCCCGCGCCACGACGCGCGTAGAACCGACTCGATAGAATCTGCCCATGCCCGCCGACCCGCCCGCCCCGCCGCCCAAACCCGAACCCTCACGCTCCCCTGGCAGTGACGAAGGGCAAGGCGCGGTCGTTGCCGAGCGGCAGGAACAACGCGTCGAGCCTCCCAAGCTTTTCCAGGTGGTGATGCTCAACGACGACTACACCCCGATGGAATTCGTCGTTCTGATGTTGCAGGAGTACTTCATGCGCGACATAGAGACCGCAACCCTCATCATGCTCAAGATCCACCACGAAGGCCGGGGCGTTTGCGGCGTCTACAGCAAAGACATCGCCGCCACCAAGGTCGAACTCGTGCAAGCGGCTGCCAAGCGCGCGGGTCACCCACTGCAATGCATCATGGAGTCCGCTTAAATGATTGCGCAAGAACTGGAAGTCAGTCTGCATATGGCGTTCGTCGAGGCGCGCCAGCAGCGCCACGAGTTCATCACGGTCGAACACCTGCTGCTGGCATTGCTCGACAACCCGTCGGCCGCCGAAGTGCTGCGCGCCTGCGCGGCCAACATCGAAGACCTGCGCAAGAGCCTGTCGGCCTTCATCAAGGAGAACACCCCGACCGTCGGGGGTGACGAAGAGGTCGACACTCAGCCGACGCTCGGCTTCCAGCGCGTGATCCAGCGCGCCATCATGCACGTGCAGAGCACCGGCAGCGGCAAGAAGGAAGTCACCGGCGCCAACGTGCTGGTGGCCATCTTCGGCGAGAAGGATTCGCATGCCGTGTACTACCTGCACCAGCAGGGCGTGACGCGTCTTGACGTCGTCAACTTCATTGCCCACGGCATCAAAAAGAGCGACCCGCCGGAGCCCGCCAAGTCCAACGAGAGCAGCAATAGCGAAGGCGAGAAGGAAGAACCCAGCGATGCCAAGTCCTCGCCGCTCGACCAGTTCACGCAGAACCTGAACCAGGCCGCGCGCGACGGTCGTATCGACCCGCTGATCGGCCGCGAGCTGGAAGTCGAGCGCGTGATCCAGGTGCTGTGCCGTCGGCGCAAGAACAACCCGCTGCTGGTCGGCGAGGCGGGCGTGGGCAAGACGGCCATTGCCGAGGGTCTGGCCTGGCGCATCACGCAGAACGACGTGCCCGAGGTGCTGGCCGACGCCAACGTTTACTCGCTCGACATGGGCGCGCTGCTGGCGGGCACCAAGTACCGCGGTGACTTCGAGCAGCGCCTGAAAGGCGTGTTGAAGCAGCTGAAGGAACAGCCCGGCGCGATCCTCTTCATCGACGAGATCCACACGTTGATCGGTGCCGGCGCGGCCTCGGGCGGCACGCTGGACGCCAGCAACCTGCTGAAGCCGGCGCTCTCCAGTGGCCAGATGAAGTGCATCGGCGCCACCACGTTCACCGAGTACCGTGGCATCTTCGAGAAGGACGCGGCGCTGTCGCGGCGCTTCCAGAAGGTCGAGGTGGTCGAGCCGTCTGTCGAACAGACGATCGAGATCCTGAAGGGGCTGAAGTCGCGCTTCGAGGAGCACCACAACGTCAAGTACGCGATCGGCGCACTGCAGGCCGCGGCCGAGCTCTCGGCCAAGTACATCAACGACCGGCACCTGCCCGACAAGGCGATCGACGTCATCGACGAGGCCGGCGCTGCGCAGCGCATCCTGCCGAAGAACAAGCAGAAGAAGACCATCACCCGGCTGGAAGTGGAAGAGATCGTGTCGAAGATCGCACGCATCCCGCCGGCCAGCGTGTCCAGCGACGACCGCAGCAAGCTGAAGACGCTCGACCGCGACCTGAAGAGTGTCGTCTTCGGCCAAGACCCGGCCATCGACGCACTGGCGGCGGCGATCAAGATGGCGCGCTCGGGCCTGGGCCGCCCGGAGAAGCCGATCGGCTCCTTCCTCTTCAGCGGCCCGACCGGCGTCGGCAAGACCGAAGTGGCCAAGCAGCTTGCCTTCATCATGGGCATCGAGCTGATCCGCTTCGACATGAGCGAGTACATGGAGCGCCACGCCGTGAGCCGCCTGATCGGCGCGCCGCCGGGCTATGTCGGCTTCGACCAGGGCGGATTGCTCACCGAAGCGGTCTCGAAGAAGCCGCATGCGGTGCTCCTGCTCGACGAGATCGAGAAGGCGCACCCGGACGTTTTCAACGTGCTGCTGCAGGTGATGGACCATGGCACGCTGACCGACAACAACGGCCGCAAGGCCGACTTCCGCAACGTGGTGATCATCATGACCACCAACGCGGGCGCCGAGACGATGAACAAGTCGGTGATCGGCTTCACCACCAAGCGCGAGCAGGGCGACGAGATGGCCGACCTGAAGCGCCTGTTCACGCCCGAGTTCCGCAACCGCCTCGACGCCACGATCAGCTTCCGCTCGCTCGATGAAACGATCATCATGCGCGTGGTCGACAAGTTCCTGCTCGAACTCGAGAGCCAGCTGGCCGAGAAGAAGGTCGAGGTGACGTTCACCGACAAACTGCGCGCGCAACTGGCCAAGAAGGGCTTCGACCCGCTGATGGGCGCGCGGCCGATGCAGCGACTGATCCAGGACACCGTGCGGCGCGCGCTGGCCGACGAGCTGCTGTTCGGCAAGCTGGTGGATGGCGGCCGCCTGACGGTCGACGTCGACGATGCGGGCGAAACGGTGCTCGACATCCAGCCGGTCAAGAAGAGCGACAAGCCGAAAGCCGAGCCCGCCACCGCGGCCTGATTCGGCCGCTCAATACGTGGCGGGTTCCTGGCGGTAATACGCCGACAGCAGCCGGTAGAGCGCCGGCTGTTCCTGGCTGAGCGCTTTTGGCTTGACGAAGAACGCTTCGCTGGCCACAGCGAAGAACTCGTCGGGGCTTTCGGCGCCGTACGCGTCGACGCTGCTCGGATGGCCGCAAACGGTGCGTTCGCAAAACCAGTCGTAGGCCGGCATCAGCTCGGCCAGCCAGGCCTCGCGCTCGCGCTGGCTGGTCAACAGCGGCACGCCGTCGGCTGCGCCATCGCGCAGGTCGAGCACATGAGCGAACTCATGGATCACGACGTTGAACGCGGCCTGCGCTGGGTCGTGGTCAGCGTCGGCCGCGGCATCGGCCCAGCTCAGCATCACCGGCCCGCCTTCCATGGCCTCGCCCGCCAGCACCTCTTCGTACTGGTGCACGACACCAGCGTCGTCGGTCGCCGTTCGCTGCGCGACCACGCTGTCGGCATGGACGACGATGCCGACGAAGCCGTTGTACTGTTCGATGCCGAGCTCGAGGATCGGCAGACAGGCCTGCATGGCGATCGACAGGGCCACGCCATCGTCGACCACGAAGCCGCCGACGCCGGTGAACTCCTTTCGGTCGAGGAAGAGGCTGGCCAGGGTGCGCAGCCGTGCCAACGCCTCGGCCGGCCACGGCGAAAGGAACGGCAGCTGCGCGAGGGTGTCGCTCCACAGGGCGTCGGGAATGGCGCGCCGCGCCAACGCAGCCGTGCGGCGGCGCTTCACCAGCGCTTGCCACCACCAGCCGGCCATCGGCTCAACCTGCTGTAGTGAGGTCGATGCGCACGAAGCCGTCTCGCGTGAGGCGCAGCGCCTGGGCGCGCGGGCTGCCGTGGTCGAGGTCCCAGTCGCTCAGCACATGCCGCGTGTAACCCGGCGCGAGCACCTCGCTGTCGGGGCGGTGGGTGTGGCCGTGCACCAGGTCGCGGCTGCCGGCGGCGTGCATCCAGGCCACGGCGGTCGCTGCGTCGACGTCGATCCAGGCGTCTGTCGCGCGGCCGCGCTGAGACGCTTGGCTGGCATCGCGCATCTCGCGCGCGAGCGCCTCGCGTCGCTCCAGCGGCTGACGCAAAAAGTCGGCGCGCCAGGCTGGGCTGCGCACCAGCTCGCGGTACCGCTGGTACGGCAGGTCGTCGATGCACAGCGCGTCGCCGTGTGTCAGCAGCACGCGCTGCCCCCAGGCATCGAGGACGGTGGGGTCGGGCAGGGCCGCCACGCCGCAGTGCTGAAGCATATCCACGCCGAGCAGAAAGTCGCGGTTGCCGACCATGAAACCGACCTGCCGCTGGCTTGCTGCCTCGGCCAGCACGTCGGCGGCCGCTTGTTCGAAGCGCCCAGGGCGGCGCGCGTCGTCGCCGATCCAGGCCTCGAACAGATCGCCGAGGATGTAGATGGCATCGGCGCGGCTTTGCGCCA
>Ga0163144_10015498_pt1 | contig 15717 bp, 11 predicted proteins | sample OliLak19BULKMAT1_FD_123175 | JGI IMG/M metagenome (GOLD analysis project Ga0163144, IMG submission 123175) | Freshwater microbial mat bacterial communities from Lake Vanda, McMurdo Dry Valleys, Antarctica - Oligotrophic Lake LV.19.BULKMAT1 | ecosystem: Environmental > Aquatic > Freshwater >...
AGTCGTTTTTCCGCGCCACCGCCTTAATAATGGGACAGATGATTCGCGCCTGCGGCGCGGATGATGACGCTCCCCTCCGGCCTGATGTCCAGAAAACTACGTTTTCTGGTGATCGTTAACACTGCCGGAAGGCTGAATATTCCGGCTGAATATTCCGGCTTGACTTTGCGTCTTTATCGGAATAAACTCACTCATGATCCGGCAAATGAAGTAGTAACAGGCGGACAGTAATGAATTGCGCTTCACGGAAGCGTCGTATGCCTTGCTCGTGATGGAGTGTTGTTAATGGGCTCATTCCATCGCAGAATCCTAGACATCCTGGTTGCGGAGAAGGGTTAAAGACAGTTGCTACAAATTGTTACAGCCGGGAGTAGCTTTGTTAGCCTGTTGATCCTCTCATTCTTGCCGGCAGTTGGCGCTCCAGCGCAAGTAAACAGCGCGCGGGGCGTTCGGACCACACCGCCACTTAGAACAAGCGGCAACGCCGCGGCCCCGTCGCATCGTCCGTCCGATCTATCGACCAGCTCGCCTTCTTTTGGCGAGACAGTAGTTCATACCGCCGGGAGCGTTTGGAATCCTACGCCGAACCGGGAGGATCGTGTCCGGCTCCGAAGCTACCGGGGCGACGCTCTGAATCGGAAGGCTCCCTTTGTTTCGCCAACAGGGGAGGTTTCACCCGGCGATGCCGGCAGGATCACGCTGAATAATCGACGGCCGGGGGATCCTGCATGCACGAGTTCAACATATCTCAATATTCCCCATTGCTTCAAGGGAACGAACCTGCCTGCGCACGGACTGTGGGTAAATCCTCGTGGAAATGGTGATTGCGTTCTGATCTCGATCAATCCTGGTGTCAGTTTCCGGTATGAATACAGGATCCCGCCCGGCCACCCGGCAGGCACATTCTGGAACCACACTCATGGGCATAATTCAACGGCGCTTCAAGTGTCAAGCGGGATAGCTGGGGGATTGCTAACCCCCGCCACTGACGGCGTTCGAAGGAGCGGAGAACTATCTTGAATCAACGCACGCAGAAATTTTATGCCGCGCAGTCCAAGCAGGTAGGATCGTCGATCATTGCCTGCGTCGGCGCTGCGCTGAAGCGTTTGGCCCCGCTAGGCTGGGCTGACCTGTTGAAGACTCACGGGCTGGACATTGCGGCGCCGGACCTCGCAGTTGAACTTCTCCGCCCCCTCGCGATTGATCGCACCCAACCGGGTTTCGAGGATTTTGCCGCCGAGGGCGTGCGCGGCATCGAGCCGGGACGCCCGGCGCTCAGCCTGCTATTTCATGCATTTGCGTCTCCAGAAGTAATGCAATATGTTGGAGCGGGCGGGCTCGCAAGCCTGTCGGAATACCCAACTCTAATGGAGATCGAGGCCGTCGAAAATTATGTCTACGGAGTTTCACCGCCTACCATTGAAGATCTTCGGGCCAGCGCCGGGGACGCGCCATTGGCAATCGTGGTATTCGCTTCGGAGTATCGGCCCGCCATCGATACCGGACACAAGAAGCATGCGGATTTTTGCTTTTCCCGCACAGGTATCAGCCGCATAGGAACGCATCCGCCACGCTATGATGCGGTCGCCAGGGGCTTCCAATCGGTGATACCGGGAGATGGCAAGGCGATCGCTGTGCTGCCATGCCGTTACGCGGCTTACATCGCAGCGTTGAAGCCAGGGGAGAAAGGTGCGCATGGCCCGCAACAATTCATCGAACGCCGGCCCAAAGCATCGGCGGCCGGCGAGACGAATCGAGGCAAGGACGCCGGCTTAAGTCTTCCGCCCACTGCGGTTCGCGACGACGGGCCAAGCGATGCGGACCGCCAGTTCTGGGTACCTCTTCATAAGCTGTTCGACGGCAAGGAATGCATCGGCGGCTATGACCTCAGGGTGCGGCTTGCGTCACAGCACGTTAACGAGAAAATCCGTCGCGCACATCTCTTCTTCGGAGCTAGAGGCCATGACGGTGGATGGCAGGAGCCGGATATTAGTGAGAGTCCCTTCATCAACACCTCCGGTATCGCTGAGTTTTCCACCGCTCCCCGGGAAGGAAGTTGGCTCCTGATGCCCGTGGCGCGGAAAGCTCTTATCGAGCCTGCCATTTACAAAGGGAAACCGCTCACTTACACTGTTCCTGAGTCGTCTCCCAAGAAGAAGTGGCGTGTCTATCAATCGAGTTTGAATCTACTGCCGGCACCGAGTGGCGCACGCTCAGCGCCAGAGTACCTTCATGCCCGCCACGTGATTACCAAGAACGGTGAGCAGAACCTGAATCGCGAGCCATCTCTCATCAGCAAAGTCGAGCGCGGTTGTTACCAGGCACGTCACTATGTGGACTACACCGGTGACGGTTGGATAGATGTTGAATGCAGCGCGCTGGCGCTTGAGATTCCCCGTCGGCTGCCGGCATACTCAGTGGTGGCGAGCCCGGATTTCTTTCCGAGAGTGCGCCAAAGCGACTTGGTCAAGTGGACAGATCAGTCTGCGCCGCCAGCGCTGCTTCCCAACATCTGGCCGGTCAATCCAGGCAGGCCAGAGCCTCTTTCAAGCCAGCGTTATGCCGCTAACCTCGAATTGAAGGACGCCGGTTTCAACCCGAGCGACGATACTATGACGGCTATCGTCGGCTGCTGCGGTTCCGGCAAGGGCCGTCAATTAAAGCTTCTCCCCGCAACCTACGTACGAGCATCAATGTTGCCCGATGGGGCGGCGGGTGTTTTCGCGCCGGGTTGGGACGTGTCGTACGACCGGACATCGGAAGCCGATCCGGAAGACGATGGGGGGACCCTTAGTCCGGGGGTTACATTCCTCAATAACTATGGGCTCGGATCGCCCTTTCCAGAGGACAGCATGCTATGCGCTGCCCTGAGTTCGTTCTGGCCCGCTGTGGCGCCCGACATCACACGAACATTCGCGCCTAATCCGAAGTACGCCACGGCGACGCCGCTGACGGATGAGGTTATCGGCCTGGCGAATGGCGATCCGTGGGACGGTATTAGGGGGCCCGTGCCGGGGCCGACGCCTGGGACCGTTGACTACCAGTTGCTGGCGTACGGAGATTATGTGGAAGCGTCGTTAGCGGGAAGATTCGATCTGACTGCGATTGCGCAGACGAGTGTTTCGGATTATATCGCCCGGACCTTGACAATGGCGCTCGTTTACGAGGCGTTAGACGTGAGGGAGCGGCTCGAGAAGGCGAAGTGGTCAGTCCTATCGTTCCGGCCCGCGGACCCGAAGGACCCCGATTTGGTAGCGGCCACTGCGCTTCATAAGCGGACTCTGGATCCTCGCCATACCTATCGCTTCGAGATGATCCTCCATGAGGGGAAACAGGAGAACCATCCGGACCCGGCCAAGTTTGATCGGGTCCTTGTCAGCTACAAGGAGTGCGTGCTTCTCTTCGCGGACCCAACGATGGTGTTGCGTCGTTCCAAAGACGGCTGGGTGAAACCATATGAACGCAGCATGTGACCTCCTTATCCTTGGCGGGGGGCCGTCCGGCTGTGCGGCTGGAATCTCAGCCTGCCAGGATGGTTTGAATGTGATGGTGCTCGAGACTCGTGGCGGGCCGCGAGTTGGTCCGGGTGAGACACTACATCCGGGCTCATCCGCGGTCTTCCAGCGGCTAGGTGTCGCCCGTCAGGTGGAGGCTGTCTCTACGCTCAGGCCAGCGGCGCAGCGCGTTGTCCTAGGGGAGGACGCGCAGACAACGGCGTACGGCGGGGATCCCGGGAGTCCTTGGCGCGGATACCAGATACTAAGATCGGATCTCAGCCGCATACTACTTACTCGTTTTGAAGAACTCGGAGGCGAGGTTGTCCGAATTGATGGCCGGCCACAGCCCATCCGCAAAAACGACGTAGTGCTGGGCCTACGCACGCCCGATTTGACGATCGAGAGCCGGTACACAATCGACGCAACCGGTGGCTCAGGTGTACTTCGGCGTGCTCTAAACATCCGGCAATTCCAACTGTCTCCTCCCCTGTTCGCGCACTATGGCTACCGGCGAGGTCTGATTGAGCCGGAACCTACCTTCGCTGCCGACACCAACGGCTGGTCTTGGACTGCCCAAGTCGCGCCTGAAATCGTGTGCTGGGTCAGACTCAGCTTTCAGGTTTCGAAGGCGCGCCTCGCGCCACCAGAGCGTGTAGCTCACTTGCCCGGCTCCGGAACCCGGGGCGCGGTCGACGTCACGTGGCGCATCGCGGAGACGGTAGCCGGGCCTGGATTTTTCATCATCGGCGACGCGGCTGCCATCCTGGATCCCGCGGCATCCCACGGTGTTCTAAGAGCAATGATGTCCGGCATGATGGCGGCGTTCAACGCCGTAAGGGCACGCGCCGGCGAGATCCATCCGGATGCCGCAGCCATCGCTTACACGCGGTGGATCACGGCTTGGTTTCAGCGCGATGCTTCCGCCCTCCGTGCGCTTTATCGTCGCATCGGTGTCGATTGGGTCGGCTTCGCATTCCCCGGCACATCGGCACAAATCGGTTCTTAAGGAGTCACCTATGTCTAAGACTATTGTTGTAAACATCCGCAATAACGCGTTCCCGGCCGTAAAGGTCCGCCCCGGCACCTTCATCGTTTGGCGCAATCTGGATCCTACTGCTCATTCCGCGGAGACCGTGACTGCGGACCCGAACTACTTCAGCGCCGGCGCCATGCTCCCAGGCGAAATGTCGGTGCCGATCCTGTTCGATAAAGCCGGGGAATTCTCATATCTTTGCCGGTACCACACCGGCATGACCAGTGTCGTGACGGTGGATCCGAACGCATCCGAAAGCGGCGAGGTACACGAGCACGATGGTGGAACCGGCAGCCATGGTGGACATCACCACGGCCTGGCCCATCGTCATGGCTTCGTGACCGGTGGGCGCTACAGCAACCGGTTGTACATGACACATACGCCGGTCCTGGCTGACAGTCGCCACAGCTATCAGGTGATCGTTCGGGGCCGGTTCGAGAATCCGGCGCACGGCAAAATTTATGACGAGTTGCGCGCCTCCGAGTACGGCGACCAAGTCGTGCAGATCTTCCACGATCATGTTTCAATGCCGGACATTGGCGCGGGCAGTATTAAGCAGTTACCTCATGCGTCCGTGAGCTATTGGCCGGGTGGAAGCCAGACAGCAATTGGTCCGAATCAGGTGGACGTTCCAGGCCTGGAACAGAATGTCCCGATTGCGTTGGACGAGGTTCTCCATTTCCATACCTTCGATACCGAGGCGGATTACCCCGATGCACTGACGTACATAATGTATGGCGACGACCAGGACATCTTCATAGATCACCTGATCCAGCGCGCACCGAGCTTTCATTCAGTTGCGAAGCTGGCATCCGTCCCCGAGGGTTGGACGGGGACGGGCGCCAAACTCTTCCGTGCGCCAGGGCACACGCTGCGGGATTTACCGCCTAGGTTGATCTCCCGAATGGCGAATGTCGACAATGCCTTCAATCTCTTCTGGCTACTACCTCCCGGCACGCTGGTCCGCCAAGCGCAGGACCCCTTGATCCGCCGAGACAATCCGGTTGGTGAGAAGCACGTCCATGTTATCCAGTTTGACAAGGGGCAGAATAGCGAAATCGCAATCTCACGCTTCCTGCACTTCGACATACGACTGCTGAATTATGGTGTTTTGATCGTCTGAGAGGCGCACCCACAATGAATATCGACGAAGTATTCGGTTACTACACGTACAGAAGCTTCCTGAATCGGCCGGTTGGCTCGCCGAACGACATCTTGTTCGGGGAAGGAGAACTTTTCCTGTTGATTTCAGATGAAGGAACGGTGAGTGGAACACTAGCATTTCCGGCAGCTGCCGGTGCCGAGCGAAAAGATTTCATGGACCTGTCGGGAACTGTGACCGCATGGGACACACGCGCGCTTCATTTCATAGGCATAGGGCGAGCAGGCAGCGCCATCGCTGAATTCGAGTATGAATATGATTGCAGAGTCGCCCATGACTGGGATACCGCCACACCGCCTCAGCGCAGAAGTCTTGTGGGTACCGTCCGCCGCAATAAGGACCATGGACAAGCGAAGGCAGGGGCCACCGCTAGCTTCATTGCTGTTCAACGCGAGTTCGTGGAACCGCGGGACGTACCAGGCGTCGGGCTGATTCCCGAAGCGGTCGCAATGCTCAGCGAACGAACCCACCGGCTCCGGCACACGGTATGGCATGCGGTCCGAGGTATTTGGTACTCGACAAAGATGACCAGCGCGGACCGGGAAAGGCTGAGGACTTTGGGATGGTTCTTGACCGACCCGCCGTTTCTTCCCAGCGGCGCTCTCGATCTCACCAACGGAGCTGGCGAAGACTTCCTGTACATGCATCGGCGAATGATCCGAATGGTGCATGAAGTCTATGACAAAGCCGGCAAGCCTCGTCCCGTGAGTTGGTCCGCACTGCCTTCGGCAAGCGCTGCGCAGTTCGTCTACAAAGAAACGACAGATCCGGCAGACCCCGCAGTCAAGGTGTACAATTACGATGCCGCCAGCTCAGGTGTGATGGTTCCCCCTCCAACGGCGGCGTTTCTTGAACAAGTCCGAGATCCCGGCAGCGGAACCATCAACCCGTTCTTCCGATTCAACAAAACAGCACGGGGATACGCGAACTTGATGCGCAACCTGGTAACAACCCTTCGCAATCCCAGGGTTGCCATCCAGTTGACCCTCGGTACGTATGGCAATCTGATTGAGTTTACGGTCCACAATTGGATGCACATGCGTTGGGCGACAGCACAACCTAGGGATCCTGAGACCGGTGGTCCGATCGTGCGGACTGATTACGATATCGACCCAAAGTGGGACGTAGGGGCCTACGATTACCTTGGCGATTTTCACAGTTCGCATGTCCATCCGATTTTTTGGAAGCTCCACGGTTGGGTTGACGACTGTATCGGCCTCTGGGAGGCTGCGCACAATGCATCCCATCCAGGACAGGTTCAGCGAGAGGAGGTTCGTGGAATACCATGGTTTGCGGTTGGCCCGTGGGTTCTCAAGGACGACCCATTCGATTGGCCGGGAGCGGGCAACCACGAGCACGGCCATGGTCATGGAGGTGGGCACGGGAGTGATGAGCAGGCGGTCCTCGAAAAGGTTATATCGATTCTGAAAGAGGTCAACGATCGGCCAAGTCCAGACGGCGCGCCGGCCGCGGCCGCGGGCGCATTGCGGGGACTGCCGGGCTTCGCCCGTTTCTCAGTTCTCGACGATGAGAGAGAGTGAACGCGGGAGCTTGTGATGATCCGATTTTCTGTATAGGAAGCGCTCACGAATGCGGCGCGACGCCTTTTCAGATTGCCAAGGGTGAGCGAAATCGAAGTAGACGGCAAGGAGGTAAGGTTGGCTGTGGTAGACAAGGAATCGCCGGGCCGGGTGTGCTTACGTAGAGCCTGTGTTCGCTCGGCAGAATGATTAGTGCGAGTGCGCGTGCTTCTACGGGGCTGCGTCGCGGCCTGGCTTCGTGAATGTCGAAGCCAGGCCGGATGGCACAAGTACAGGCAATAATTGGATGCAGAAGGATCGGACGGCGGAAACGCCGCCAGTCAATATTGTCGATGATTGGAGGGTTCCGCGGCTTGTGAATTACGTGGATCTATTCGGTCACGGGGAGAAGTCATTGCGGTTTGTTGGGAATGCGATTGACGGAGATCCGGAGGCACAACGTTTTGTCCCGTTCTCCGCATCATTTACGCTTTACACTTGAATTTGCCGAATTTAGGAGAGGTTCGTTCGCGGTGGCTGAGTAGCCACAGCCCACGGGGCGAGGATGAGGGAGGTTCTAAATGCCAAGTAGCGGATTCCGGTCATTCAACATGCATGTGGCCGATAAGCAGTTCCAATCGACCGCCGCTCATTTCCGCTCGCCTGCTGCGAGGGCCTTCGCGGTAGGTCCGGTGGGCGATGGGACGAACGATCCTGTGGAGGCCGCGCTTTCATACCTGAACCAGGGCTTCAGTGATGAGGCGTTACCGGGGCTTGCGAACAACGATATTGATGGGCAGCCCTCAAGCTTTGAAAAGGTTACATCTGAGGAGATGCCCTTGACGGGTTCACACGTCGTAAAGTTTCAGCAGCGCGTGCGCGGAGTGGCCGTTTATGGGGCCGGAGCGACAGTAGAGCTCGATAAGAACAATCAATTGAAAGCTATCAGCACGGCGCTCGGAGAGCCTATTGGAGCTGCCGATAGGCCTATGCTGACTGAGACACAGGCGCTTGACCGGGTTCGCGAAGCCTCGGGATCGCAGCCGCCTGAGGAGAGCACCGCCCAGTTGTGTTACTACTACGTCGAAGAAAAACTCGAGTGGAAGCTGGTCTACATCGTCAAGGATGTTTTCGACGCAAAGTCGCAGGAGGATTTTCCAGAGTGCTTCGATTATGTCATCAACGCGACCGATGGAAACCTAGTCGACAAGCTGCCTCGTACTCATTACGCAGCACGAGTCGCGCTTTCGGTGGTCGACGCGAGAGGTCTTTCGCGAGATATTTGGGTCCGCGAGATCATAACCGCCCAATACAACCTTATAGACGATGAGTTGAACATTTTGACATGTGATTATCGTTACACGGATGTCGCGCTGCTAATTGCAAACGCGAACGGACATCCGCCCCTGCCCGGAGACATGGTCGGAAACCCGCCCGATTGGGATCCAAACGACATAAGCGCCCATGCGAATGTGATCGATGTCGCGAAATTCCTTCAGAACGTTCTGAAACGCAAAGGAATTGACGGCACCGGCGGACGCATCGTCTCCAGCGTGCGTTGCGTGTTCAAAACCGGCAACGGCCAAGCGCCCTGGATCAATGCGATGTGGCTGCCGAAATACCGGCAAATGGTTTACGGCCAATCTCAGTTGAACGGAAAGCTGATCACACTCGCGGTCTCGAAGGACGTTGTCGCGCACGAGATGTTTCACGGCGTCATTAATTCAACCGCTAAGCTGGAGTACAAAAATGAATCCGGCGCCTTGAACGAATCGTATTGCGATATTTTCGGGATTCTCGTATCTAACGCCCATGAGCCCAACATCGCAAAGTGGAATTGGGAGATCGGAGACGATATAGCGGGTGCCCACCACGCGCTCAGGGACGTGAGCAATCCGGCGCGGGAATTCAATAATGAGACACAAGCCGATCACATGAGTCAGTTTGTACCAATGTCTGAGGACAACGGCGGCGTTCACCGGTACAGCGGCATCCACAACAAGGCTGCGTACCTGGTAATGACGGCTGGGCAGGAAGATGGCACGTTTCTGTTCAAGCCGAACGAACTCGCGTCGATCTTCTACGTTGCGCTGGCGCAATACTTGCGTCCGGTCTCGGGCTTTGCCGATAGCCGCGCGGCGCTGGTGTTGGCGGTGCGTAGCGTTCTAGGGGACGATCCCCGCATCGAAGGCGCGGTAGAGGCCGTGGGGTCCGCGTTTGATGCTGCCGGAATCACCACCGGTAGTCCTGACACAGCGTGGATACAGGGCTCAGCGAACTGCGCTTTAAATGCTGACCCTCCGGCCCAGATACACCCCTTCAATAGCGACACGTTTATTTTGCGGCAGAACATGTGTTTGAACTTTGAAGCACCGTTCATGTATCTGCTGATCGGGATGGACCGTGCGTTCCTGCTTGACACTGGAGCACTGCCGGGAAATGCTGTCCGTGAAATCGTGGACCGCACCCTTGAAGATTGGCAGACGCGGCACGGCCGGACCGGCACGAAGCCCCTCACCGTCGCGCATTCGCACAGTCACGGGGATCACGCCGCCAGTGATGCACAATTCGCGGCCAGATCCAACACAACGGTAATCTCGCCGGGTCTGGCTTCGGTTAAAGCTGCCTTCGGGCTCGACAATTGGCCCAATGATACGGCGACACTCGATCTGGGCGGAAGGATACTCGACATTATTCCCTGTCCGGGGCATGAACCGTCGCATATCGCAGTTTACGACCGGAAGACCCAAATCCTGCTTACTGGCGACACGCTATACCCTGGGCGGCTGATTGTGAACGACGCAGCGGCCTACCGTGCGAGCGTCGCACGATTGTTCGCATTTCGCCAGTCGCATGCGATGTCGCACATTCTTGGCGCGCACATCGAGATGACGTCCACTCCGGAAAAGTCATTTCCGCCCGCGTCGACACATCATCCGAATGAGCATGCTCTTGCGCTGACACCGCGTCATCTTCTGGAGCTTCATCAATCGTTACAAGCAATGGGTGCGAACGTTGTACGCAAAGCGCACGCAGATTTTATCATCGAGCCGAGCAACTAAACTCGCGAAAATTGAACGGAGACGTCATGGACGATCTAGAGCAGTTACGTGGCTATGAATTGAGCGAATTACTGGCAGAGTTGAAGGCGCGTAAAACGCCGCCAGCGGGGTTGGCGGCAGGCGCCGCACCTCCGGTTCCGCCGGCACGTGACGCGGCCCTGGCTGCCGCCGACACGGTATTGCTGGTGGAAGCCGTGCGTGAACAGCAAAAAGTCATTTATGGCGTCGACAACCGGAGAGACGTCTTTGAAAGCCTGACGCCGGCCGTTCGGCGCGATGTCGACAGCGTTGTGAGCCTGATCCGGGTCGGCAACCTTTCCGATAACGGCAACGGCACAACCACGATCCAAGCGCCGACTTTCAAGGACGAACAACTACTTTGCTCGTCGGAGCGGTTCGGTACGCAACCGGTCGCCGCGTTTTGTTCGGGCGTTCTCGTCGCGACCGATATCATCGCAACCGCGGCGCACTGCCTGAGAGGCCCAGACGACACCCTACAGGGTTTTCGATTCGTTTTCGGATTCCACATGATCAGCGCAACGCAAGCGCGGATGACCGTGCCGAACACGGAAATTTATCAGGGAGTCTCGATTCTCGGATTCGACCTCACTCCCGCTGGGACCGATTGGACGCTGATCAAACTGGACCGGCCCGTTACGAACCACCGAGTCGGGAAGATTCGCCGCAATGGCACCATCAGGAATCAACAGCTTATCCATGTGATCGGCCATCCCGTAGGCCTTCCGGCGAAGATCGCGGCCGGAGCCAACGTGCGTGACAATTCGCCGCAAGCGTTTTTCGTGGCAAATCTGGACACCTACGGGGGCAATTCCGGTTCTCCCGTCTTCAACGCCCAGACGCACGAAGTCGAAGGTTTGCTTGTGCGAGGTGAAACCGATTTTGCCGAAGACAATGGGTGCTTCGTATCGCTCGTGTGCCCCACCACAGGCTGTCGTGGTGAGGATGTCACACGATCTACCGAATTTTCGAACCTCGTCCCATAAGCAGTGGCAGGACCGTCCCGTTACAGTTCCGATTGGCGCTTATTGAGGTATGAATGCTGGCGCGTCTGACGAAATTTCGCTTAAGGATATTTTCTATGCTACTAGACCGATTCAACCCTCCCGGCAATGTTGACGATTTCGCCGGCGACGCAACCGCGCTGACCGCGTGGAGCACAACAATTTCAGATGCCTTTGACGAAGCCGTGCGGAACGTGGAACGCCGGATCGGACAAGGGCGAAGCCCGTTTTACAATCCCACCAAGGTGTCCACCGATGCTCCTATCGCAGAGAAGGTCATCGGCTGGATCGGCTTTCCCAAGGTGCTACTCAACCAGTTTGGGGCGAACAAAGTTGGCGCGTGGGGTTCGGCCGAGCGCCTTCGTACCGATGCTCGGGGTCTCTTTCGCCCCCAAGACGAGTACCTGGAGTGGCACGTAACGCGAAATTCGGAAGGAAAGATCACGCGTGTTGACTTCACTTGCGAAGGACCCGAATACTGGCGATTTCTCGCACGGCGATTTCCCTCTAAAGTAGTGGAACTATACCAACGTCACGTAAGCCCCGATGCCACTGAAGCGGATCTATTTCCAGGGGGCGGCTACAACCCGAGAAACGTATGGAATACGGAGCGCGGCGCGATGCACCTGACGCATCCAGCGAATACCCTGACGGCTGAGATCTTCATTGCGGGAGACGCCACAGTGCTGCGCAGGCGGACGAACAATACCGTCATCACCAACGCTGACGAACTGATCCTTTGCGGACGCTTCGGAGTGTCCGGCCGCGCAAGCGATCCTCGGATCGGATCGGATGTGAACACTCTCGCGCGGCAGGGGTTCGCGATCACGATCAAGGATCCGATCGGTCTTTACATCGCTGGGATCAACACGACTGGATGGTTGAATCCCAGCGGTCAGCAGATCGGCAACTTCTTCCGCATCGTACGCGGGACTGCAGGAGCCGGATTGCGAGCTGTGTTCGAAGTGCCCGCAAACGAGGGATTCGTAGTGGGCGATATTCGAATCGGCGCGCGGAAAATCGAGTTTGGCGGTCAAATTGCCGAAAACATCAATGTTAAGTTAACGGGCATCGCTTGCCGGCAGGGCTCTTTGCTCAATCAAGCGGTTGCGTGCGTGGATGCGGGTGGTCCATCGCTGGCTCCGGTGGAGGAAGAAGTGCATCCGCGAGCAATCGTTACGCCCGAGGACTAGGTTGATTCGATGACCCATTCGGTTCCCCCTCATGCGCAATTCGCCGCCCTATCAGTGGAGCAGGGGGGCGCGGCTCCGGCGGCACCGGAAGAACCAGTTCTGGAGATCGAAGACATCCAGGGAAACATCCTGGCGGGCTTCAACAAAGACCATCAGGCGTTTGTCTTTCTCCGCATCAACGATCCCGCAGCAGCCAGGCAATGGCTGCGGGGCATCGCTCCCTCCATTGCGTCAGTCGGTGAGGTACTCGCGTTTAACAGGTTGTTTCGCGCGTTGAGGGGGCGCCGCGGTGAAGATCCGCGAGGTCTGATTGCCACCTGGATCAATATTGCATTCTCGATTTCAGGCATTCGGAAGCTCGCCGGTGATGCGGAAGCCGAGGGTTTTCTAGACGGCTCCTTTCAAGCGGGCCTGGACCTGCAGTCGCCGTTGTTGGGCGATCCGCCCGGGGAATGGAAAGTTGGAAGGAACGACAAGATCCCGGACGTGATTCTAATTATCGGCAGCGACAGGGGCGACGTACTTCGTACCGAAGTTGACAGGCAGATAGGGCTCAGCGAGGGCGTAGCACCGGGCGCACTTGCGGTTCTACACATCGATTGGGGCGAGACGCTGCCTGCTCCATATACCGGTCACGAACACTTCGGATTCAAGGATGGCATTTCGCAACCGGGTGTTCGCGGGCGGGTCTCGCAGGCGGCGACGGATTTCCTTACTCCGCGTTGGATCGACCCGAGCGATGACAGGGCGGACCGCTTTGGCAAGCCAGGCCAGCCCTTGGTTTGGCCCGGCCAGTTTGTCGTCGGATATCCGCGGCAACACAGAATGGATCCGGTTCAGCCCGCCGGCCCGGAGGAGGCGCCCGCGTTTCCAAGTTGGTCGCGCAACGGCTCGTATCTGGTCTTCCGCAGACTGCATCAACGGGTTGCGCCGTTTCATGATTTCGTGAGGCAGGAGAGCTCACGCCGGGGATTGCATCCCTCGACTTTCGGGGCGTTGCTAGTGGGCCGTTGGCCGAGCGGCGCGCCTGTGATGAGAGCCGCGGATCGCGACGATCCAGTTTTGGGCTTGCACGATCTTGCGAATAATCATTTCCTCTACAACGAAGCAACTCACCCGATTCCGCTCCTTCCGGGCGTGACTGACGCGGGCGACAATTTCCCTGCGGCTCCAGCGGATCCGAATGGACTGCGCTGCCCTCACATTGCACATGTCCGCAAAGTGAATCCCCGGGATATGGGAACTGACCTCGGCTCGGAGAACGATACTCTGACACGGCAGGTATTGCGTCGCGGGATACCCTATGGTCCGCCTCTTCTCGGAATTGAGAATCCAACGCCCGAACAACTCGCAGTGGACCGGGGTCTGCTTTTTCTGTGTTACCAGACGTCAATCTCGGAGCAGTTCGAGACTCTCACGCGCACGTGGGCGAATTCGACCGTGCAGCCGAGCTCCGGCGGTCACGATCCGATTATCGGTCAGACCGCCGAAAATGACCGGCAACGCACGATAACTCTGCCGCAAGCTTCTCCTCGGGAACCGATCCTTATTAGTCCCGAATGGGTAGTGCCCACGGGAGGCGGTTACTTCTTCACGCCATCGATTCGTGCGTTGACAGAGGTCCTGGGCCGGGCTCATTCGTGATTCGAGCATCCATGATGTCGCCCTGCACTGAATTCGGTTCTGGAGAGCGCCAGGAAGCCGGGGGTCAAGCGGCTTTCTGCTCTGAACTGTCCGTTTGAGCGTGTCCTTTCGGCAAGCGTGCGTAGCTCAAGATTTCTTTTGCGCCAGGATCCGCCGAACCGACGTTCGGCCGATTTTCAGCCTCCGCGCGATCTCCGACTTGCTGATTCCTGCCAGAAATAGGTGTCTGACCGAACGGGCTTTGCCCACAGCCGTCGGCGGCCGGCCGAGTCTCTTGCCCTGGCGCCGGGCATGATCCAAACCGGCGCGGACCCGCTCGCCGGGTTGAGCCGGAATAAGCGTGTCCTTTCGGCAAGCGTGCGTAGCTCAAGATTTCTTTTGCGCCAGGATCCGCCGAACCGGCGTTCGGCCGATTTTCAGGCGCCGCGCGATCTCCGATTTGCTGATTCCTGCCCGAAATAGGTCCTTGACCGAACCAGCTTTGCCAACAGCCGTCGGCGGCCGGCCGAGGCGCTTACCCTGGCGGCGGGCATGTTCCAACCCAGCGCGGACCCGCTCGCCGAGGATATCCCGCTCAAACGCCGCGAACACGGCCAGCAGTCCCGCCATCGCTCGACCTGCAGGCGTCGTAAGATCCAACGCCTCGGTCAACGACACGAAGCCCACGCCGAGTTCCGTCAGTTCCTGCAATGTCGAAACCAGATCCGGCACCGAACGGCCCCAGCGGTCCAGTCGCCACACCAGAACCACATCAATCTCGCGGCGCCGCGCGGCGTCGAGCAGTTGTTGGCGCAACGCCCGCACCACCGCGCCGGAGCCGACCTCCTTCACCTCTTCGACGACAATCCAGCCGCGCTTGGCGGCATACTCTCGCAACGCCCGCATCTGCATCGGCAAGGTCCGCTGGTCCGATGTCGAAACGCGCACATACAGCCCCGCCCGCAACATTTTCGCCGGTTCCCGTGACTGGCCAAAAACCCTCTTCGATTTCGACGGCAAAGGAGTCCGTTTGGCGGGCATTTCCGAAATCTATCGGAATGCGGCCGAAACCTATGGTTTTCGGCCAGATCATCCCACGCCGGCGCGATCCAGCGTCTGGCGATAGTTCCACGGCATCCACTCCGCCGGGCTGGCCGCAAGCTCGCGCGCATGGCGCTGCAGCTCCGTCAGATACTCGAACGAATTGGCGCCGCACAGCTGGCAGGTGTGAATCAGACTCATGAACAGGTCGCCCACTTGTGCCCCATGCAGTGTCCGATAGAACAATGCGTTCTTTCTGTGCAAAACAGCCCGTTTTAAAGCCCTTTCGACGATGTTGTTGTCGAGCGGCGCCCCAGCGATACGGAGGAAAAGCGTCAAGGGCCGCCAATGATTCAACAGGTACTTGATCGCCTTGCCGAGCCCGGAGTTCGGCTCCGTCTGGCGCTCGGCAATCTGCGCCTCCAGCCAATCATGCAGTTTCGTCATCACCGGCTCACCACGGCAAATTTGTTCTCAATGGGCGAAACCCCGGGCGCTGGAATTTTGAGTCATTCGCAAGTAGTCGAAGACGAGACGGTTCCGGAACGTGAGTTTGCGCATCAT
>Ga0163144_10015499_pt1 | contig 15717 bp, 14 predicted proteins | sample OliLak19BULKMAT1_FD_123175 | JGI IMG/M metagenome (GOLD analysis project Ga0163144, IMG submission 123175) | Freshwater microbial mat bacterial communities from Lake Vanda, McMurdo Dry Valleys, Antarctica - Oligotrophic Lake LV.19.BULKMAT1 | ecosystem: Environmental > Aquatic > Freshwater >...
CCCGGTCGTCAGCCCGGTCGTCACCCCGGTCGTCATCAGACGACGTCCTTGAGCGCCTTGCCCGCGCGGAAGCCGACGGTGCGGCGCGCGGCGATCTTGATCACGGCCTGCGTTTTGGGATTCCGGGCCTCGCGAGCCGCGTACTTCCGCACGCGGAACGCGCCGAAGCCCTGGATGGAGACCTCGCCGTCGCCCTTCAGGCCCGCGGCGATCGCCGCCGTCACGGCGACGACGGCCCGCTCGGCCTCGGCCTTGCTCGAGCCCATCTGGCGCGCCACCGATTCGACCAGGTCCGCCTTGTTCATCGAACGTCTTCTCCGGGGCGCACGCACGGCCCACCCGCTGACCGCGCGGGGCGGGATGGTAGCCAATACGTTCCGGGGCGCCAACGGTAGACTCCGGCGGTGAACCCCGGCGACCCCGCGCGCGCTCCCCGGTCGATGACCGCCTTGCGCTCGGCCGTCGTCCTCCTAGCGCTCGCGGCGGCGACCTCCGCCGCCGTCTCGTCTGCCCCCGTCGACGGCGAGCCGCCGCTCCTCGTCCTCGACGTGTCGGACAGCGTGGCGGGATCGACGGACGGCGGGGGCGACGCGTCGGTCGAGCGCGTCCTCGTGGCCGACGGCGTCCGGGTCGTCGTGCCGGGCGAGGTCGGGACGCCCTTGCCCCGGGGACGGTCACGGATCGCCGAGGGCCTCCGCGCCGCGCGCGAACGGGTCGCGGGCACGACGCGCGACGTCTGGCTCGTGAGCGACGGCCGGGCCACCGACGGCGACGTCCTCGCGGCGGCGCGCGCGCTCGCGACCGACGGGCGCGCCCTCTTCGTGAGCCCCCCCCCGGTCGCGCTCGCGGACGTGGGGCTCGACGTCGTGCGGGTGCTCGCGGTCGACGCCGCGGGGGTCGCGGTCCGCGCGCGCGTCGTGGCGTCCGGGGCCGGCCGCGCGCGCGTGACGCTGCGGCGCGGTGGCGCCGCCGTCGCCGGGACCGAGGTGGGGCTGGCCCCGGGGGCGGAGGTCGACGTCGACCTCGTGGACCCGCGTCCGCTCAACGGTGCGACGTCGTACGAGGTCGCGCTGGAACCCCTCGACGGCACGCCCGACGACGACCCGCGCGACGACCGCGTCGCGTTCCTCGTGCGCGCATCGACGCCGGTCGTGGTCGTGCTCGACGCGACGACGTGGCCGGCGGGCGTGCTCGGGGCGCCCCCGTTCCTCGACGGCGCGCGCCACGATCCCGCGTTCCTCGACGGCGCGGACGCGATCGTCCTCGCCGGACGGCCCTGGGCGACGCTCCGCGACGAGGGCGCGGCGCGGCTGGGCGCGCTCGTCGCGGGGGGCGCAGTTCTCGTCGTCCTCGGCGGGCCCGACTCGTACGGGCCCGGCGGTTGGCGCGGCACGTCGCTCGAGCGGCTGCTGCCGCTGCGCTCGTCGGCGCCCGAGGGCGGGGAGACGGCGGTCGTGATCGTCCTCGACCGCAGCGGCAGCACCGGCGAGGTCGCGGCGGGGGCGGCGTCCGCGGCGCTGCCCGTCCTCGTCCGCGCCGTGGGCGCGCTCGTCGACGTCGCGCCCGCCGACGTGCGGCTCGCCGTGATCGCCTTCAACGAACGTCCCGCCGCCGCGCCGCTCGCGCCGGGTTGGGTGCGCGGCGGCGATCCGGTCGCGCGCGCCGCCGTCGTGCGCGCCGCGGGGGCGCTCGCGGCGCAGGGAGGGACCGACCTCGACGCCGCGATCGCCGTGGCCGCGGAACTCGCGACGTCGTCCGGCGCGCGTCGTCGGCGGGTGCTCCTCGTTACCGACGGCGATCCGGACCACGCGCTCGACGCGACGTCGTTCCCGCGCGCGCGCGCGGCCCTCGCGCGGGGCGCGGTCGAGCTCGCGGCGGTCGTCCGCGGCGACGCGCGCGCGGCCGCCGCGCTGCGGTCGCTCGCCGCGCGCGACGACGACGTCGCCGTCGTGGACGACGCGACGGCGCTGCCCGCCGCGCTCCTGGCGGCCTTCCACCGCGCGCAGGGCCGCGACGAGCTCTCGCGCGACGCCTACGCCGTGTCGCCGTTCGACGGGGCGGAGGGCGGCGACGCGCTCGCGCGCATCGAGCCCACCGGGCTGCACCGCCTCGAGACCACACCCGACGCGCGGCTGCTCGCCGCGGCCGCCGCGCCGGGCCAGCCGCCCCGGCCCTTCGCTGCGGTCCGCGCGTACGGCGCCGGGCAGGTCGTCGCGCTCGCGTGGGGCCCCGCCCTCGAGGCGGAGGCCGATGCGGCGCGCCGCGCGCTCGTCCCGTTCGTCACGACGTGGGCGGCGCGCGCCGACCGCGGGCTCGTGGCCGACGAGGTGGGCGGGCGGCTCGTCGTGCGCGCGACGGCGGGCCTCGGCGCGCTCATCGCGTCCCGTGGCGTCGGCGGCGAGGGCGGCGTCGACGCGACGCTCGTCGAACGCGAGCCCGGCGTCTACGCCGGCCCGGCGCCCGCCGCGTTCGACGGCGACGACGCCACCGTCTACGTCGCCGCGCCGGGGCTGCCCCGGCGGCCGCTCGCGCTCCCGGCGCGGCCGCCCCAGGAGCACCGCGGCGCCGGCGTCGACGAGGCGGCGCTGCGCGCCTGGGCCGAGGCCGGGAACGGCCGTCGCCTCGCGCCCGGCGAGCGTCCCCCGACCCGCCCCACGCGGGAGCGATGGCCGCTCGCGCCCTTCTTCGGCCTCGCCTCGGTCGTAGGCTTTCTGGTGGAGCGCGCGATCGTCGTGTCGCGCCGGAGCCCGACCCCGTGACCCGCGCCCGCCGTCGCGCCGCCCCCGTCGCGCTCCTCGCGCTGGTGGTCGTCGCGGGCGCGGGGGCCTGCCAGCGGGGGCACGCTGCCCGTGACCGCGGGGCGCGCGCGCCGGGCCCCGCGTCGGGCCGGTCGCCGGGGACCGACGCGCCGCCGGCCGACGACGCGCTCGCCGACCGGCCGTTCGACGAGGGCTCGAAGGCGACGCGCGACCGCGTCGCGGAGGCGCTCGCGCGCCTGCCGGTCGTTGACGGTCCCGCCTTCGCGGAGGCGGTCCGCACGCTCGTCGGCGCCGGCGACCCCGCGATCCCGCCGTTGCTGCGGACGCTGACCGAGGGGGATCCTCGCGCGCGCGCCCGCGCGGCGTACGTGCTCGGCTTCTTCCACGACCGCCGCACGCTGCCGGCCCTGGCGGCCGCTGCCGCCACCGACGCCGACGCCACGGTGCGCAGCGACGCGGGCGCGTCGCTGCTCGAGATGGGGGACGACCGCGGGTTCCCGCCGCTCGTGGACGCGCTCGACGACGTGGACGCGCGCCGGCGCGTGCGGGCGATCGACGCGCTCGCCGCCGCGGCTGGAGGCACGAGGCTCGGCTACGAGGCCGATGGTCCACCCGAGGAACGCATCGCGGCGGTGGCCCGCTGGCGGGCGTTCCTCGCGCGCCGCCGCGCGGAGCTCGAGTCGGGCGATGCGGTGCCCCTCGACGCGCCGGCGCCGGACGAGGTCCCCCGCGATCTCGTCCCGCCCGACGATCGGGTGGCGGACGCGACCGCACGGGACGGGGCCGCGCCAAGCGACCTGACGCCCGGCGACCCGAAGCCCGCGGACGCGAGGCCCGGTTCGCGGCCGCCCCGCGACGGCCGCGATCGACGTCCGAAGCGACCTTGACGCCGCTCGGGACGTCCCGTCACGCGAGGCGCTTGCGCAGGGGCGCCCAGCGGGGGTCCTTGCGCAGGGTGCCGAGGTCGGGGTCCTCGTCGAGGTGCGCGCCGTCGTCGAACCCGAGGTCGAGCGCCTTCCCGAGCGCCGCGAACGCCTCGTCGAGCCGGACGAGGAGCGCGTACGAGCACGCGAGGTCGTAGCGGAAGTCCGCGCGGTCGGGCGCGCGGGCGCACAACTCCTCATCGACCGTCAGGGCCTCCTCGTTCCGCCCGGCGCCCGTGTACGCGTAGGCGAGGGCGCGCAGCGCGTCGAGGTCGTCGGGATGGGCCCGCGCGTGCTCGCGGGAGAGCGCGACCTCGAAGTCGAGGCCCAGTTCGTCGAGGGGGTCGGGCCGGCGGGGCATGGCGCGCAGGGTGGCACACCCCGGCGTCCACGGCAATCCGTGGGCCCGGCGCTCGCCCCGCGGCGTCCCCGAAGCCGGGGCTCCGCGTAGGATCAAGGCGCATGTCGGTCCCCGCCACCGCCTCGTCGCCGCGACCGCGCGCGCCCGGGCCTCGCGTCGTCGCGAGGGGGATCGGCCTCGCCGTCGGGCTCGCCGCGGGGCGCGCGTGCGTGGCGCTCGCGGGCGTGGCGTTCGCCGGGTGCAGCGCGGGCACGAAGGCGCCCGACCGTACGAAGCGGGCGGCCGAGACCCCCGTGGACCTCGCCGACCCGGTGGCGCGGGGCGACGTCGCGGTGCGCGAGGCGCGACTCGACGACGCGGTCGCGGCGTACGAGGCCGCGATCGCCGCCGACCGCGAGGCCGTGCGACCGCACCTGCGGCTCGTCGCCGCGTTGTCGGGGGCGGGGCGGCGCAGCGTCGCCCGTGATCGCTACGTTCGGGTCGCGGCGGCGCCCGGCGCGACCGCGGCCGAACGGGTGATGGCGGCCCGGCTCGCCACCGACGGTTCGGCGCCGGCGGTGCGCGCGGTCTACGTGGAGGCCGCGAAGGCGGCGCCCGACAACCCGTGGTGGCGGCTCGCGCTCGCGGAGATCGACCTCGCGTCGGCCGACGGGTGGATCCGCAAACACGAGGCGGCGCGCGCGGCGGGCGACCGTCCGGGCGCCACCGAGGCCGCGGCGACCGTGCAGCGCGCGCTCGCGCGTGCCCAGTCGGCGGTCGAGAACGCCGCGGCGCGCGCGCCCGACCTCCCGGAGGTCGCGCTCTACCGCGGGCTCCTGCGGTCGCTCGAGAGCGAGCTCCTGACGACGGCTTCGGCGCGGGCCGCGGCGCAGCGCGCGGCGGCCGACGCGTTCGCCCAGGCGGTGACCCTCGACCCGGGGAGCGTCGACGCTTGGGCGAACCTCGCCGACGCGCGGCGTCGCGTGGGGGAGCCGGCGGAGGCGCTCGCGGCGTACCTCGCGGCCCTGCGCCTCGCGCCCTCCGACCCCGAGCTCCGCACGGGCGCCGGCGCGGTGCTGCACGAACTCGACCGTGACGGCGACGCGGCGGCGCAATTGCTCGAGGCGGCGCGGCTCGCGCCGCGGGACGCGGCGCCCCTCGTGGCGGCGGGCGACGCGCTCGCGGGCGACGAGCAGCACGCCGCGGCGCTGGAGGTCTGGGGCCGCGCGCTCGACCGCGACCCGGCGGCGATCGAGGTGTACGTCCGGCGCGGGGCGGTCCTCGAGACGATGGGCCGCACCGCGGAGGCGCGGGAGGAGTACGCGGCGTATCTGGAGCGCGGCGGGCCGGAGTCGGCCCGGGTCCGTCGTCGAATCGAGCGCCTGATGTCCCCGGAGGCTCCGAAGTGACGACCTCGCCGAACCCCTCCGCGACGGGCGCCCGCTGGGCCGTCGCGGTTCTCGACCATGGCACGGCGCTCCTCGGGTACGCGGCGGTGCCCGAGGTGCCTCCGCCCGGCGGCGGCTGGCGTCGCCTCTATCTGAAGCGCGACGCGCCCACGCTCTCCGCGGTCGGCAGCGAGGACGGCGCGTGGGCGAGCGTCGGCATCGAGCTTGCGTGCCCGCGCGACCGCGCCCTCGCGAAGGCGGTGGACCTGCTCGCGGCGCTCGCGCCCTACGAGGTCGCGCTCGACCTCGACGCGGGCTCCGCCCGGTTCGACCCGGACGCGGTGCTGCGCCTCGCACTGCGGCTCTTCGTCGACGGCTGCCACGGCGCGGTCGTCGGCGAGGCCGTGGGCAACGTGATCGAGGCGGCCGCGGCCGCGCGGACGGTGCTCGGCCTCTGACCGCGACGCGGGCGCGGACGCGAGGCCCGGCCCGCGCCGGGCCTCGCGTCCGCCGCTCGTGGGTTCCGGTCCCGCGGCCGCGACCGGCGTCACCGCACCGCGGGCAGTTCGGTCGTCCCCACGTGGACGTCGAGGCCGACGGTCGCCGACGCCGTGGGCAGCAGTCGGTCGTTGCGGCGCGTCTCGGCGACGGGGAGGACCGCGCGCGCGGCGCCGGCCTTCGCTTGCACGACGACCGTCGCGAGCGTCTTGTCGTTGGCGCGGGCGTGGCGGCGGCGCATCGTCTCCTCGGGCGCCCATGCCGGGTCGCGCTCGAAGGGCAGCGGCGTGGTGCGGGGAACCTCGACCGTCAGCGTCACGTCGGTCCCATCGGGGAGCGGGCCTGTCGCCACGACCTCGACCCCCTCGGCGACGCGGGTGGCGGCGACGGCGAGGTCGGGCTTCGGGAGCGGGAGCGCGAGCGCGGGGTCGCCGAGGAGCGCGTACATCGCCGCGCCCTCGACCTTGAGGCGCGCCAGGTCGGCCAGGCTCTGACGGAGCATGGCCGCGGCGCCCGACTCGATGACGCGGCGCATCATGTCTTTCTCGGCGACGGGGCCGAGGCCCGACGTGACGGCGGCCTCGAGGACGTCGCCGAGGCGTCGCGGGGCGGTGCCCGCGAACATCTCCTTCGCGATCTCGCGCCCGACCACGGAGTTCCACGCGGGGTGGCAGACGCGGGTGGCGCCCCAGTAGGCGAGGGGGCCGTCGGGGCGGTCGAGCAGGCGCTCGCCGATGCTGCGGAGGTCGGGGTCGTCGAAGAGCGCCGTCGTGCAGGCGATGACGAACATCGCGGGGGGGGTGCCTCGCACGACGACGCGGTCCACGTGCTGGTTCTTGAGGATGGGGTAGCGCTTGCCGTCCACGCGGAGGTCGTCGAAACCGTTCCACCACCCGTGGCCCACGTAGGTGAAGAAGAGGGAGCCGTCGTTGAGCTCGTCGATGACCTTGTCGTTGAACTGGGCGGCGGGCCAGCCGAACTCGCTCTTCGCGCGGGCGAACGTGACGGTGACGTCGTAGGACGCGGGGATGTGGGTGGCGACGACCTGCGTGAAGAGGTTCTCGAGCAGCGCGTCGATCTGCGCGCCGAAGCGGCCCTCGCTGGTGATGAACTTCACCGCGCGGCGCGTGGCGTCGGCGGGGGGCGTCGTCTCGGTGCGGACCACGCGGGCGACGTAGGCGTCGAGGGCCGCCGGGTCGGTGAAGGGCAGGCGACCGAGGACGGCACGGGTCTTCCCGTCGTCGCCCGTGACGTACGGGCGGTCGGTGGCGGTGGCGCCGTTGTAGACCGTGCGCGCGTAGCGGGTGGGAATCGTGTCCGTCGTGCCGCGGTCGCGGTCGGCGTCGCCGACGAGGACGACGTAGCGTGCGCCCGACGTGGCGACCCGGCGGACCTCGCGCGCGAGGGTGGCGCCGTCGCCCGGCGGCGCAAGGTCGGCCGTGGAGACGACGGCCGTCGTCAGGCCGTGGGCGGCGCGGTGGGCCGCGAGGCGCCGCGCGCCCTCGAGGAGCGGAGGGGTCGCGATCGCGACCCACTGCGACGCCCCGGCCGGCGGCCCTCCGGGCGTCCAGGTGACCAGCGGTAGGGCGTCCGCCTCGACGACCGGGACCCGCGCGAACACGCCGTCGCCCACCGCCATCCGCAGCCCGTCGTGGGGACCGACGGGGACCTCCACCTCGACGCGATCGATCCACAACGTGCCGACGTCGTCGCTGCTGTCGAACGGGTCGGCTGCGCGGACGACCTCGGAGCGGTCCTCGAGGAAGAGCGTGGAGCGGCCGGACGGGGCCAAGTCGGCGCGGACGGAGAACGTGAGGTCGACGGGGCCGACGCCGGCGGGCGCGACGGCGGTGCCGAGTTCGAGGTCGGCCCATCGGGCGGCGACGCGGATCGGGCCGACGTGGGTCCGGAAGCCGCGCAGGCGGACGACGACGGTGCCGTCGGGTTGCGCGGCCGGGAGGGAGACGTCGAACTTCGTCTCCTTGCCGGGGACGACGGCGGCGAGGAACCCGGTGGGGGCGGCCACGTCGTAGACCGCGGGGTCGGCGGACGCGACGCTGCCGAAGACGCGGTCGTCGTCGAACACGAATCGTTCGGTGGCGGCGTTGTCCGCAGGGACCACCGGCCACGCCCCCGGGGCGGTCGGGCGAGGCGGCGGGTCTCGGAGCGGCGGGATGCCCCGCGTCGGGCGCGCGTATGCCACGAGGCGACCGCCGTCCGGCCCGACGACGAGTTCCACGCCGCCGGTGTCCGTGGAGCGGTAGGCGACGACGCCCCGGGACAGCGTCCCGTCCAGTTCGAGGGGGCCCGTGGACCGAACGACGACGGGGCCGCGTTCGACGGTGCGAATGGCGTACGTCTCGCGGCCGGGGTCGGCGCCGCCGGGCGCGGCCGGGAGGACGAGGATCGCGGCAGCGAGCGCGAGGGGGGCGAGGCGGCGCATCCAGACGAGTCTATCGGCGGGCCGGGCCGTACGATCCGGGGGTGTACTCCCTCGGCCGTGCCCTCCAACTTTTCGGGCTGATCCTGCTGCCGGCGGCGCTGCTCTACGGTCTGTCCTCCGACGACCGGGGCGCCGTGGGCCGGGAACTCGCCGTGCTGGCGATCGGCGCGGCGGCGTTCCTCCTGGGCACCCGCCTCACCCGCCCCCGGTGATTCCTCCATCGGATGTCAGACACCTGCAGGCGGATCCGGACGCGCTCGGAGGGCCCGCGTCGAGCCTCGGCGCGTCAGCTCGCGGCGGCCTCGGCAGGCAGCACCGCCTTCGCGAGCCCCTCGGCGCGCGGGTAGAGCTGGATCGCTTCCTTGATGCAGACGGAGACGCAGAGCTTGTCGCAGCCCTTGCAGGCGTCGGGATCGACGCTAGCCACGTTGAAGAAGCCGCCGTCCACCTTCACGTACGAGATCGCGTCGTAGGGGCAGATGTCGATGCAGAAGTCGCAGGCCGTGCAGCGCTCCGGGGTCACGACCGCGATCCGGTCGGCGTCCGCCCGCTTCTTGAACCGCGTCGCGACGTTGTTCTCGTAGTCGAGGATCGCCTCGACCGGGCAGACGTAGCCGCAGAGCCCGCAGTCGACGCAGATGTCCTCGTGGATCGTGTGCAGTTCGTTCCGCTTGCCGGTGATGGCGTCCACGGGGCACGCCTTCACGCACGCCGTGCAGCCGATGCAGGTCTCGACGATCGTGTACGACATGGGGTCTCGCGGGGGCCTCGCACAGGAGTCAACGAGCCCCGTAGGATACGGGGGCCTCCGGGCGGGTCCAACGTCGTGCGGACGAATCCCCGCACCCCCCGCCCGGGCCCGGAGCCCTCCCCCCGTGAACCCCAACGGCCGTGTCGTCTTCGGCCTCCTCGTCCAGCTCGCCTTCCTGGTGCTGGCCGTCTACCTCGTCGTGTCGGACAGCGCCCTCCCGGAGGCCTCCCACGTCGCCCGGATCGGCCTCGCCGCCGCCGTCCTGGCGGTCGGCGTCCTCTATGGGGAAATCGCCCGCGTCCGCGCCGACATGGCCCGCCTGATCCGCGCGCTCCAGCAGGACCTCTCCGCCAGCAAGGACGACCGCATGGCGGTGGACGTCCTCGTCGCCGCGCTGGCCAGCGAGGATCCGAACAAGCGGCAACTGGCCCACAAGCACCTGCTCCGCCTGACCGGCCAGTCCTTCCCGCCCGACGCCGCGCAGTGGCTGGCCTGGTGGAAGACCGCCCGGGCGGCCTACGGCTCGGCGGGGACGCGAGGCCCGGCCGGCGCCGCGCCAGACGACCCGACGGCGGGAATCGACGCGTGACCGCCTCGGACGGCTCGCCCCTCGCCGTCCGCCCGCGCGGCCGGTAGGCTCTCGCCCCTATGGCCGGTGGCGCCCCCGCACAGAGCGATCTCCCCGACGTCCTCGAGCCGCTCCGCGCGGACCTCGAGGCGGTGGGCCTCGCGTACGCCCGCATCCTCGAGTCGCGCGCGCCCCAGGTCGCCGAGATGGTGGCCCACGTCGGCCGCTTCACCGGCAAGCGCCTCCGCCCGGCGCTCACCTGCATCGCGTCCCGGATCGTCTGCGGGCGGGTCCCGCCCGACGCCGCGTCGGTGGCGGCGGTCGTCGAGCTGATCCACACGGCCACCCTCGTCCACGACGACGTCCTCGACGCCGCCGAGACGCGCCGCAAGGTCGCGACGCTGAACGCCCTCTGGGGCAACGACACCGCCGTCCTCTTGGGCGACGTCCTCTTCAGCCGCGCCTATCTCGCGGCCGCCCGCCTCGAGGACCGGTTCGCCAGCGTCTACCTCTCGGAGGTCGTTGGCGAGATCCTCGAGGGCGAGATCCGGCAGAACCGCGAGCGCCACAACCTCGACCTCGACGAGGCCGCCTACCGCTCCATCGTCCGCGGCAAGACCGCCGCGCTCTACGAGGCCGCGCTCGTCGTCGGCGCGCACTACGGCGGCGGTTCCCGCGAGCAGGTCCAGGGCCTCGCCGCCTACGGCCACCACCTCGGCATGGCGTTCCAGATCGTCGACGATCGCCTCGATCTCGCCGGCGACGAGGCCACCGTGGGCAAGAGCCTCGGCGTGGACCTCCGCGAGGGGAAGCTCACCCTCCCCGTGATCCTCTGGCTCCGCGGCCGCCCCGCCCGCGAGCGCGCCGAGTCGCGGTCGCTCGTCGAGGCCGCCGGCCGCGACGAGGCCGCCCAAGCGCGCCTCGTCGGGCGGCTGCTCGCCGACGGCGCGCTCGGCGCCGCCGATGCTGCGGCCCGCGACGAGGTCGCTGCCGCCCAGTCCGCGCTCGCCGCCGTGCCCACCGGACCCGACCGCGAGCTCCTTCGGACGATCGCCGACTACATCGTCCGTCGCGCGCTCTGACCCCGGGGGACGAGGCCCCGTGCCGGGGGACGCACGGCCCGGCCCGTTTTGGTCCGGAAGGGCGTTCGTCCGGCGCTGGCCCGTCTGCCCCTAGAATCCAGGGGTTCGGGGGGCCGCTGGAGCCACGACATGCGAACGGTACGCTCAGATCTTGTGAAGGTGCTCGGCGCGATCGCGACCGTCGGATGCGCATTCCTCGGCCTCCCGGCCTGCGGGGGGGGCGGGAGCGGCGGCGGCGGTACGCCCGACGCGGCCTTCGTCACGGCGGACCCCCGCGGCATGACGCAAGGCGGCGCCGTCGGCGACGGGTTGTCGGCGCCGTCGGCGCCCGGCGCGGCGGCCGCCGACGCCGGCGGCGAGGTCGCCCGGGAGATCGCCGAGGCCGACCTCGTCCGTACCCAGGGCGACCTGCTCTTCCTCGCGAACGCGCACCGCGGCCTCGTGATCGTGGACCTCGCGACGATGACCGTCCGCGGCCGCCTCGAGCTCGGCGGCTTCCCGCACGAGTTGCTCCTCGTCGGCGCCCGCGCGCTCGTGTTCGTGAGCGACCCCGCGACGGGCCTCGCGTCCCTGGTCGATGTCGCGGTCGGCGACCCGTCGACGCCGTCCGAGACGGCGCGTACGGCCCTCGGCGGCGGCTACCGCGCGGCCCGCCTCGTCGGCTCGATCGTCGTCGCCGTGACCGACGGCGCGGTCGCGTCCTTCGCGCTCGGGGCGTCCGTCGTCGCGGTGGACGAGGTGACGCTCCCGCACGCGGCGGCGTTCGTCCACGCGACGCCGACGCTGTTCGCGATCACGTCGTGGGGCGACGGCCTCGCGACGCCGATCACGCTCGTGGACGTCTCGAGTCCGACCGGCGACCTCGTGCTCCGCGGCTCCGTGTCGGCGCCCGGCTGGATCGGCGACGAGCAGAAGCTCGATCTCTTCGGCGGCGTGCTGCGCGTCGTCACGCATGACGGCAACGACGGCGCGCGCTCGCGCTGCCTCACGTACGGCGTTACGAACCCCGACGCGCCGACGCTGCTGGGCTCGCTCGACCTCGTGCGGGGCGAGCAGCTCTTCGCGACGCGCTTCGACGGCGACCGCGCGTACGTCGTCACGTTCGAGCAGGTGGACCCGCTGTGGGTCCTCGACCTCTCGAATCCGGCGGCGCCGACGATCGCCGGGCAACTCGTGGTGCCGGGGTGGTCGACGCACCTGGTGCCCACCGGCGACGGTCGCCTCGTCGCCGTCGGCGTCGACCCGACGGCCGGCTGGCACACGATCGTGTCCCTGTTCTCCGTGGCGAACCCGGCGGCGCCGGCGCTCCTCGACCGCGAAGACTTCGGCTGGGGCGGGTCCACCGCGTTCCACGACGTGAAGGCGCTCGGCGTGTTCCCGGCCGAGGGCTTGGTGACCGTCCCGGTCTCCGGCGAGACGGAGCGGCTGGTGGTGCTGTCCCTGGGTGCGACGTCGCTGTCGCTGCGCGGCGACGTCGCCCTCGACGGGCCCGCGGTCCGCGGGTTCCCGCACGCGCGGGGGCTCGTCGCGGTGTCGAACGAGGAGGTGGCGCTCGTCGATCCGTTGACGCTCGCCGACCGCGGCCGCGTGACGGTGGCCGAGAACGTCGTCGACGTCGTGCCGCGCGCGGGCGGCGATCTGCCCCTGGTGGCGAAGCGCCGGACGGGGCGCCTCGGCGACGTCGTCCTGCCGTTCGTCCCCGAGCGCGCGTTCCCCTGGGGTGACCACGTGGCGGTCGTCGGCTGGGACGACCTCGGCCGTGCGGCCTACGTCGTCGATCTCGCGCCGGCGACGCCGACGCTGTCGGCCCGCTTCGACCTCGGCGGCGCCTGGTATGCCGTCTGCGACCCCGCCTGGGGGATGGCGCGTGCCGACGGCGCGGGCCTCGCGTATGGCGGTTCGCCGACCGACGCGGTCCTGACGGACGACGGGCATCTCGTGGTACACGGCCTCGTCGGCACCGGGGCGGGGACACCGCCTCCGGGCGGAGGGATCGGGGGCGGAGGGATCGGGGGCGGAGGAATCGGGGGCGGCGGGATGGGCGGCGGGGGCGTGATGCCGATGGGCGGCGCCATCCCGACGCCGGGCGGCGGTGGCGGCGGCGGGGGCCCGACGGGACCCCTCGATGGATTCGTCGTGATCAACGTCGCCTCCGCCACCCTGGCCGCCCCGATCGAGGTCGCCGACGGCTTCGTGACGGGGTTCGTGGCCGACGACGGCGGCGACCTCGTCTTCACGGTGGGGGGCGACGCGTCGTCGGACCGGATGGGGCGGCCGCGCATGCGGCACGACCTGGTGCGCGTGGACCTCGCGACGCGCGCGTCGACGACGGCGGTGAACGTGCCCGGCTACGTCGTCTCGGCGGCCGGGGACCTCGTGTTCACCGTCGAGGAGACGTGGGACGACGGCTGGACGTGGGACCGAGCGGTCGTCGGGTCGTCGATCGCGGCCGGGGTGGGGGCCGACGTCGTCGTGACGGTCCTCGATCGCCGCGCGCTGCCGGCGGACGCGTACGACGTCCGTGCGACCGGCGCGACGCTCGTCTGGACGACGATGGGCGCGATGCCCGGCCCGGTGCCGATGCCGCCCGTGGCGGACGGCGACGTGGCCTGGGGCGTGCCGGGCGGCATGGGCTGGATGCCGACCACGACGATCGGCTCCATGCGCCTTGGCGCGACGGTCGCGGCCGGCCCGTCGTTCCCGACGACGGACGCGTTCGTTGCGGTGGTGCTCGTCGAGGAGGGCGCGGTGCTCGTCGTCGAGGACGGCGTGCGCCTCGTGCGGTTCGACCTGACGGGGCCGACTGCGACGGCGACGTTCACCGCGCCGCTCGTCGGCTGGCCGCTCGCGACGCACCCCAGGACGGTGTCGGGAACCTATGTCGTGGCGCTCGGCTACGCGGGCTCCGCGACCGCTCCCTGACGGAAGCTCCCTGACGGAAGCTCCCTGACGGAATCTCCCTGACGGAATCTCCCTGACGGAGGTTCCCTGACGGAGGTTCCCTGACGGAAGTTCTCTGACGGACGTGCCCCGGCGAATCGGCCGACCTGCGACCGGCCGGGCCTCGCGTCGTGCGACGCGGGGCCTGCGTCAGTCGTTGTGGAACAGGGGCAGGCGGAGCTCCTCGCGCGGGGGCGGCGTCTTCCGCGCGGCGAGGAGGGTGTTGCGCATCAGCATGGCGACGGTCACGGGGCCGACGCCGCCGGGCACCGGCGAGACGCGGCAGCCCTTCGCGACGAGGCCCGCGTAGTCCACGTCGCCGACGACGCGGGTCTTGCCGGGCGCGTCGGGGACGGGCACCACGTTGATCCCGACGTCGACCACGACCGCGCCCGGGCGGACCATGTCGGGCGTGATCAGGTTGGGGCGCCCGACGGCGACGACGAGGAGGTCGGCCTCGCGCGTGTGGCGCGCGAGGTCCTTGGTGAACTTGTGGCAGACGTGCGTGGTCGCGTCGCGGGCCAGGAGCAGCAGCGCGACCGGCTTGCCGACGATGTCGCTGTGGCCGACGACGACGGCTTCGGCGCCGCGGATCGTCGCCATCGAGGACTCGAGCAGCGCGATGGACGCGAGCGCGGTGCAGGGCGCGAGGCCGTCGCGGCCGTGGACGAGCGCGCCGAGGTTCGTCGGCGTGACCCCTTCGACGTCCTTCTCGGGAGCGATGGCGAGTTGGAGCCCGCGGCCGGGCAGGTGGGCGGGCAGGGGTAGCTGCAGGAGGATGCCCGTCACGGTCGGCGACGCGTTCAGCGCCTCGATCGCCGCGCGGACCTCGGCCTCCGTGGCGTCGCCGGGGAGCGTCTGGAGGTCGTACTGGATGCGCCACGCCTCGGCGCCGCGGCGTTGGCCGCGGATGTAGGCCTCGGTGGCGGGGTTCGTGCCGACCTGGAGCGCGACGAGGCGCGGGCGACGGCCTTCCTTCAGGAGGCCGTCCACCTCCGGTGCGAACTCGTCGCGAAGCTGCTTGGCGAGGGCGACGCCGTCGAGGTCCACCGCGGGCTCCAGGGGGCCGGGACCGCGACCACCGCGACCCGACCGACAGCGGGTACCACGTCGGGGGCCGGGTGCCAAGCCGGGCCGTGCTACCTTCGGTTCGTGACCGTTCCCGATACGCTTTCGGTCCTGTATGACGCCGCGGCCATCGGGCAGGCGGTGCAGGCGCTGGCGGCGCGGTTGGCCCCGAGGATCGCGGGCCGGCCCACGTTCGTCGTGCCAGTGATGAACGGCGCGCTGTTCTTCGCGGCCGACCTGATGCGCGCGTTGCCGCGCGAGGTGCCGGTGGTGGGCTTCGGGGCGGCGTGCGTGGCGTCGTACGGCGCGGGCACGGCGCCCGCCGGACCGCCCGAGGTGACGGCGTTCCCGTCGCGCGAGCGTCTCGAGGGGCGCGTCGTGTTGGTGGTGGACACGATCTTCGACACGGGGGCGACGGCCGACGTGGCGGTACGCGAGGCCCGGGCGCGCGGGGCGGCGGAGGTGCTGTTCTGCTGCTTGATCGAGAAGTCAGCGCGGCGCCGGGTGCCGATGGTGCCGGACGCGTGCGCCTTCTCCGCGCCCGACCTCTTCTTGGTGGGCTACGGCCTCGACGCGTCAGGCTGCTTCCGCACGTTGCCGTACGTGGCGGCGCTCGCGGCGACGTAGCGCACGCCGCGGTCGGGGCGCACGTCCCGCGTCGGGAGGTATACTCGCCATCGCCATGCCCTACGCCGCACCTGCCCGCGCCGAACGTCGTGCCCGCACCGAGTCCGTCCGGGGCCGTCGTCTGCGCGTCGTCCGTTCGGTCGATCCGTCCCGCGCGGCAAGTGCGCCCGCGGCGCTCGGCGTCCTTCGTTCGGTGTCGTTGTTGGGGTGCCGTCGCGCGCGCTGCGGGGTCTGCCATCCCGACAAGCGGTGGAAGGCGAAGTCGACGCGCGTGCGGCGGCGGGTGGAGGCTCGGTCCGCCGTGGCCCAGCGCACGTAGCGAAAGGGAGG
>Ga0163144_10015500_pt1 | contig 15716 bp, 14 predicted proteins | sample OliLak19BULKMAT1_FD_123175 | JGI IMG/M metagenome (GOLD analysis project Ga0163144, IMG submission 123175) | Freshwater microbial mat bacterial communities from Lake Vanda, McMurdo Dry Valleys, Antarctica - Oligotrophic Lake LV.19.BULKMAT1 | ecosystem: Environmental > Aquatic > Freshwater >...
GGCTGCGGTCGCCGGGTTTCGTCGCACTCTGGCGGCCAAGGACTTCACCGAGATCTTCACCCCCAAGCTTGTCGGCACCGCGACCGAGACCGGTGCGAGCGTCTTCCAACTTGACTACTTCGGTCGTCCGGCCTACCTGGCGCAGAGCCCGCAGTTCTACAAGCAGATGATGGTCGGCGTGTTCGAGCGGGTGTACGAAGTCGCGCCGGTTTTCCGCGCCGAGCAACACGACACCGCTCGCCATATCAATGAGTATGTTTCGCTGGATGCCGAACTCGGGTTTATCCAAGACCACACGGACGTCATGAAGGTGCTCCGCGACGTGATGGCCGGCATGATGACGGCACTCGAGACCGACGCGTCGCACGCCCTCGCCCAACTCGAACTCGAACTGCCGAAAGTTCCCGACGAGATCCCCGCGATCCACTTCACCGAAGCGCAGAAGATTGCCGCGGCAAGGCGAGGAGCCACCGAAGAGGAAGCCGACCTCGCACCCGGCGACGAACGCGCACTGTGCGAATGGTCAGCCGAAGAGCATGGCTCGGACTTCCTGTTCGTCACCGGCTACCCGATGCGCAAGCGCCCGTTCTACACCTACCCCGACCCCGAGCGCCCCGAGTACAGCTACGGGTTCGACTTGCTGTTTCGCGGCATCGAGATCGTGACCGGTGGACAGCGGCTGCACCTTTACAAGGACTACCTGGCCGCGCTCAAGGCCAAGGGCGAAGACATCGCAGACTACGAGGGGTATCTGGAGTGCTTCCGCCACGGGATGCCGAAGCATGGCGGGTTCGCGATTGGCCTCGAGCGTTGGGTCGGACGTCTGGTTGGTGCGGAGAACATCCGCGAAACCACGCTCTTCCCGCGAGACCTCAACCGGCTTTCGCCGTAACTCACGGCAGCGCGCTCTTAGCCTTCACAGAAAACGACGGTACCCAGACCCCGGCCGGGCGGACAGGTGTCGTTGCCTGGCCCGCCGTCCAAGATGTCATCCCCGTTCTCTCCACGAAGGAAATCGGAGCCAGATCCGCCAAGGATTGTGTCGTTGCCGGAACTCCCGGCGAGGAAGTTGTCTTTCCCGTCGCCCATAAGTTTGTCGTTCCCGCTGCCACCGATCGCCCACTCGATGCCGTCGAGCTCATCCGCCCCACCTCCACCCGCGGACGTCTGTGTGGCGATGTTGACTCGCACCGCCGACTTGATGCCTTGATACGACGCGGTGTCCTCCCCCGGACCGCCGGTCAGCTCATCGTCGCCCTTCTTGCCGATCAGGATGTCGTTGCCGCCGAGTCCGCACATGATGTCGTCCCCGGGGCCGCCGATCAGCGTGTCATCCCCCTCGGTCCCGACATGGGTGCATCCCTCACCGGGCACCGCGGTGTCCTCGTCCAGGATGAGTCCGATGCCTTGGTCATCCGCGATGGTCGCGCCGGATGCACCGGAGAGATTCATGACGAACGTCTCGTGCTGCTCGTCAGTGAGGTCGCCAAGCACGGTGACCTCGATGGTCTTGGAGGTCTGTCCCGCAGGGATGGTGAGGAGGCCGCTCGTTTCGGTGTAATCGCCCGGCGCACTCGCGGTCGCGTTGGCCGTGGCGCCGTTGACGGTGACGTCGCCGCCCGCCGCGGGATTGAGGGTGACGGTAAATGTTGCGGTCGACGAGCCCGCGTCCCCCTCGTTCACGATGACGTCATCGATGGTGAGCTCCGGTCCGCCTCCTCCGGCGATCTCGGCCTGGAGTGCGGCGACGGCAGCAGGGAGATCGAGACGGTGATGGCGCAACCCGTCGGGTGCTTGCGGGATGACGGGACCGCGGCGGACCAAAGCCTCTTCGATCTGGGCCGCAGAGGCGGTCGGCTCGGCATCGGCGAGCACGGCAACCCCGCCGGCAACGTGCGGCGCCGCCTGCGACGTCCCGCTCTGGGTAGAGCCGCCAGCCGTGATCGCCGATCCCGGCGCAAGGAGCCCAAGGAGCGGTCCGCCTTGGGACCAACAGGCGACTTTGTCGGCCGCCGCGGGGGAGTCGGTGCACCCGAAGGTGATCGCTCCGAGGTTCGCGTCGTAGGTCGCGCCGATTCGCAACGCGCCCGGGGCGCACGAGGGCGAGGCCACGCCGTCCGTGTACGTCTCGGCGCCACGTCCCGCATCGTTGCCGGCCGACACGACCGGCACGATCCCGACCGCTCGTACATTCGCGAAGGCGGCCGCATACGAGGAGGTCCCGCATTCGGTGACATGGAACGACAGGGAGGCCGCCAAGCTCATGTTGAGCGCGCGGGTGCCGTAGGTGGCTTGGTTCTGGATGGTCCAGTCAATCGCCTGCAAGATCGTCGTCGAGGACGCGGAGGTTCCTGCGAAGACGTCCAGCGCCAAGATCTTCGTTTCGGGCGCAACGCCAACCACGATCGCCCCCACGTTCGTCCCGTGGCCGTGCTCATCGGGGTCACCATCCTCGGGAGCGAAGTCGGCCGCGTAGGCGACCTTGCAGGCACCTCCCGGGGCCACGCATGCACCAAAGGCGGCATGTGTGTAGTCCACGCCCGTGTCCACCACCGCCACTGCGGTACCTGCCCCGTCGTGCCCGGCGGCCGTTGCCTCGGGTTGGCCAACGATGGGCAGGCTCTGCGCGAGCGATGCCTCGAACGTCTCGACCTCGCGAACGCCGGTGACGTCAGGCGCGTTTACCAGGTCAAGCAGCGCGCCCGGAGACCGCACTTCGACGACTGCCAAAGGTAGTGTCTCGAGTGGCTCGGTTACCTCAACGCCATCGATTGGATCCAGAGCCGCCTCCTGGGAGGCATAGGCCGGAACCGTGACCGAAAGAAGTGCCTCTGTCGCCCTTTTGGCCGCGGAACTCGGCGAGTGAGCGCGTCCGGCGGCCGAGCGTGAGGCCACGCGTCCCTGCGCCAGGATGGAGGAGCCATCGAACGCAACGATCGCGTCCGTGGGCTTGCCTGCCTGCACGGAGGCCAGGACGCTGGCGTCCAGCACGCCCGTGTCGACCGCCTCGCTCGCCCGGTCATAGGTGGGCCGAGCGGCGCCCGCAACGTTCGCCATGCCCGCAAACACCAGCAGCAAGGCGATGCACAGCGCAGCGCGGGAACGCGGGGGAGCCATATCGCGAGTATCGCAGTTCTCTCTTCGGTAAGGGAAGGCAAGGCCAGTCACGGGCGGACGCTGCATCGCGGACCCACATGCTCGTTCGTGTCTCGAAGGACAGCGGCGCTACATGGGGCTTCGGTGCCCCTCCGCCCTTGCTAATCTGGGCGCCACACCACCCCCCGCCGGGGTAGCTCAGTTGGTAGAGCAACGCTCTCGTAAAGCGTAGGTCGCCGGTTCGAGTCCGGCCTCCGGCTCCAGGTTCCTTCTCTCGGAAGGCGCTGCTAGAATCGCGCCGATGTTGAATCGATTCCTGCGCCTGAAGACGCTCGTGGCCGCCGCCTCCACGGTGGCGCTTGTGGTGGTCCCGTCCGCAGCTCAGGCCCAGCTCCCGATTGACCATACGGCCACCCCGAAGGTCATCAATCCTCCCCTCTTGGACTGGATGAGTTACCTGATCCTGGGGCTCGCCGTCCTGGCCTGCCTGCTCATCGGACTTCTGTATGCGCGGTACGCGCCTCGCTTCCGACGGTCCGAGGCCGACGACCCCGCGTTCCTCCGCCCTGGCATCCCTGCGCAGAACGTGCAGATCGGGGGCGTGGCGTCTCGTGCGCCTGCGCCCGCTCCTGCTCAGACCGTTGCCGTCGGCGCCCCGGTCGCTGCCGCTGCCGTCTCAACACCCGCTGCTCCCGCTGCACCCGCACCTGCTGCCGCCGCCCCTGCCACGCCGGGAGAAGCTGCGCCGGCCACGGCGGAGGCACCGACCGGCGAAGCCCCCGTGGCTGAGACCGCTGCCCCTGCGGGAGCACCCGCCAAGAAGGTCGAAGCCGAGCTCGACCAAGAGACGTTCGATCGAGTGCTCCAAGAGCAGCTCGACAAAGGTGTCGATCGACGCGTCGCTGAGGGCCGCGCCAAGTCCAAGGCCGTGCAGGCAGCGCGAGCCAAGGCAGGCAGCTGACGCCGCAAGAGGGCGATGCCTCGGTTGTGGACTGGGGGATGGGCTCGCGCACGGGCGCTCGGCTCATCGATTGGGGATCTGCCTCCGGCAACGCACGACTCGTCGGTGGAGGCGGCCCCAAGACCACTGCTGCCGAGCGAGATGCACTCGCGCGCGATCTCGCGACGTCCGTTGCTCGCGCCGAGACCCTTGTCACTGAACTGACTCAGCTCGCCACTGGCCCGATGCCTGCGCGCGCCTGGGTGATGAGCCGAGGAACGTGGGTCGATGCGAATCTTCGCTCGCTCGAACGCGTGATGAACCCCTTGATGGCGAGGCTGCTGGCGGAACACCCGTCGCGCAAGTCGTGGCGAGCGAAGGCACTTGGCACCCAGGTCGGCGGACTGCTCGGCTACGTCTCGCGCAAGGTCATCGGGCAGTACGACGTGTTCCTGCCGCCAGATGACGAGGGCATCATCTATTTCGTCGGTCCGAACGTGATCGCGACGGAGCGAAAGGCGAACTTCGACGCCCGCGACTTCCGCTTGTGGGTGGCGGTGCACGAGGTCACGCACCGCGCGCAGTTCACCGGCGCCCCGTGGCTGCGCGGCTACCTCTCGGGCATGCTCGATGCCTACCTGGCCACTATCGATATCGACCCGAAACAGCTCCTGGCCAACGTCCAGCGGGCGTTCGCCGATGTGACCGAGAAAGGCGACATGAAAGGTATGTCGATGATGCTCTCGGTCATGACTCCGGAGCAACGACGGATCTTCGACAAGATGCAGGCGTTGATGGCGCTCCTGGAAGGCCACGCCTCTTATGTGATGAACGCCGTCGCGGAAACGGAGATCCCGACACTCGAGCACCTCAAGCGCGGGTTGCAGGACAAGCGCACGGGCATGGGCGCCATGGAACGCACGTTCCAGAAGACCATCGGCTTTGATCAGAAGATCAAGCAGTACTCGATCGGCGAACACTTCGTGCAGCAGGTGGTGGAGGCCTCGGGGATGGAGGCGTTCAACCAGATCTGGCGCGGGCCCGAGACGCTACCGGCGCCCGAGGAGATCGCTGAGCCGAGACGCTGGCTCGCGCGCATCCAACCCTGATGAGCGGCTCGCGCCCGCCCGCGGTCGCCCGCGTGCTGGAACGCATGACCGCGACCTGTCGCGAGCACGAACTCTTCCTCCCGGGCGAGACCGTGATGGTCTCGGTCTCGGGCGGTCCCGACTCCACCTGCTTGCTGCTCGCACTCGTCGAGGTGCGGCGGCTCTTCAAGCTGCACCTGGAGGTGTTCCATTTCGATCATCGGCTGCGCGCGGACTCGCGCAAGGACGCCGCCTATGCGAAGCGAACCGCGGGGCGACTCAACCTTCCGTTCCATCTGCGCGAGGCGGCGTCCAAGCCCGCCAAAGGTGACTCCGTCGAGGATTGGGCGCATCGCGCCAGGCGCACCGCGCTGGCCCTGACCATGCGGGACGCGGGAGCCTCCAAGGGAGCCATCGGCCATACGCGCGATGACCGCGCGGAGACACTCCTGATCGCCGCGCTCCGCGGTGGAGGTCTCGACGCACTCGCCGGCCTCCGCCCAATCCACGGTCCCTACGTCCGGCCTTTGCTGGATGTCACGCGCGAGGATGTCGAGGCGTATTGCCGCGCCGCTCGCGTGCGTCCTCGCACCGATGAAACCAACCGCGACACCAATCTGCTCCGCAATGCCGTTCGCTTGGAGGTGCTTCCCGCGATCGCCGCCATGACCGGGCGCGATGCGCGTGACCCACTTGCTCGTTCAGCGGCCCTGTTGCGCGAAGACGCCGACGAACTGACCCGCATGGCCCTGGATGCTGAACAGGATGTGCTCGATGAGGAATCCGAGGGAGTGGCGCTCGCGGCCGCAGCACTCGACGCGCTGCCGAAGGCACTGGCTTCGCGGGTTGTGCGCTCGGCGCTCTACCGGGTCGGGTTTCTCCCGTCGGTCGAGATGATCGAGGCGGTGCTGGATCTGGCCGCCGGTCGACCTGGCCGCTCACGCGATCTACCGAAAGGATTGCGAGCCACGCGCGACCGCGGGTATGTTCACCTTCCTCGCACTTCCCCCGAGGATGCCTGAGACCGCGCGCCACAGCAAAGAAATCGGAGCTATCACCGATGACGGGACACGACGGGGACATCGAGAAGATTTTGCTCAGCGCCGAGAAGATCCAAGACATCGTGCGTGACCTCGGCGAACAGGTCTCCAAGGACTACGAAGGACAGACGCCGCTGATTGTTGGAGTGCTGAAGGGCGCGTTCCTGTTGATGTCGGATCTGGCCAAGGCCATCTCGATCCCGGCGGAATTTGACTTCATGGCGGTTTCCTCGTACGGCTCGGCGTCCAAGAGCAGCGGGGTCGTGCGCATCCTGAAGGACCTCGACCTGGATATCCGCGACCGCGACGTCATCTTGATTGAGGACATCATCGACTCGGGCTTGACGCTCAAGTACCTCCTGCGCAACCTCGCCACCCGCGCCCCGGCCAGCCTCGAAGTGCTGACGCTCCTCCAGAAGCGAGACACGCAGCGTGTGCCTCTCGACGTGAAGTACACCGGCTACGAGATCTCCGACACCTTCGTCGTCGGCTACGGCCTGGACTACGACCAGCGCTACCGACACCTCCCCTATATCGGCACCCTCAAGCCCGGCATCGTCACCTAGCTGCAATCTCGCTGAACCAAGTATGTCTAGAGACTGTGCTAGCCTTTTACACAAGGCGAGGACCCCCGCCGTTCCGCATCTCTTGAGGTGGTTCCGACGACTCCCGAAACCCCGACGCCGAAGAACAAGTTCCTCCGCGGGCCCATCCCCTACGCCCTCGGGATGCTCGCGATCCTTTGGTTGCTGGTTTCGGTCGCCATCCGTGGGCCAGCCGCCGACGAGATGACCACCACGGAGTACGAGGCCGCGCTGAAGGCGGACCAGGTTGCGACCGCCACCTTCCTGGACGGCGAGCAGTCGGTCGAGGGTGAACTCGCCAACGGCGACAAGTATCACGTGAGCTACCCGTATGACTACCAAGCCGCTTTGATCGAGGAGATCAAGGCGGCGGGCGTCCCCTACGACGCCGACCCGCAGACGGGCGTGGGTTTCGTTGGGCTCCTGCTCAATTTCCTGCCGGTGCTGCTGATTGTCGGCGTGCTGTTCTACTTCATGAACCAGGCCAACGGTGGCGGCGGCAAGGTCATGCAGTTCGGCAAGTCCAAGCACAAGGTCCACAGTAAGGACACGCCCAAGACTTCCTTCGACGACATCGCTGGCAACGAAGAGGCGGTCGAGGAGCTCTTGGAGATCAAGGAGTTCCTCGAGTCGCCCGAGAAGTTCCTGGCGATGGGAGCCAAGATCCCGCGCGGCGTGTTGCTCGTGGGACCTCCCGGAACCGGCAAGACCCTGCTGGCCCGAGCCGTTGCCGGTGAGGCTGGGGTCCCGTTCTTCTCGATCTCGGGCTCAGACTTCGTTGAGATGTTCGTGGGTGTGGGCGCTTCGCGTGTGCGCGACCTGTTCGAGCAGGCGAAGGCGACCGCGCCCGCGATTGTGTTCATCGATGAGATTGACGCGGTTGGTCGTCACCGTGGCGCAGGTCTTGGCGGCGGGCATGACGAGCGCGAGCAGACGCTGAACCAGCTGTTGGTTGAGATGGACGGGTTCGATCAGCGAGCCACCGTCATCGTGATGGCGGCGACCAACCGTCCCGACATCCTTGACCCGGCGTTGCTGCGTCCCGGGCGGTTTGACCGCCAGGTCATCATCGACCGCCCTGACCTCGAGGGCCGCAAGGGCATCTTGAAGGTGCACGCGAAGGGCAAGCCGCTGGCACCCGATGTCGATCTGGATGTCGTGGCCAAGCGCACGCCCGGCTTCACAGGCGCCGACCTGGCCAACGTGATCAACGAAGGTTCGCTGCTGGCCGCTCGTCGTGACAAGACCTCGGTTGGCAACTCCGAACTGACCGAAGCGATCGACCGCGTCATGGCAGGCCCTGAGCGCAAGACCCGCGTCATGACCGAGCGTGAGAAACGCATGATCGCGTTCCACGAGGGTGGGCACGCACTGGTCGCCTATGTCCTGCCCAACTCCGATCCGGTGCACAAAATCACCGTGATCCCGCGCGGTCGTGCGCTCGGTTACACGATGACGTTGCCCGAACACGACAAGTTCTTGATGACGCGCGAGGAACTGACCGATGAGCTGGCGATGTTGCTCGGAGGCCGTGTGGCCGAAGAGCTGGTCCTTGGCGAACTCACCACCGGCGCGCAGAACGACCTGGAGCGCGCGTCCAAACTCGCCCGACAGATGGTGACCGAGTACGGGATGTCGGACCGCATGGGTCCCATGACGCACGGCCACAAGCAGCAAGAGGTGTTCCTGGGCCGCGATATCGGTTCGTCGCCGGACTACTCGCCGCAGGTCGCCTACGACATCGATAGCGAGGTCATGATGCTGATCGACCGCGCGCACGACGAGGCGCTCGAGATCTTGCAGCAGTACCGCACCGAGCTGAACACGCTGGTTGAGGTGCTCCTGGAGAAGGAAACCCTCGAGAAGGACGAGATCGAAACCCTCTGGGCGGACGTGCCGAAACGCGCGCAGCGCGACATCGGATTGTTGCCGGACGGTGGGCTTGCCACGATGCGAAGTGCCAATCGCCGACCGCAGCGAGACGGCGCCGGTCCGGGCGCCGATAAAACCAGCGGCGGCTCTGCCGGCCCGCGAAGCTTCGACTAGCGCGGTGTCGCGCCCGGCCGGTACCATCCAGCGACGATGAGCGAGATGCAGCCGGTTGGTTTCGACGAAAACAAGATCAAGGAAGGCGTACGCCTGATCCTTGAGGGCATCGGCGAGGACCCCGACCGCGGCGGCCTCGTCGACACCCCCGATCGCGTCGCGCGGATGTACGCCGAAATCTTCGCGGGCGTCGGCAACGATGCCGCGAGTTTGGTCACCGTCGTCAAGGGCGCCGACCACGACGAGATGATCATGGTCAAGGACATCCCGCTCACCTCTATCTGTGAGCATCACTTGGTGCCGTTCAACGGGAAGGCTGCGGTTGCCTATATCCCCGATCCTGAGGGGCGCATCACCGGGCTTTCGAAGATCGCTCGCGTCGTGGACCTGTTGGCCAAACGCCCCCAGGTGCAGGAGCGGCTGACCACGCAGATCGCTGACACGCTCGAAGAGGCATTGCATCCCCGAGGGGTGTTCGTGGTTGTCGAGGCCGAACACCTCTGTATGACGATGCGCGGGATAAAGAAGCCAGGCTCAACCACCGTGACCTCCGCCGTTCGCGGCCTGTTTCGCAACGACGCCCGTACTCGCGCCGAAGCCTTCGCCCACCTCGGCGCCAGCCGCCCGTAGCTCGTTCGCGCGGCGGCTCGCGGCGGCTCGCGCGGCGGCTCGTGTGGGTCACCGGTAGCATGGCGACATGAGCCAATTGACCTGGCAGGTGGGCGATCAGACGTTCTCGTACGGTGAGCGCACATTCGTCATGGGCATCTTGAATGTGACGCCGGATTCGTTCTCGGATGGAGGGTTGTTCGATGACCCCGCAGGAGCGGTGGCTCGTTCGCAGGAGTTGGTGCGCAATGGGGCCGACATCCTGGATATCGGCGGGGAATCCACGCGACCTGGTTCAGATGCGGTGACGGCCGATGAGGAGATTGCGCGCACGGTGCCGGTCATCGAAGCCCTGATTGCAGGCGGGCTCGACGTGCCGATCTCGATCGATACACGCAAGGCGGCGGTGGCGGATGCCGCGTGCGCGGCGGGTGCGGTGATCGTGAATGACGTGTCGGCGGGCGAGGACGACCCTGACATGTTCGGCGTGGCGGCGGCGGCCGGTGCGGCGATGGTGCTGATGCACAAGAAGGGCGACCCCAAGACTATGCAGAACGATCCCTCCTACTTCGACGTGGTGGCAGAGGTGAGTGATGCGCTGGATGAGCGCTTAGAGCTAGCTCGCGCGGCAGGGATCGCGAACGACCGACTGTGCGTGGACCCGGGGATCGGATTCGGGAAGTCGGTGGAGCACAACCTCTCGTTGATGAAGCACCTGGATGCGCTGGCAGTCCTAGGAAGGCCGGTATTGGTGGGGCCTTCGCGTAAGGCGTTTATCGGCGCGCTCCTTGATGTGGAGGTCGACGAGCGGCTGGAGGGAACCGCGGCTTCAATCGCGTGGCTGGTCGCGCATGGCGCGCATGTCGTGCGGGTACATGACGTGAAAGAGATGACGCGAGTCGTACGGATTGTGGATGCGATTCGGGGGGCGCGCTGATGGAGCAACATCGCGCCGACCTTCCCTCGGGTCCGGTCACGTGGCTCGAGGCGGGCACGGGTGCTCCCGCGTTCCTCTTGCATGGGGCGGATGGTTCGCCCGAATCGTGGGGCGAGTTGGTGCCGCATCTTTCGGCGGTGATGCGTCCGATCGTGCCGGAGTTGCCTTCGGGTGCCTCGCTTGCGGCACACGCGCAGTTGGTGCGTGAACTAGCCGCGCACCTCGAGGTGGGGGACGCCTTCGCGGTGCTCGGCCACGCGGAAGGTGGAGGCGTCGCGCAACTCTTGGCGCTCTCGGGGGACACGAAGGTGTTGGTGTTGGTGGGTTCAATCGGCTTCACCGATGAGCTACGCGAGGTGGAGCGCGCGTTCGCCGATCGCGATGACATCTATGCATTTCTTTTGTGGGGTGAGGACGACACGGTGATTGCGCCCGAAGTGGGCGAGCGATTGATGGAGGCACTGCCCGGCTCGACGATGGCGCTGGTGCCGGACTCGGGGCACGATATGTTGACCACCGATGGCGAGACGATCTTCCCGTTGATCTACGAATGGCTGCGTTTCCGCTACCTCGGCCGAGATCATGGGCACGCGGCTGATCCGACCAGCGTTCCGGTGCAGGTGTTCCTCGAGCGGCCGCCGGAGCGTTTCCGATGATCGGGGCCGGTCACGACGAGAAGGGGTCCTTCCGCATGGTGTTTCCTGGCGAGTCCGGGCAGGGTTCGGATGGCAAGACGCTGTTTCGCATCATGCTGACTGGCATCACCGCAAGTGGCCGACATGGAGCCAATCCAGGCGAGAAGGATGCGCCGCAGGAGTTCGTCGTGGATCTTGAGGTGGTGGTCGAGGTGATGTATGACGATGTCGCTTCGACCGCGAACTATGACGACGTGGTGGCCGTCGCGCGCGGGGTGGTTTCACAAGAGTCCTATGACCTCATCGAGTCGCTCGCCCAGGCGATCGCGGGTGCCGTGTTCGAGTCGGACGAGGACGTGAGGCAAGTGATCTCGACGGTGCACAAGCCGGGGGCCGCCGCAGCGCTTGGGATCGAGGATGTGGCGGTCGAGGCGATGTTCCCGCCCGCCGGGGATGGCACCGAACCGTGAGTTCTGATGGCGCGCCCGCTGGGGTGCGCGCGTTCTTGGCCGTCGGCTCCAACCTGGGTGACCGACTTCGCGCACTCCAGACTGCGGTCGACGCGTTGCAGGCGGCAGGCGGCATCACGGTCGACCGTTGTTCGCGGATTTATGAGACCGCACCAGTGGGGGGGCCCGACGACCAGGGGTCCTACCTGAATGCGGTGCTCGAAACCCACACGACGCTGACCCCGTATGGGTTGCTTGCCGCGGCGCGTGAGGTGGAAGACGCTGGTGGTCGCGTGCGCACCGAGCGATGGGGCCCGCGCACGATCGATGTCGACATCCTCACCTTCGGCGATGTGGAGATGAATGATCCCCCGGCGCTCATCGTGCCGCACCCGCGGATGCACGAGCGGATGTTCGTGTTGGCGCCTTTGCTCGAGCTGGAAGCCGACCCGATGCTTCCTGGCGGGCGGCGAGCAGCGAGCCTGCGACTTTCCGCCAGCGATGCGTTTGGGGTGGCGCCGTTCGCTCCGCCCCTTGATGTGGGCCCGCCGCCGCCGCCACCACCACCGCCACCACCACCACCACCACCACCACCACCGCTGCCGCCGCCGCCACCACCGGCGGCAGCGAGCGCCGAGCAGGCGTGATGAAGATCTCCGTGGTGGGCGCGGGCCGGGCCGCGACCGCGTTGACGGTGCGGTGGCGCGCCGCGGGACACGAGATCGTGGCGGTCTCGGGAAGTGGGCGAAGCGAAGCCGCTCGCCAGCGCGCGAGGCAGCACTTGCCTGGGGTCGCTTTCACCGACGCTCGGGACGCGGCGCGCGCCGGGGAGGTTGTGGTGCTCGGCGTGCCCGATGACCTCATCGAGTCCACCTGTGAGGCGCTTGGTTCGGGCGAGCATGAGGCCGCCGATGGCGGATGGCGAAAGGGTCAAACGGTGCTGCATCTGTCGGGGGCAACCGGGCTTGGTGTGTTGGTCGCCGCTGAGCGAGCGGGGGCCGGGGTCCTCAGCCTGCACCCGTTGCAGACGTTCCCGACAGTCGAGGCGGCGCTGGAGCGGATCCCGGGAAGCGTGATGGCGGTCACCGCGCGCGATGCGGCGAGCCAGGCGCTCGGCGAACGCCTGGGGAGGGATGCCGGTGGTCGGCCGGTCCTGATCGCGGAGGAGATGAAGCCGCTGTATCACGCGGCCGCGGTGTTCGCGTCGAACTACCTGGTCACGGTGCTAGCCGAAGCGGAGACGCTTCTGCGAGCCGCGGGCGTGGAGGATGCGCTCGAGGCGCTCTTGCCACTGGCGCGCACATCGTTTGACAACGTCGAGGAACTCGGGCCGGCGGAGGCACTTACCGGGCCGGCGGCGCGCGGAGATGCCGGCACCGTTTCGCGCAATCTCGAAGCGTTGGCGCTGCATCGGCCAGACGCGATTGCGAGCTACCTCGCACTCGCGCGAGCCGCGGTGCACCTCGCCCAGCACTCCGGCTCACTCGATGCGTCCAAAGCCGAGGCCGTGGAGGAGGTGCTGGCGAGATGGAACTGATCCGCACCGCTGCCCAAGCCACTGCCCGATTCGACGAAGCCCGAGCGCGTGGTGAGGCCGTCGGGCTGGTCCCGACGATGGGCGCCTTTCACGAGGGCCACCGATCGCTCATGCAACGCGCTCGCGCCGAATGCGACCTGGTGGTCGTGTACCTGTTCGTGAACCCTCTGCAGTTCGGCGAGAGCGCAGACTTCGATCGCTACCCGCGAGAGGAGTCGGCAGACGCGGCCATCGCCGAGAGCGAAGAGGTCGACGTGCTCTTCCCGCCGACCGTGGAAGAGATGTATCCCCACGGCTACCCGCCTCCGGACGAAGAGCAGCTCGACGCCGGGCGGATCGGCGATGCACTCGAGGGAGCGATGCGCCCGGGCCACTTCAAAGGAGTCCTCACCGTGGTGGACCGCCTGCTCTCGATCGCAGGAGCGTGCGACGCGTACTTCGGTGAGAAGGATGCCCAACAGCTCTTCTTGATTCGTCAGATGGCAGCCGAGCGCCACCCCGCAACCACGATCCTTCCCTGTGCGACGGTGCGCGAGCCCGACGGGTTGGCACTTTCCTCCCGCAATCGATTCCTTGAGCCTCCTGAGCGCGAGGCTGCAACCTGTCTCGTGCGAGCCCTCCAGTCCGCCGCTCGAGCCCACCTCGGCGGCGAGCGCGATACCTTACGGCTGCGCGCCGAGATGGCCCGCACCATCGGCGCCGAGGAACTCGCCCGGATCGACTATGCCGCCATCGTCGACGAAGCCACCTTCGAAGACATTGATCACGTTGATCGCCCCGCCCGCGCCTTGGTAGCCGCCCGCATCGGCTCGGTCCGCCTGATCGACAACCTCAAACTCGCCGGCGGCTGAACCCCGCTAGGATGACGCGCAACGCAACGTACGGCTTCACTTGAGGCAAGCGACCTGAGGTCCCACGGGACCGGGGAGGCGGTTGACCGATGCTCTTGGCGATCGATGTTGGCAACACGGAAACGGTCCTTGGGCTGTTCGCAGAGGGCGAACTGACCCGGCAATGGCGGCTGTCGACCGTCACGAACCGCACCCCCGATGAATTGGCGCTATTCCTGGCCGGGTGCCTCCAGCAGCACGACTTCTCGCTTCGCGAGGACGTCACGGGCGTGGCCATCTGCTGCGGCGTGCCGGCGCTCACCGAATCGTTCCGCCGGATGGCCGAGTCGACATGGACCACGTTTGCCCCAGTGGTGGTCGAGCCCGGCATTAAGACGGGGATCCCCGTGCGCACGGACAACCCGCGCGAGGTCGGCGCCGACCGCATCGTGAACGCGCGCGCGGCCTTCTCGCGGTTCGGTGGTCCCTGCATCGTCGTCGATTTCGGCACCGCGACCACGTATGACGCCATCTCGGCGGGCGGCGAGTACCTGGGTGGCGCGATCGCTCCTGGCATGCGGATCTCCGAGGAGAGCCTCACGTCGCACGCCGCCCGGCTTCCTGACGTGGAGATCGCTCGCCCCCGGTCGGTGATCGGCAAAAACACGGTCGAGGCGATGCAGTCGGGCTTGCTCTGGGGCACCGTCGCTGAACTCGAAGGCATGATCGAACGGATGGAGGCCGAACTCGGCGGTGATGTCACCGTTGTGGCCACGGGTGGCTTGGCCGAGGCGGTCGTCCCGCACACCGACGCCATCGACCACCACGAGCCGTGGCTTACGCTGGAGGGCCTGCGACTGATCCACGAGCAGAACACCGGTGACGACGATGAGTGACGAAACCCCAGGAGAGCCGACTGAGCCAACACCGCCAACCGAAGCGCTCACCACCGAAGCGCTCACCACCGAGGAGATCACCACCGAGGAGCTTGGCCACCGCGAGCGCGAGATCCTCCAAGGCCGCCGCGACTCGCTCGAGCATCTTCGCGCCAGCGGCATCGACCCGTTCGCGCTGACCTTCGAGCCGGATGCTCGCATCGGCGACATCCGGACCGAGTACGGTGACACGCTCGAAGAGGGCGGCGAAACCGGCGTCACGAAGACCATCGCCGGCCGCGTCGTGCTGGCCCGTCGTCAGGGCAAGCTTTCTTTCCTGGTCCTGCGTGATCGCACCGGCGACCTCCAACTCTTCTGCATGCAGAAGGTGATGGGCGAAGAGGCATACGCCCTGCTCGAGGACATCGATCTGGGCGACATCATCGGCGCGCGCGGCGAGGTCATCACCACCAAGCGCGGCGAACTCTCGCTCAAGGTCGCCGAACTCACGATGCTGACGAAGTCGCTGCGACCGCTGCCCGAGAAGTGGCACGGTCTAAAGGACCCCGACTTGCAACAGCGCCGTCGCTACCTGCACCTGATCGTCGACGATGCTCCCCGCAAGTACGCCCTCGCACGGGCCGCCACACTGAAGGCGATCCGGCGCGAACTCGACGAGCAGGACTACACCGAGTTCGAGGGCCCGATGCTGCAAGGCGTTGCCGGCGGTGCGAACGCGCGCCCATTCACGACCTATCACCACGTACTCGATGTCGAGATGAAGCTGCGTATCTCGCTCGAGCTGTACCTCAAGCGCATGCTCGTCGGCGGACTCGAACGCGTCTACGAGCTGGGCCGGAACTTCCGCAACGAGGGCATCGACCGCGACCACAACCCCGAGTTCACGATGCTCGAGGCCTACCGCGCCTATGGCGACTACTACACGATGATGGATCTCACCGAGACGCTCATCACCGCGTGCGTGCAGGCGGTCAATCCCGTCATGGGCCGGGGCACGGACGCGCGCATGCTCTCGTACCGCGATATGAC
>Ga0163144_10015501_pt1 | contig 15716 bp, 16 predicted proteins | sample OliLak19BULKMAT1_FD_123175 | JGI IMG/M metagenome (GOLD analysis project Ga0163144, IMG submission 123175) | Freshwater microbial mat bacterial communities from Lake Vanda, McMurdo Dry Valleys, Antarctica - Oligotrophic Lake LV.19.BULKMAT1 | ecosystem: Environmental > Aquatic > Freshwater >...
AATTATATCGCTTGGCACTGTACGGTGTGGGGCAGTGGGCGTTTGTGTGATCCAGTCAGAGTTTAAGTAGGGGTAGACAATGGAAATACAAGTCAATCAAGATCAACTGTTTATTGAGAGCTTATGTCATATTTTGGCAGAAAAAAATGCATTAAAAGCGGTAGATGCAAAAAATATACAAGAAGCTTTTATGCAACAATCAGCATTAACTTTTGAACAATTTTTATTAGATGAAGAGCTGGTCACCAAAGAAGACTTGCTTGAAGCATTATCGGTTTATTATGATCTGCCAGCGGTTGATGTCATTGGTATATTTTTTGATCATCAGTTGCTTCGCATGTTTCCTAAAGATGTAATGTTACGGAATGGTTTTATTCCGTATGAGCGTGACGGTGATGTTTTGATGGTTATTGCGGCGCAGCCGAACCATCCGCAGCTTGCTGAAATTATTGGTAAGTTTGTGTCTTATGATGTTACGTTTATGGTTGGCCTATTGACCGATATTAATGAGATGGTCAAAGAATTTTATGATGAATCTATTACGATAGCTGATATTGAACTTTTTGAAGACAACCGTGATGAGCATGAAAATCATCCTTTAGAAGATATTAACAACGAACAAGATGAAGATTAATTCGTAAGGAATTATCAGTGAACTATATACGTGATCTTACGCAAATTTCGCGCTTCGATGTGGCAGTTGTTGGCGGCAAAACGGCATCATTGGGTGAAATGATACAATCATTAACTGCCGTTGGTGTGCGGGTACCGGGTGGGTTTGCTATTACGGCGGATGCCTATCGGTACCTCTTACAGCATAATGATATAACAGCAAAGATTACGCAGTTGGTAGCAGCTATTAATTATAGCGACCAAGCATCAATTGCTGCGGCTGGTAAAACAATACGCGCTCTTATAGAAAAAGCGGCATTGCCTGAAGATTTAAAGCAACAAATTAAAGAAGCCTATCATCAACTTTCAGCCCGATTTGGGAAAGAGCCCTGTAGCGTTGCGGTACGTTCATCAGCAACAGCAGAGGATTTGCCGACCGCTTCATTTGCGGGGCAACAAGAAACATTTTTATGTATTGTTGGCGATGAAGCATTATATGCGGCGATTTTAGGTTGTTTTGCTTCATTGTTTACCGACCGTGCTTTATTATATCGTCATGAACAAGGTTTTGCTGATACGGCGGTAGCGCTTTCTATTTGTGTGCAAAAAATGGTGCGTGCTGATGTGGGAGTTGCCGGGGTACTTTTTACCTTGGATACTGAAACTGGCTTTGACCAGGTAGTAACGATCAATGCTGCTTATGGGCTTGGTGAGGCGATTGTACAAGGTGCGGTAACTCCTGATGAGTATGTAGTTTATAAAAAAAAATTAACTGATAATGGTTTGTATCCGCTTATTAAAAAGAAGTTGGGTAACAAGTCGGTGGCGACTCGCTTAGAAAACGGCAAGGTTGTATTAGTTGCGGTGCCCGTAGTTGATCAGAAAAAATTTACGCTCGATGACGCGCGGTTGCAAGAATTGGTGGACTATGCGCTTGCTATTGAGCAGCATTATGGCATGCCGATGGATATTGAATGGGCGCTTGATGGGGTAGATCAGCTGCTTTATATTGTGCAGGCACGCCCAGAAACGGTGCATACTATAAAAGGTGGTGAGCTGATACGGTATCAGTTAGCGGCAACGCAACAGCAGCCTCTTATTACGGGCCAAAGTATTGGTCAAAAGATTGCTCAGGGAAAAGTTCGCGTTATTGTGCGCAAGCAAGATCTAACGATGCTGTTACCGGGTGAAGTATTAGTAACTACTATGACCGATCCTGATTGGGTGCCTTTATTAAAATCAGCAGCGGCTATTATAACCGATATTGGTGGGCGTACGTGCCATGCGGCCATTGTAAGCCGCGAGCTGGGGATACCTGCATTAGTAGGTACCGGTAACGGAACTTCGGTACTGCGTGATGGACAAGAAATTACGTTTGATGGCAGCCAAGGCGGCACGGGCGTTGTGTATGAAGGGTTGATTGATTTTAGTAAAGAAATAATTCCCGTTAAGCCGGTTGCCAATTTGCCGTTTGATCTTTTAGTAAACGTTGCCGACCCTGACCGTGCTTTTGCGGTGTGTCAGTTGCCGATTAAAGGTGTGGGCTTGGCGCGGTTAGAATTTATTATTAATCATACTATTGGGGTACATCCGATGGCGGCTGCTAACCCCGAAATGGTAAAAGATAGTGCGGTGCGGCAGCAGTTATTTGATAAAGCTGCGGGATACGCTTGCCCTGCAGAATTTTTTGTAGAAACATTGGCGCAAGGCGTTGGTATGATAGCGGCGGCTTTGTACCCGCGACCAGTGATTGTGCGGTTGTCCGACTTTAAAAGTAATGAATATCGTACCTTACTTGGTGGGGCCGATTTTGAACCGCATGAAGAAAATCCTATGCTGGGTTGGCGCGGTGCGGCGCGATATATTAGCCCGGCCTATAAGCCGGCGTTTGAGCTGGAATGCGCAGCACTTAAGCGAGCGCGTAATGAAATGGGCTTCAGTAATATTCGTTTTATGGTGCCGTTTGTACGTACGGTTGGCGAGGCTGCAAAAGTTGTCGCAACACTTGCAAGCCAGGGGATTGTTCGTGGCCAGGACGGCTTGGAATTGTACATGATGGTAGAAATTCCGAGCAATGTCTTGTTGTTAGAACAATTTGCGCCTTATTTTGATGGTTTTTCTATTGGGTCTAATGATTTGACGCAGCTGACGCTGGGGATTGACCGCGATTCGGGGAGCATGCTCCATGCTTTTGATGAGCGTGACCCGGCGGTAAAATTATTACTGGGCATGGCCATTGAAAAAGCGCGTGCTCTTGGTAAACCGATTGGTATTTGCGGTCAGGCGCCGTCAGATTACCCCGAGCTGGCAAACTTTTTGGTTGATGCGGGGATAACCTCTATATCACTGACCCCTGATGCGGTGATGCCATTTTTGAACCAATGGCCAACGTAACGTCAGCCATTGACGGTAATTGGTATTACGTTTGCTTCTTAAAAGGTATGATGTTCTGGATAGTGGCCGCACATACCGCAGCGGCCGTCGTAGGCGCGATAACGTTCGCACGGGCAGCTACAGCGTACAAATTTTAATGTTTTGTAATCATAGCCATTGTCATCCATGTGGCTGCTTGTTTCTTGGCAGCCGATGGTAGCATGAGCGGTAAAGATGCTGCTGAGTATAAAGGCTATTACGAGTAGTTGCTTCAGTATGATATTCATGGTTTTCTCCCCCTTTTTTATTATAATTTCTAAAGTTTTAAATTAAAATTTGATTGCAGGCAGGCGCGCACTGCCGGCATGTCAACTAATAGTGCTGTATATTCGGCTGAAAGTGCCATGGGTGCGTTTGAGTGAGCGCGTATGAGTTTTTCCGCTTGGTACCTAATTTTTTTTATAAGAATTAATAGTTGTTCCAGTTGTTTATCATCAGCGTATTGTAATTCTTCAACTGCTGCTGTAGCAAGTTGGTAGGTAGCGATAACGTTTTTAATAGCGGTGTATAAAGTTTTGCCGTCAGGTGAAATAGCAACATGGTCAGCGTGAGGAATTATGGCAAGATTGTTGCCGGTAGCAAGATCCCATATATGTAGTGGGCCATTCTCGCTGCAGCTGATCAACTGGTTTTTCGGTGCTATGAGCAATTGAGTAATGGGTTCAGTATAACCGCGCAAGGTGTGCAAAGTTTTTTTGTTGGCTATGTCCCATACATCGATAGTACCATTATAATCGGCTGCGATGAGGGTGTTGCTTGCTCCAGCGGCTAAGGCTGAAACGCTGCGCATAGGTATTGGCATGCCAATACCGGTAGCAGGGTCCCACAAATAGGAAGATTGCTCAGATCCAGTTGCAATACGGCCGTTGGACAATGCTGCCAGGCAAAGGAATCTATTGTCGCCAGGTAGGGTGATAACTTTGGATTGTGCTTCAGGGGCGCTGAGTGAAAAGAATGAAATTTGGTTTATCGCCATGACAACGAGATATTTTTGGTCAGTGCTGATAACTGCCTCCATGATCTGTGGCATTTCTAAGGTGTGAATGAGCTTCGTATCAGATTTTGATTTTTCCCAAAGATATAAAGTATTATGATTATATCCAAAAATATAGAGGCTTTCGGGTGGTGCAACGATTTTTTTGAGCACGGCTATGTTGCTATTGGGCAAGCGTTGTATAACTTTACCGTCAAGGTCATAAAGAACAATACTACCCGTATAATTAATTGCTGCTATACCAGCAGGACTGCATTGTGGGATGGCTTGCTCATCAGCCCTTGTATTAATATGATCGTTAATAGTATGTAATAGTTTCCCTTGGGCGCTCCATATACTGACAGCATCCAAATCATCGATTGTTGTATACCGCACTATTGCTTTGCCGCCAGCAGTAACTGTTATGGGATGAATATCCTCAGCTTTTGCTGGTAGAATACGGGCTGTTGTACAAATAAAAGTGGCGGGGAAGAAATTATACGGATCAATTTCTTGTTGTGTATACGCGCCAATGAGTTCGTGTACTGTTTTTGTGTCCAGCTTTCCCATCAGGGCAGCATCAAGGGTTGTGGCAAATTTTGCTTTAGGCGCGCTTTGCTTGCTGGCGCTTTGTGCAGCAGTGCTTGCAGCGGTACTTTTGCTTTCACCCCGTGAAGCGGCTGATCCCGCGGAACTGGCCTGTCGAGAGGCGATCGTGTGTTTGCGTTCTTCCATGCCCTGCACAGCACTGCAATATAATAAGCTTGTTATGGTGATTAGTTTTAATAGTTGCATCGTTCACCCGTATATAAATTTACTAAAGTTTTACATTGAAGTTTGATTTTAGACACGCTTGCACTGATGCAGGCAAAGTGGCAAAAAATGCCGCATCATCTTGAGTAAGTTCTATGGCAACTTTTGAGCCGGCTGCGATTAATTTTTGTTGTTGCTCCGTATGTTGTGCAATAAGTTTTTTTAACTGAGCAAGGCTATCGGTACTTATTCCTTGCAATGCGTCAACGGCGTCCGGGTTTAACGTATAGGTTACGACCTGTTTTTCATTGATGATTTGCAAAGCTTGAGAGCCTGGTAGATGGCGCAGGGTGGCTTTGGGAGAAGCTGGTAGCAACGGTACAAAATTTTTCTTTTTAATGGCTGCGTCATAACGGCTAATGCCCCCTGTTGTCAGATGAGCAAATAAGGTATTTTGGGGGCCAAGTATAAGAGTCTTAATATACGGCGCGCTAATTCTGTTGATATTTTTTGCGGTAGCAGGGTCCCATGTTTGTATGCCCAGAATTGATACGGTGACAAAGGTACCGTTAGGGAGTGCAAAAATATCGTGGAAGGTGTCTATTGAATTTTCCTCAAGTGACGCTTTTTTTGCTTGCAATTGATTATTCAAGAATAAAATATTTTTTTCATCAAGAATGGCAACACACTCCTGGTCAATGCTTGGCACAATGGTAAGAGTAGGTTTTTTCCATTGATGTAGAACGTCTTGTTCTTTGTTTTTGATAACTACTTCTTGATTATTAAACTCAAAGATATGAGCAGGGGTAATAACTTGTTTATTGCCTTGTCTATTTTGCGTAGTGCCCAGAAGTTTTTCAGGAGCTATTTTCCCTTCAGATTTTATAAACATAGCGGGGAATAAGGCAAAATCTATTTTTGTATCAACAAGCGTGGTAAGGCTACGAACCATACCTGTACCAGCATGTTGTTGCTTAAGCTCCATTGCCTGCACGGTAACATTGGTAAAAAAAAGCGTGAACAATAAGAGTTTTTGGTAGTTTTGCATTATAATTCCCTGAGTAATGCGTACGTATATATATACGTATTTTAGCATAACCAGAGAGGGCCCGCAATGAAATTAATTTTCTATTATAAAATATTGTTCTGCGGATTGAGAAATTTAGATTACCAAGTTTTTGCCGATAAATCTTTGTGCGGAAACTCAAGCTGCTGCGCTATATTCGGCTGCTGTAAGCCATAATCGATATTGGCTTGTAACCAGCCAGCCGGGGTGCCGATATCATAACGAGTTCCTTGGATTTTATAGGCAAAAAGGCGCTCATTATTATGTACCATGGCCGCAATGCCGTCAGTAAGTTGCAGCTCGGGTGTTGCATTATGGGACATAACTTCTTCCAGCGCGGGGAAAATTTTATGGGAAAGGACATAGCGTCCTACAATAGCCAAATTAGAAGGGGCATCTTTAGGGCTCGGTTTTTCTACTAAGCCCGAAACTTGGAATAAGTTCGGTGTAATCTGTTTTTTTATCGTAATAATGCCATAATTTGAAACCATATGCGCCGGAACTTCTTGTACCGCAATAACGCTTGCTCGTTCCTGGCGTGCAACGCGTATCAGTTGGCCGATGCCAGATTCGCCAAAAATAAGATCATCCGGTAACATCACCGCACAATATTCTTTGCCGATAGCATGGCGCGCCATATAAACAGCATGCCCCAGACCCATAGGTTCCGATTGGCGGACGTAGGTAAAATGGGCCATACGAGTAATACGATTAATCTTCGTAAGCAGTGCGTCCTGGTTGCGTTCATGCAATAATTGTTCAAGCAAAGCATCCGTATCAAAATAATTGGCAATTGCTTCTTTGCCGCGCCCAGTAACCACTAAAAAATTATGTAACGTAGCAGCAAGCGCTTCTTCAACAATACATTGAATAGCAGGCTGATTGCCAATAGGCAACATCTCTTTGGGAATTGCTTTGGTATAAGGTAAAAAACGGGTACCAAGTCCAGCAGCAGGTATAATTACTTTGGTGATTTCCATCTTATCTCCTTTGGTAATGCCTGTTTACGGTTTGGTTAAAACTGACGAAGAAAGTCGATTTTTCCGTTACGAAAGAGGCGGATATCAGTAATGCCATCTTTAAGCATAGCAAGTCGTTCAATGCCAAGCCCAAAGGCGAATCCAGTATATACATCAGGGTCAAGGCCGCAATAGCGCAGAACTTGTGGGTGCACTAAACCGGCACCACCAAGCTCTATCCAACCCGTTTTTTTACAAATTGAACAGCCCGTTGTGCAGAAAGGACATGAAATATCAACCTCAAGCCCCGGTTCAACAAACGGGAAATAACTCGGGCGTACCCGAACTTCAATTTCGATATCAAATAGACCCTGCATAAAAACTTTTAACGTAGCAAGCAAGTTTGAAATTGATACATGCTTATCAATAAAAAGGCCCTCGCATTGCATAAACATAAAATCATGCGTTGCGTCAGTTGCTTCATGCCGGAATGCGCGCCCAGGAACACAAATAGCAATCGGCGGTTGCTGCTTTTCCATTGTACGGATCTGTACCGTAGACGTATGCGTACGCAATAAACGCTCAGGCAAAGTAAGCCAAAAAGTATCATGTTCTTCACGCGCCGGGTGATGAGCAGGGATATTGAGCGCATCAAAGTTATAAGCAGGAGTTTCGATCTCTGGACCCTCCGCTATCTGATAGCCCATCGACATAAATAAGTTTTCTATTTTTTCAATGATATGCGTAAACGGGTGCAAGCTACCCTTAGTATACGTAGGCACATACGCCGTAACATCAAAATTGGTCTCTTGCTGCTGTAACAGCGCAAACTGGCGCAGTAACAAAAGCTCTTTAGCCGCACGTATAGCCAACTCAGCATCCTGGCGTAACTGGTTCAACTGCGGACCGTATAATTTTTTCTCTTCTAAATTTAAATCTTTCAGCAAAGCCATCAGCGACGTAATCTTCCCCTGGCGGCCAAGGTATTCAATACGCACCGCCTCAGCAGCCTGCTCAGTAGTAGCAGCCCGCAAAGCACTGTTGAATTCAGTTTGTGTAGTAATAATACATTCAGATAATGACGGCATGATAAGTCAACCAATGATATAAAGACCAACTAAAAGATTGATCTTTATCCTAGCAGACGTTCTGCTACTTAGCAACCAGAGACAACCGTCTCTGGACTCTAGTCTGCCGACAGACCAGAGACTTAGTCTCTGGACTCTAGGATTTTGACATGGGCGAGTTCTTGGATTTTTTAGTTAATTGAGTAAGTGCCTGGATTCCAAAGGCTAAGCCTTTGGGCTGTCGGCAGACTTACTTTACGGTAATCCCCATGGCTGCAAAGTCTTGCACCAGCTGCTCAGGCGAGCTAAAGATAATCGCATCCATTTGGTTAGTTTCTTGTGCGGCGCGGCAATTTTCCGGCTTATCATCAACAAACAGCGGCCGTTCGTCGGTAGCGCGATAGCCAAGTTTTACCGATTTTTCTAAGAAATCCTGGAAATATTCTTTGCTCGGTTTTTTTAACCAGCCATTTTCATGGCCAACCACATAACGCGGGCAGGCAGCAAACATAGGGAAATCACGAATAAATAATTTCCAGCCATCAGTTTCTATGTTAGAAACAAAAATTACTTTATGCCCCTGCGCCATAAGTTTTTGTGCAAGGTCGATGGTCCCCTGTATCGGCGTAAGCTGTGCCGAAATTTCCATACCCAAGCTATAAAGGTGTTGTGTCCGTTCGCGAGCTTCAGGATACTGCTCTTGCGCCGCTTCAAGCACCGCCTGTGAGCCACGGTCCTGGCTGATAGCTCTAATAATAGTCGGGATCATGCGTGGATAGAGCAATAACTTTAAGCAGGAAGGATTTTTTAAGGCAGTCCAAAGCATTCTTTTTATATTGAACTCAGCTACCACATAATGTAAATCAAAACAGATAACTCTTTTTTGTTGCGGGCTGTTTTTGACCTGCTCTATGACCGGTTTATTCACCGCAAGGGCATGTGCCGTTGCCCGCTTTGTCCGTACGGCTTGATACATTTTTAAAGCCCCAGCGCCCGCAGTAACGCTAGCAACGGTTTTGGTGGCCCGGTTCCAAGTTAAGTTTTTGGGGTTTAAGTGAGCAATAATATTGCCAGCAGAGGCCCATGAGGCTGCCTGGGTAGTAATTATGCTTGGTAAAAGTACAAAAAGGGCTAGAAGGTAATTGAATGTATTATTTTTTTTCATGAGGCGCCCTTCAGGGGGTTGTTTAAATTACTCTATTATTACAAGAGTATTCTATTGATATGAACCCGTCAAAAGGCTTACGGATTATATAGATGTAGGGAAATTGCTTAATTAAGTGGCTTGCCATACGAAGCCCAAAAGAGTAGCTATAACAAGCGCCCCGCTTGCTATAGTGGTGCCGGGAGACGGAATTGAACCATCGACGCAGAGCTCTTCAGGCTCTCGCTCTACCACTGAGCTACCCCGGCATTTCAAGATTAGATGAACTTTATGATACCTGTTTGAGCTATTTTGTCAATAAAAAACAGCGCTCAACATGCAATAGGTAACAAGCGGGGAATAAGGTGTTATTGCCAGGGGCTTGGTGTACATGGCCACTCAAGGATCGACAGTCTGCGGGCGGAGCCCTTAAATAAAGAAATTTCCCAGTGTAGGACATGGTTTTCTAATATTTTGCAACAACAAGCTTTTATTCAGAAGAAAGTTATAGTATGGTGGGTGCAAACGTGGGAGAAAGAACGTGGTGCAGCTCACTTCAGAAAAATGTAACGTAGCTTGGTTTAAATTAGCAGAATTTGTAAGCCGCAAAGAAAAAGAGCGCGCTTTTGCTATTTACCGTTTGATGGTGCACGCCCTTCAGGACAATGCATTAGCAGCGCAGCTCGAGGGCGATCTGATGGCGGCCTTTAAGGACCAACGTGCCATTGAAGCTTACAAACGTTCAATCGCCCAGTATGAAATTTCAGGCCGCTTGTTTGAAGCCGCACTCGTGAGCGAACAACTCATAGCTCTTATCGTTATCCCGTCTCAAGAACTTTTAATGAAACTACATGGCTTGTACCAATTATTGGGCAATCAACGAGCACTCGTGCGCCTTGAACGGCAACTCAAGCGTCTCTACCCGCTTTCAGCTGAAGGGATGACATTGCAAGAATCGCTTCAGAATAGCATATAGCGCGGTGTCTACAGAATGCTCATTAAGTTGATTAATCCCATATTCTGAACATGAAACCACAAATCTACAGCAACTCGTAGTCCCTAATAACGGTCGCAATGACCGGTATATCATGATGCAGGTAATACAGGCTCGGGAGAGCATATTTTTTTTGAATGACATGAGGTAATAAGAGCCTGAAGCTCGGCAAATGAAAGTTTATTAGCTGCCGGTTTTGCAAAAAAGCCCCAATCAAAACCTTGCTTATGCAGCGACTGCTCATAGAAAATAGCACGAACTCGCCGTTTAAACTTGTTTCTTTCTGGGGCGGACCCCATTTTGCGGGGGACCGAAAGAAGAAAGCGACCGAACTCTTGCGTAGCAGGTGCTAGCTTAATGTCGATCGCTTCATGATGCAACACCCGGCGTGCTTTATGGAAAAACTGCCGAATGTCACGCGTTGAACTCAGAGAGGCAGGTCGCGGGTTAACCATGACCATGCAACCTTAAACGCTCAGTTTTTTTCTACCGCAAGCACGGCGACGGTTAATTATTTTGCGACCGTCATGGGTTGCCATACGGGCACGGAAACCATGTTTACGGTTTCTTTTTTTATGTTTAATAATAAAAGTTACTGACATGAGGGGAAATCCTTATCTATTTGCTAACAAAATCTACTCTTACTATAACAAACTGTTCAGTTTTTTCAATTTGTTCTAGAAGTTTTTTAGAAATCTTTCTGCATCAAGGGCAGCCATGCATCCGGTACCAGCCGACGTGATCGCTTGCCGGTAGCGCTCATCCGCCACATCGCCGGCTACAAAAATCCCCGGCACCGATGTTTGGGATCCCTCTTTGCGCACCATATGACCAAACGGGGTAAGCTCAATTTGGCCTTTAAAAAGCATCGTTTCCGGTTTTAGCCCAATAGCAACAAAAATAGCATCAAATGCCATCTTTTCACTGGTTTTGGTGATTTGGTTCATAATGGTAGCATGGGTTACGTGCTCGCCGTTACCTTCCATGCTGGTTACCGTAGCATTATAGATAATCTTAATAGCCGGGTTATTCAGTACCCGTTGCTGCATCGGGGGGGAGGCCGTAAGTTTATCAAGAATGTGCACGATGGTGATATCCTTCGTAAAATTGGTCATAAAGGAGGCATCTTCCATAGCGGTGTCACCACCACCCACAATAAGCACCGGACGATCTTTATAAAAGGCTCCATCGCAAACAGCACAGGTAGTTACCCCTTTGCCCCAATATTCCGCTTCGCCCGGGCAACCGAGCCGTTTATAGGTGGCGCCGGTGGCAATAATGAGCGTCTGAGTTTTATAGGTTTTGCCCTTGGAAGTTTTTAGGGTAAAAGGTCGGCTTGAACAGTCAACTTCCACAATACTTTCGCGTAGTAACTCTGCGCCAAACTCTTTAACCTGTTTTTTCATATCTTGTATAAGCTGTGGGCCGGTAATGCGGCCAGAGCCAGGCCAATTTTCGATATAGGTAGTACCCATTAATTGTCCGCCCGGCATATCCCCTTCAAAAATTAAGGGTTTTAAGGTAGCGCGAGCAGCATAAAGCCCCGCGGTAAGCCCCGCAGGGCCAGATCCAATAATGATGCAATTATGTATTTCCATGGTAGTTACTTTTTAGCAAGACGGCCAATAAGATAATTTAATGTTTTTTCGCGTAAGCATTGTTGTCGCATAATTTCATGCGAAAACAGCACTTCGCAATCATAAAGCTTAGTGGTTGGCAAAGAAAAATAAATAAATTCCTTGGTGCGCTGCCGCTTCATCAGGTTAAGGTAGCTGACAATATCATCATGCGAAACTTGAATATTCTCTTTATAGGCAATAGCATCAATTAATGCGAGTTCTTTAAGCTGTTTTTCTGCTAAAAGCGCTATTTTTTCTTTAAAATCAGGTTGCGCCTTATACACATAATAATCAGGGTTTAAATGGACCAGCTCCAGGAGCGATTTTTTCTGTTTTTCAATAAGATGCTCAGGGATAGTCATCTGATAATTACGAGATAATGTTTTAAGGGCAGCTTCTGCTGTTTCGCGTCGCTGAGAAATATCATGCCGGTACGAAAATACTTCAATGAGTTTTAAATGGATGTCACGAGCAGCTTTGAGCTTGAAATGGCGTCTGAATGCCTCAAGGCAAAACTTTGCTTGGTCAAGGTGGTGAACAATGGTAATAGCAAAGGTATAGCAGGTATCAAAGGAATTGCCCGCATAGTTTTGTAAAAAACTGGCCTTGCTTTCAAAAGAATCGCCCTTTTTTTTCCCTATAAATAAATTTTGGGCGTCCTCGTCAGATTCTTCATCACCAATTTTTAACCAGACCGTATCTTTATGGCTGCCTAAAAGTGGCTTGCGGTCACGGCCTACGGGCTGCAAGGTAACGCAAATCCAATCGTCCATATTGATTTTTGCTGGTGCCGGCGCATTGTCTATAGATTCTTCTTTTAAAAAGAGCTCTACTTGCTTATCAAGATCATGATAGTTTTTGCGTCCAGGCGCACGGAATGCAATCCGGTCCCAATCCTGGTTCAGTTTTATTTGCAGCGTATCAATTTCAAAAGAAAATGAAGCGCCGTCTTCGGGCGACAGCGTAAGCGCTTTAAGCCGTGGTTCACCCATAACGACAATCTTTTTGAGCGCTAACTGATCAGTTAGAAAGTTTAGCACGCAACTCGAAAGAAAAAACTGCTGCAGATGTTCTACGATGGGGAGTTTATACGTCTTTTCTAAATAATTAAGCGGGGTGTTGCCGGGGGCAAACCCATGCACCCGCACATCTTGTTTTTGTTGACTTAAAGCTTCTTGGTAAAGCGATTCAACATACGGCTTGTCAACCGTAATAGTGGCAACTGCCATAGCGCCTGAGGGCTGTTCAAGGTGCATAAAGAGAAGGTCGCGCTCATTACTCATCTGCTACTCCTTTTTTTAAATAGCTGTGGTGCAAGAGAAGGGACTCGAACCCCCACCCCTTTCGGGACTGGAACCTAAATCCAGCGCGTCTGCCAATTTCGCCACTCTTGCAAAGAGACCATTGATGAGTATAAGACTATGATGAAAAAAAATCTAATACAAGCCCCTTTTGCTACGGCGTGGCCTTTGCGAGGGTGCTTATTTTAAAGTTCTTTGATCTCAGTATGCTTTTTCTGTGCAAGTTTGTCACCAAGATCCGTAAACTTATCGGTAATCTTTTGTAAAATATCTTGGAGTCGCTTGCTATAGTCTTCCGAAACTTTCTTAGCTTTTTCTGTGTCACGGATGAGCGTATGCACATCTTTGCGTGCGTTACGGATGCCGATTTTACACTCTTCTAAGCGCTGGAAAAGCACTTTGCTTAACTCTTCACGGCGAGCAGTGCTCATGCGTGGTAATGGTATGCGGATAATCGCACCATCAGTAGCAGGGTTCACGCCCAGGTCGGAGCTAGAAATCGCTTTTTCAATTTCGGTGATAATGGTAGTGTCCCAGGGTTGCACAATGAGCAATCCTGCTTCAGGGGCCGAAATGCCGGCAACTTCTTTGAGCGGCATATAGGAGCCATAGCAAGCAACTTTTATGTCCTCTACCATAGATGTATGAGCGCGCCCGGTTCTAATTTTAGTAAGCTCTTTTTCAAAATGTTTAAGGCTTTTATCCATTTCTGCTTCAATAAAAGCTTCAAATGGCTTTGTTGGTCCGCCTTCAGTAAAGGTAAATGTAAGCATATGCTGATCCTTTCAACAGGGTCAAGGTGAAGATATTATTATGAACCGATTTCAAAATGAGCAAAACGACGAATCTTGATGTTTTCACCCATTTTGGCAATTAATTCTTTTAAAAGGTCATCAACGGTAATTTTGTCATTTTTTATGAATGGTTGCTGCAAAAGGCACACATCAGCAAATAATTTTTTGATTTTTCCTTCAAGAATAGGTTCGATCATGTTGGCAGGCTTGCCAGATTCTTCGAGCTGTTCTTTTAAGAAGCGACGCTCTTTAGCGATAAAAGCTTCGTCAACCGATTCTGCTGAAACATATAATGGTTTGCTGGCGGTAATATGTAGGCAAACATCATGGGCAAATTGCGTCATTTGTTCTGTACGAGCAACAAAATCGGTCTCGCAATTGATTTCAATTAAAACGCCAATACGTGCGCCAGCGTGTATATAGGCATGGATTAAGCCTTCGGCGGTAGCATTGCCAGAACGTTTAAGGGCAACGGCTGCTCCTCGTTTGCGCAAGAGTTCGATAGCTCTTTCCATGTCGCCTTCAGCTTCGATGAGCGCTTTTTTGCAATCCATCATACCAACGCCAGTTTTTTCGCGGAGTTGCTGTATAAGTTCTAAGTCTATTTTCATTGGTTATTCCTTAAAAGTGGAAGTTTTGAGAGCTTAATTATAAGTAATATTCCTAGTTTGCCAAAAAAGATTGATCTACGCTAGACAAAAAAAGTTACTTTGTTACAATAAAACCACGAGTAATCATTTAAAACTCCCTAAAAATTTTTTGCAAACACAAGGGATTCATTCATGAATCGAGAAAATCAAACAAATTCAACGATCTTTGATCGTTACGCAATTTTTCAGACAGGCGGCAAGCAATACCAGGCTATTGAAGGCTTGACTATCCAAATAGAAAAACTTGACGCAGCCGTAGGCGAAACCGTCACCTTTGACGATGTGCTTTTACGTAAAGTCAAAGAAGGCTCTATAGTTATTGGCCAACCGTTCCTGGATACGCCAATTAAGGCTGAAATCATTAAACATGATAAAGGCCCTAAGGTTATTGTCTTTAAATTTAGACGTCGTAAAATGTCCCGGGTTAAACGGGGTCATCGCCAGCCATTTACGGTAGTGCGTGTACTATCAATTTAATTGATCATTTTAGCAAGATTAAGTAAAAAAGTCCCGATTTTTCGGGACTTTTTGCTGCCCGCGAAATTCTTTGGAATACAGGGTAAATTCCCCTTGCTTCAGGGGGGCGTTTGACACTAAAATGGTAGCCATTATACTAAATAGGATAAGCAGAAGCGTCAGTGCAGTAATGGGCTGCAGGCGTGAAATTTCAACATACAATGGAGATTTTATGAATAAGATACGTTATATATTAAGCGCGTTAAGCGTTGCTTTGCTGGTGGCTACACCTGCATTTGGTATGAATGCCGCTAGAGAGCGAGTTGGTAGAGCTCAAGCTACCGGTGCAACCGGGATACATGGTAAAGTTGATCCTAAGATCAAACAAGGTGAATTAGCTGCTAAAATAACGGAGCGCGACAAAGTTGCTGCCTATAAAAAAAGTGCAGCAAACACCGCAAAAGTTGCAAAATTGAACGCAGAAATTAGAGAGCTTGAAGACGCTATAAATGCCGCTGAAGCTGTTAGATTGGCTGCTGAAGAAGCAAAAAGAGCTGCTGCTGCCGCACCTGCTGAAGAAGCTGCTGAAGAATCAGAAGCTGGCGAAGGCGACGAAGCTGAAGGCGATGCCGCTGATGAAGAAGAAGCTGCTCCGGTAGAAACTGCTGATGCAAAAGCTGCAAGAGAAGCAAAAGAAGCTGCTGACGCTGCTAAATTGGCCGATGATCAAAAAGCTCAAGCTGAAGCTAAGGTTACTGCTGATGCCGCTAAATTAGCTGAAGATGCTAAAGTAAAAGCTGACGCTGACCAAAAAGCAAAAGAAGCTGCTGATGCTAAATTGGCTGAAGATGCTAAAGTAAAAGCTGACGCTGACCAAAAAGCAAAAGAAGCTGCT
>Ga0163144_10015502_pt1 | contig 15716 bp, 17 predicted proteins | sample OliLak19BULKMAT1_FD_123175 | JGI IMG/M metagenome (GOLD analysis project Ga0163144, IMG submission 123175) | Freshwater microbial mat bacterial communities from Lake Vanda, McMurdo Dry Valleys, Antarctica - Oligotrophic Lake LV.19.BULKMAT1 | ecosystem: Environmental > Aquatic > Freshwater >...
ACGCCAAGCAGAATGCCATCGCGGATCAGCGGCACGACCAACTCTGAACGGCTATCGGCATCACAGGCGATGTGCCCGGGAAAGCTGTGTACGTCCTCAACCAGCTGAGTCCTCAGCGTTGCGGCAGCCGTGCCGCAAACCCCGGCACCAATCGCGATCCTGATGCACGCAGGCTTGCCCTGAAACGGTCCGAGCACCAGCTCATCCCCGACCAACCTATAAAAGCCTGCCCAATTCAAATCGGGCAGAGATTGCCAGATCAATGCAGCAGCATTGGCCATGTTCGCGATTGGATCAGGCTCACCTGCCGTCAATGCGTCCAGGGCGACGTGGAGTTCGCGATAAAGATCGGTTTTGGATGTCGCAGCAATCCCGAAATCAAACATAACAGCGCCTCCGGCGTTGGGTATCGACCGCAATCAGGTGGCCGCAAACCCCTGCCAGCACAAGCCCGACCGGTTCTCAGTTCGCCCAAAAAACATATTCCTGGTCCTTTCGATATTTCGCGTTGAGCGGCACATCGATCCGCACCGGTCCTTCGATCAAGCCCGGCCATAATGGCTTGGGCAGACCTGCGTTTTGCTTGTCGATCATCGCGCGCAGCCGTGCAACTTGCTGGGGCTCGACAGCGGTAAGGTCGCGATGTTCAGTTGGGTCAGTTGCCAGATTGAACAGCCACATTTTTTCAGGGCGCTTTGAAACCTGAAGCTTCCAGTCGCCATCGCGCACAGCGCGGTAGTCGCCTGAACGCCAGAAGGTCGTCATGCGGCGCGCGGCAGGATCGAGCAGGTTCACACTGTCCATCGTGCGATCGGTTGGCACCGCCGCCCCGCCCGCCCCGACGATGGTTGCAAAGAAATCGAGGTGGCTGCCCGTGTCGGTCCGCACCGTGCCGGGGGCGATGTGACCTGGCCAGCGCATCAGCAGCGGCACATGGATGCCCCCTTCAAAGAAGGTCGCCTTCCAGCCGCGATAGGGTTTGTTCAGATCGGGCGTCCCGACATACCAGGCCCCGCCATTGTCGCTGGTGAAGATCACCAGCGTGTTCTGATCAAGCCCGGTGTCCTTCAGCTTTTTCATGACATCGCCGATCCGCCGATCAAGCTGGCGGATCATCGCCCCATAGACGCGTAGTGTGTGGTCCCTGATCTGCGGCAAGGCATCATAATCGGCCCTGGTCGCCTGCAACGGGGTATGCGGTGCATTATACGCCAGATACATAAAGAACGGTCGGTTCTTGTTGGCCTCAATCGCGGCAACCGCATTGTCGGTAAAATAATCGGTCAGATGCCCCTTGGGCTCAAATCGTTTGTCGCCATTCCATTGCACGAAATAGCGCAAATTGGCCCAGAGGAAGCGATCAATCGGATCCCAGGCGAGGCGTGCATCAACGCCTTTGGGGTCATTGGCGGGCAAAAACATGCCGCCCCCCGCCAGCAATCCCAGACTCTCGTCGAACCCCTGCGAAGTCGGCCAAAGCGGCCTGGATTCACCCAGATGCCATTTGCCGATATGGATGGTGTGATAGCCACGCTTTTGCATGACCTCACCAATCATCACCTCATTATGCGGCACGCCCATATCTTCATATTTGGGCAAATCATGGTTGAGCTCGGCATGATAGATCGGCTTGACCGGAGAATCAGCGCCAGCGTGCGCAAGATTTGCCGCAAAGGCACCCGGGACCGCCGTGTATTCAAACCCGAACCGTGTCGGATAGCGCCCGGTCATCATCGCCGCGCGCGAGGGCGAACAGGTCGCATTGCCCGCATAGCCGTTGGCAAAGCTCACGCCCTGGCCCGCAATCGCGTTGATGTTTGGCGTCGGCACTGCGCCCCCGGCAACGCCACCGCCATAAAGACTGATGTCATTCATGCCGAGATCATCAGCCACGATCAGGATGACATTGGGCGGTCGCTGACCGGCAGGCGCGCTTGCGGGACCCTTGGCCCAGTCGATCGCATGGTGCTTCGCAACCGGCTTCCTCCAGTCGCCGAGCAGGCCGGGGATGTAAATTTTATACTGTTGGAACGCGCCATAGCCCGCCGCCACAAACAACGCTGCACCTACCAGGATCATCCACCGGCGTTTCATTGGCCCACCCCCGATTTTCAATCGTTGCGCGGCCTTCTATCATGGCGGCGGCGATCGCGTCATATTATTGGCATCTTACGTGCCAAAAGTGCAGACGGCTAGCCCCGGCTTCGCAGCGATCGCCACAGGACGACCAGCATCAACGGCACAGCGATCAGGCTGGCATAATGTTTGGGCGGATGATGGCCGCTGACCGCATACCCGGCCGTGAAGGCGTCGATTTGTGCGGGCTTGAGCGCGCCCCGCCAATTGTCATACCATAGTCAAAAGAGCAGACAGGCGGCGAGCGCAACTCCCCGGATGATCCCCCCCATCCTATCCAACCTCGTTGCCGAACAAAGCCAATCGCGTGTATAATGGCACTATTAGTGTCAATAAAATGAGAGGATCAGACCGTGCCGACACTTTTGGAAGTCACCACGAAAATGAGCGATGCGGGCGCGGTCGTGCCGGGCAAACGGGTGCGGTTCGATTTTGGCAGCGACGGCAGCATCCTGCTTGACGGCGTCGCCAACCGGGTCAGCAATGACGCCGGTGACGTTGATACAACGGTCAAGCTGTCGTTCGACAATTTCATCGCGCTTGCCAACGGCAAGCTCAACAGCACGATGGCGTTTATGATGGGTAAGCTAAAGCTTGAGGGCGACATGTCAGTCGCGCTACAACTTCAGGAGGTGACGGCGAAGATGAAGCCGTGATTGAGCCCCGGTCGCTGCGTTGGCAAACCCGATTGGCGGTAGTTAGCCGATTGGCAGCAGTTAGCCGATGGGCAACAGTCGGCCGATTGGCAACAGTCAGCCGATTGGCAACAATCAGCGGCGCAGCGTTGCTGATACCTTCCTGCCAGCAAGCGCCCGAACCCCAAGCGCCAGCGAAAATATGCACAGGGCTTGCCGCAGACGCGATGGTCTGGGTGCCGCCCGGTCGCTTCACGATGGGTGATGATCCGCACTACCCCGAGGAAGGCCCGCCGCACGTCGTTTCCCTGCCGGGCTTCTGGATCGACACGCATGAACTGACCAATCGCCAGTTTTCGGCCTTTGTGAAGGCAACGGGGTACAAGACGATGGCCGAACGTTTACCCCCCGTCCTGCCCGGCGCGCCACCCGACATGCGGGTGCCAGGCTCCGCTGTATTCGCTGCACCGACACCGGAAAACCGGATGTGGTGGCGTTGGGTAATCGATGCGCAGTGGCGGCATCCATCGGGGCCTTCGGAGGCAATTACCGGCAAGGACAATGATCCCGTCGTCCAGATCGCGTATCAGGATGCTGAGGCCTATGCAAAATGGGCGGGCAGGGCGCTGCCAACCGAGATGCAATGGGAATATGCCGCGCGCGGTGGCAAGCCCGCGCCGCCCGAGCCGATCAATGCGGCGGGCAAACCACAGGCGAATTATTATCAGGGCGTCTTTCCGATGCGCAATCTTGGTACCGACGGCTATCTTGGTCGCGCGCCGATTGGCTGTTTTGCGGCGAATGGCTATGGGCTTTACGACATGATCGGCAACGTCTGGGAATGGACCGCGAGCAATGGGTCGCGACCCGATGCCAGCGAACCCGTCAACATCATCAAGGGCGGCTCATATCTGTGTGCGGCGAATTATTGCGCGCGCTATCGCCCCGCCGCGCGCCAGTTTCAGGAACGCGGACTTGGCACTGACCATATCGGCTTCCGGCTGGTCGATAATCAGCGGTCCGCGCCGCGTTGACAGCGTCGTGGCATAATGGCACTTGCCGTGCCAATAGAGCTGTTTGCGGGGAGAATCGATGATTGTCGTGACACGCATTTCGATCGGGGTGCTGGGCGCGCTGTTTGTCCTGCTGGCGCTTGGGTTCTGGTTCGGCACAGATGCTTTGGCGAGAAAAATGGGGCTTGATCTGACCACGCTTGCTGGGCGAGCCACGGTGCGGGCGGATGTCGGGGGCTTCTTTCTGACGGGCGGCGTTATTTCGGTCTATGCCGCCATCAAGCGCAACGCTGCCTATTTGTGGCCCATTTTGTTGCTGCTGATCGCCGCCATTTCCGGTCGAGCCCTGACCCTCATCCTCGACGGTGCCGAACCCGCCAGCTTCCCCCCGATGATCGTCGAGGCGCTCGCCATTGTCCTTGTCGTGGTGTGTCAACGCACCTGGCCCGAGGCGGCTTGAGATGAAAATCCTCCGCACCCCCGACGCGGCCTTTGCCGGCATCACCGATTTTCCTTACGCGCCGCATTATCACCAGATCACCCCCGACCTGCGGATGCATTACGTCGATGAGGGGCCGCGCGACGCGCCCGTCGTGCTGATGATGCATGGCGAGCCAAGCTGGTGTTACCTGTATCGCCACATGATCGGCCCCGTTGTCGCGGCGGGCTTTCGCGTCGTCGCGCCCGACCTCATCGGCTTTGGCAAATCGGACAAACCCGCCGCCAAAACCGACTATAGCTATGCCAAACACGTCGCCTGGGTGCGCAGCTGGGTTGAGGCGCTTGACCTCCAGAACATCACCTTGGCCTGTCAGGACTGGGGCTCGCTTGTCGGCCTGCGCCTCGTCGCCGAGATGCCTGATCGCTTTGCCGCGGTCGTCCTCTCCAATGGTGGCCTGCCTGCCGGTCAACCCGCACCCCGCCCCTTCGCTATCTGGCGGGCATTCTCAAAATACAGCCCGATCTTTCCGATTGGGCGGCTGATCAATGCCGGGACCAAACGGGCGCTGTTGCCCGCCGAAATCGCGGCCTATGATGCCCCCTTCCCCAGCAGCGCATCTAAGGCCGGTGCCCGCATCTTCCCGAGCTTTGTGCCGCTTGGTGCCAATGTCGCAGTGCCTGATCAATTAAATGCCTGGGGCGTCCTTGAGAAATGGGAAAAGCCCTTCCTGTGCTGCTTTAGCGATGGCGACCCGATCACACGCGGCGGCGCGGCGCTTTTCCGGGGCCGCGTTCCCGGCACAAACGGCCAACCGCACACCACGCTGAAGGGCGGCCATTTCATCCAGGAAGACGACCCGCAAGGCTTTGTCGACTGCATCCTGAAGGTCACGGGACAATCAGCAATCTTGCACCCAAAAGGATAAATCATGAAGGTGATTAATCGGGTCCACCCGACGCCCGCACAGGCAACCGAATTTTTTTCGATGCCAGAGGATGGTCCGTTTGTGATGGTCAATCTGCTGAAATTTAGGGCCAAAGGAACGCTGGGATGACGCTCCACTACGATCTCTATTGGTCGTTCCGCTCGCCCTATAGCTATTTCGTGACCAAGCGCCTTGTCGAGCTGGAGCGCGATTATGACATCGCCTGCACCGTCCGCGTCGTCTATCCGATCGCCGTTCGCCAACCTGAATTTTTCGACAATAACGACCCGTTGTGGGTGCAATATTTCATGCGCGACATGTTCCGCAGCGCGCAGTTCCTGGACCTGCCCTTCGCCTGGCCCAGCCCCGATCCCGTCGTCATGGACATGGCCACGCGCCAATACCCCAAGGAGCAGCCCTATATTTACCGGCTGACCCAACTTGGCCAGCTCGCCGCCGAACGCGGGCGCGGCCTGGCCTTTCTCGATACCGTCAGCAGCATGATCTGGGGTGGCACGGTGCGCGGCTGGCATGAGGGCGATCACCTCGCCAACGCGCTGGCGGCCGCCGGTTTCGACCTCGCCGAAATGGATGCTGTGCTCGCGACCGACAGCGCCCGGCTCGACGCCGCCATCAATGAAAACCAGGACGCTCAGCGGATCGGTGGGCATTACGGCGTGCCGCTGATGGTCTTTGATGGCGAACCGTTCTTCGGGCAGGACCGGTTTGACCAGATGAAATGGCGGATGGAGGCACAGGGGCTGGTCGCCAGATAGGTCTGCGCCCGATTGCCTAATTCACCCGTGTTTGTCCGCCACCTGTTTTGGCTGGACCGACCAACCGGCGGGCTCATCATCCTGATCAGCTTTAGCGATCGCTGCCGTCGCCTGCACCTTGTCAGGCTGATGGTGGGCGGGCGCATAGACGGCATAAACCTGCATGGGCACGTCGCCGATATTGGTAATGTTATGCCAGGCCCCGGCGGGCACCAGCACGCACCAGCCATCCGAGACCTCCTGCTCAAAGCTTAGCTTGTCCTTTGCAGGCCCCATTTGCACCCGGCCTTTACCAGCATCGAGGCGCAAAAACTGATCAGTCTCCGGATGCGCCTCAAGCCCAACTTCGCCCCCAACCGGGATCGACATGAGCGTAACCTGCAAATACCGCCCACTCCACGCAACCGAGCGATAACTGCTATTGTCCTTTGTCGCGGCTTCAATGTCGAATGCTTGCGGGGCTGGCCCGATATCGTTGATTCTGTCGGGGGTGCTGCCCAAAACTCATCTCCTGAACAATGCGGGTGCTGCACCGTAGAACGCTGTCGTCGGCAATTGGTTGCAGACCGGGATGGCAATTTCGCGCGATGCCGGGCCGGAGCGGGGCGGCGCGGGGCAAGGGATGGCCGCGCCGCTAACGAAGCTCGACTTGTCGGACAGCAGCCATTCGATCGCGTGGCCGCAGCTTCGGGCGGGTGACGGCTCCCATCATGTAAATACGTTCGAACAACGGACGACGAATGGGTTTAATGAGAGTAATGATTGTCGAGTCCCGGCGATCATTGCCGCCTGCCTGAGGAGAGTCAGATGCCTGATCCTGATTTGCGCTTGTCCCCATCCGAACCTCGCCGACGGGCGTTATCCAGATGGGATAATGAAGGTGGCGCGCTCGCACCCACGGCGCGTGGGGAACAACCGGGCGTGCCCGATCTGACCAACGCCGAACTCGTTCACCTCCGCATTCGGGTGATTGCTCTCGAGAATCTGATGATTGCCGTGTTGGCGCAAGGCTCAGATCACCAACGCCAGACTGCCCGCGACATGGCAGAGTATATCACTCCCCGGCCCGGCTTCACTGATCATCCTCTCACAATACAGGCGGCAGACCACATCACCGATCTCGTCAGCCGCGCCGTTCATTTTCAAGCGTTGCCGCCAGAGTGATTGCGCGACCAGCACGACCTCGGCGCATTCGGCCCGGCCCCGGCTCGTGCTGGTTCAGGGCAAGCCTTGTATGAAAGCCGAGCCGCTGGACAGCCTTCCCAAGTTTAAGGACGGCAAACCCGAAACGCTGGCCCCCCGGCTTCGAGCATATCTTCGATCGCGTGCCACCGGGGGCGTACCGATTACCTATCAGGAAGCGGCTCTAGCGCTGTTGCTCTTGCCGCCTAACACGATCCATCAGGTCACAGAGGCACTGGAGCAGCTTATGGTGGAGGATGCCGCTGCTGATCGCCCCTTTATCGCTGCTATGGTCATCAGCAAGGCGCGCCGGGGCGTGCCAGCACCGGGTTTCTTCGAATGTGCAGAACGGTTAGGGCGCTTCGCAGGCGTTGCAACGAATTTGGGCGCTTGCTCGTTTTATGAAGCCGAGCTTTCTGCGACGATTGAATACTGGGGGCAGCCGAGCGCCGTTGACCTACGCGGGTGATAGCTATCACCTCTGTTTTGGCCCCCCAGAAATTAGAGAGGCGGGTTCGTGCTTCGGCCAATCTTTGCCACTACCAACGCCGATAGGAATGACCGCTTTCACGCGGAGGCGATTTACCAGCGAATGTCGCCAAGTGGGTCGGCAGCCGACCGGCGGCGCTGTCATTCTACCGCGCGGCCTTCTTTCGTCGCCCGCGCCACACCACCAGCCCCATCACCAGCGTCAGCAACCCCGCCGGAAACGGCCACAGTTTGAGCAAGCGCGGGACCAGCAGGTCGCGCGTTGCGTTGTCCATGATCTGTTTGGGTGCATTCCAGCCTGGCGGCATGGGCAGGACTTGTTCAGCCTTGGCGTAGGCAGCATAATCGGCCTGCATCGTGCGCATGCGATCGGGCTCGATCACGGCCTGGTCAGCGGTCTCGCCGGGGTCGCGGGTGATGTTGAAAAGGTGCCAGCCGCCATCGCCATAGGGCGGCAGGTTTTTCACCAGTTTCCAGTCGCCCTGAAACAGCACGGCGTTGCCTGATAGTTCGTAGCCAAGCGTGGCGTCCTGCGGGTGGACGCTGGCCAATGCGCCGTTGAGGACGGGCAACAGGTTATAGCCGCGCATTGGCTCCACCTTGCGGCCTGCGAATTCGCCCTGTTGCGGCACGACACCGGCGAGGTTGAGCAAGGTTGGCGCGATATCGGTGACATGCGCAAAACCGGGGGCGACCTTGCCCGCTTTGATCGCCGGATTGTCGGGCCAGCTAATGATCAGCGGCACGCGAATACCGCCCTCGCTTGCGCTGAATTTATAGCCGCGCAACGGCGAGACCGCTGCCGTTGCCCAGCCGCGACCAATCGCGGTGAGTGATCCCTTGCGGCCCTGTTCGGGCGTGCTCTGGTCATAATATTGGTTCGCGTTCCAGCGGGTGAAGGCGCTGTCCATTGGGTCAATTGCCTCGGCACCATTGTCTGACAGGAAGACAAAGATCGTGTTGGCATAATCGCCGCTGGCCTTGAGATGCGCAACAAGGCGGCCGACCTCACGGTCCATCGCGGTCGCCATGCCGCCATACGCCGCCATCGCGCCCGCCCGCTGCTTGCGTTCATCGGGGGTTAGCTTGATCCAGTCGGTGATAGTGTCCGGCGTCGTCATGGCGACGCCTGCGGGCAGGACGCCCCTGGCAATCGCGCCCGCCCGCCGTTCGCCGCGCAGCGCAGTCCAGCCAGCGTCGTAACGGCGCTTGTAGCGCGCGATATCAGCGTCGGTTGCCTGCACCGGGATATGGTTTGCGAGAAAATTCAATGAGGCGAGGAAGGGTTTGCCGCTCGCCCGACCACCCTCGATATAGCTGATCATGCGATCAACGATGAAGGTCGAGGAATAGTAATTGTTGGGCAAATGCGCGGGCTTGCCGTCCTCATTCCAGTCGGCACGTTCATAAAGCAGCAGGTTCGGCTTTTCCTCAAAATTGTCTGCGCCTGACTGGGTGAGTGCGAACGACCGGTCATAACCGCGCGCATTGGGCAAGTTGTTTAGCTCCCTGCCGAGATGCCATTTGCCCGTCAGATAGGTGCGATAGCCGCCTGCGCGCAACTGATCCGCAATCGTCACGACGCGGTTGTTGAGCACCGCGTCATAGCCAGGCTTGCCTTGATGCTCGGGCGGCATCGTCTCGGGCATATTGCCCAGCCCCGCGCGGTGGCTGCTGACCCCCGTCTGCAACATCGCGCGCGTGGGGGAACACGACCCGGCGACGTGGAAATTGGCAAAGCGCACACCGCTTGCCGCCAGCGCATCGAGATTGGGCGTCGCCATCTCCCCACCAAACGCGCCGACATCGCTAAAGCCCCAATCGTCTGCGAGCAGGATGACGATATTGGGACGTTTTGGTGCAGCAGATTTTGGCGCAGCGACGCCGATGGTCGCCACCGCGATGGCGATCAGCGCAATGGCGGCGGTGGCGGCGGTGGCGGCAAGGCGGGTGGCGGCAAGGCGCAGGGGCTGTGCCACCTCAGAAATACGAGGCCACAGCGGTCTTGATCTGATCAATAGTCACAAAGCCGCGCCTGGCCGCATCGACCGCGTCATAATTGGCAAAGATGCGCGGCATGCCGTTCTTGGCCCCGGCCTTGGTCAGCTTGCCATCCTTGTTCTTGTCGGCCGCTGTAAAGCGCGCTGTCAGTTGCCCGGCGATGATTGGCGACAGTTCGGCAAGCGCGGGAGGGGCGATCGAAAACAGGGCCGCGAAGACCAACATTTTCTTCATTTCAACATCTCCATGGTTTGACTCTGTTTGAGCCAAGGATCGATCCTGGTGCGCGCCGCCTCGTCAAGCGCGGCATGGCGAAAACGTAGCCCGGTGAGGTAGTTAGCCTGATATTTGAAGGCCCTCCGGGTGTCGGGCAGCCCCTTAGCGGTGATGCTGAATGTCGCCTCCCCCGCTGCCAAAGCTGCCGTATTTGCCAGCAAGAACGGGGTGTAAACGCGACCGACAACTTTGAGTAGTTTAGTGACCACCGGCGCGATCGGTGCATCGGCCGCGTCGCACGCGCCTTCAATCACATACATGGCGTCTACCCCCCTCATCCGAAATTTGACGCCGCAGCCATCGCGCCCATCCGCGCCGAGATGACGTGGAACTCAGCGACGGTTTCATCGATGATTTGCTTGGCGGTCTTGATCGCGTCGATCAGCCCTGACGTCTGACCAGCCAGGCCAACCGCTGCCTCCATATCGCCACCGAAATACAGCTCTTGCAACCGCGAGAACGTGTCAGCGGGCATCAGGCCAGCCTCATAAATCGCGGCGGTGCGATTGGTTTTCAGCGCGCGAATGCAGGGCGAGGCTTTCTTGTTGAGCACCAACGTGCCGGTCTCCTTGGCGTCAAGGATCGACTGTTTGTAGTTATGATGGACCGGGCTTTCGGCAGAACTGACAAACCGCGTGCCCATCTGCACCCCCTCTGCCCCCAGCGCGAAGGCAGCCGCCATACCCTTGCCGTCGCAAATCCCGCCTGCGGCCACCAGCGGCACATCAGTGACGCGGCGGATCGCCTGCAATAGTACCAAAGTCGAAACTTCCTCGGGGTTCTTGAACCCGCCGCCTTCGCTGCCCTCAACGACCAGCCCATCGATGCCCGCTGCGACGCATTTCACCGCGGTGTCGACAGTGGGGACGGCATGATAAACAATGATCCCGGCGGCTTTCAGTGGCGCGATGAATTTGGCGGGGCTCCCCGCAGAGGTCGTTACGAACTTCACGCCCGACTGGCAGATAAAGCTAAGGATCGCATCATCCTTCAGGAACCGGATCGGCAGGTTCACACCAAAGGGTGCGTCGGTCAGGTGCTTCATCTTGACGATTTCGGCCATGCAATTTTCGGTTTCGGCAGACGACGTCTCGATAATGCCCAGCCCGCCCGCATTGCAGACAGCGGATGCCAGTTGCGACCGGGCGATCCACCCCATCGGCGCTTGCACAATCGGGTAACGCGCCCCGGTGTGCGCCAGAAAACGGTTCATTCAGTTCCTCTCCCAAATCGGCTTGGCGCTTGTGTCAAAACAGCGCCTTTTGCGTGATCGTCTTGCTCCCCGCAGGCAGGCTGAACAACATCCCATCTTCACCGACGATGATCGGCCCCGCGAAATGTTGTGCCGCATCGCCCAGAAAGGAGGGGTAAAAAAACCGGCCCGGGATGGGCGGCACGATATGGCTCAACACCAGTTGCTGCACGCCTGCCGCCTGCGCCGCATCAGCGGCCCCTTCCGGTGAGCTGTGATAATCGAGAATGTCGCGCGTGATCTTTGCTGTCTTGGGGATTTTTTTCGTGACCAGACCCGCCGTTATCAGCTTGACTAAGGTGGGCTGCAACGCCTCATGAACCAGCAAGTCCGCACCCTTTGCTGCCGCATTGAGCGAGCGCGAGGCCGCCGTATCACCGCTGATCACGACCGAGCGGCCCTTGTAGTCAAACCGGTAGCCGATAGCGGGCGTGACCGGATTATGGTTCACCCGAAATGCGGTGACCCGAAAACTGGCCGCCTGACAAACAATCACGCTGTCGCCCTTGCCGATGTCGGGTAGCGCAAACGGCATCGCAGTGGCACCAGCGGCAGCAGGCGGCGCAATCACCGCCGTGTGATGCGCGGTGCGATAGCCATTATCGAGCGCATAAGCCGCGTTAAATCCCGCAATCACCCGGCCAACACCCACAGGTCCATAAACCGGCAAGGGCGCTGTGTTCGCGCTGCCTGTCCAGCGCAGCAGCAGCATCGGCCCCATTCCGTCAATATGATCGGAATGGAAATGCGTCAGGAACAACGCCTCGATCCGGCCATTGGGCAACCCCATGAGTGAGATATTGCGGGCGCTGCCCTCACCTGCATCAACTACGAAAAGATGCTTGCCCGCGATCACCGCCGTGCACGCCCCGGCACGATCGCGATTGGGGAGCGGGGAACCTGTGCCGCACAGCGCGACATGCAGCCCATCGGGCAAGTCGCGCGTCACATCACGCCCCACCTGATCGGCCACGCCGCGCTCAAACAGCGCCATGCCGATCTGGCGCTGGAACGCTCGGATGCCGACCATCCCCGCCACGAGCAGCACGACAACAAACGCGATTGTGCGAGCTCGCTTCACGGCCGTCCCTCTCGAAAAGATCAGCGCGATCTATCGATCAATCAAATGACATTGGCAATGTTGATTGTTGGGGAAGACCGACGGATACGCCGCTTGGACGAGCAACTTTGGGGGCCAAGTCTCAGAATGACTTGTCCCTCCTTCGGCGCATTTTGTTGGGAAATATATTAGGGCTTGATGAGCGCCACTTCGGCAAAATCAATCGCGGCCTTATAATCGGCCTTACCGTTCGGCGCGCGGAGATTGACATTGCCTGTAACAATCCGCTTGGGCGACTTGTATGGAGCCAAATGTTGTCGAACGTGGCTGATCAGCACCGCCTCGTCAAACTCGGTGTCAGGCCGCAGCACCACGACGGCATTGACAGATTGCCCCCATTTGGGATCGGGCAAACCGATGACGAGCGCGTCGATAACGTCAGGATGCCGCTTGAGTGCCTCCTCGACTTCTTCAGGGAACACTTTTTCCCCCGCAGTATTGATGCAGGCACTGCCGCGGCCGAGCAATGTCATCGTGCCGTCCGCTTCGACGATGCACCAGTCGCCCGGAATAGAATAGCGCACACCGTCGATCATGCGAAAAGTTTTGGCGGTTTTTTCAGCGTCTTTATAATAACCGAGCGGCACGGGTGGCCCAACTGCAACCAGGCCCTTAATGCCCGAGCCCGGCACCACCGGCTGGTCATGCTCATCAAACACGCGGGTGCGCTGCGTCACGACAAACTTCGCTGTCGGCGCTTCTCCAAAAGCGCTCATCAACGATGTCCCCAGCCCCATCGCTTCGGAGGATGAAAAGGCATCGGCCAACACCACTTGCGGCATATGGCGGATGAGGATGCGTTTGACCTCCACGCTCCACATGACGCCCGACGAAACAATCCGCCCGACGCTACTCACATCCCATCGACCTGGCTCTCGATCAAGCGCCTCGGCGAGCGGACGTGCGAATGGATCGCCGACGATAGCGAGGCTCAAGGGCTTGTGGCGATCGATTGTGTCGAGCACCTCAATCGGATCATATTGAGGCTTTTCGAGTGTGATCACCGTGCCGCCCGCCAGCATCGCCGTAACCGCAGTGACCAATCCGGTTGCATGCATCAACGGGGGCGCGATGAGCGATGCGGCGGCAGGCCCGGCTTCGCGCATCGCCGTGAGCAGCTCGTCCATCGTGGAAGGGACCGGACCGAGCACCGAGGCCGACATGATCGACAGCATCCTGAGGTCATGCTGCGTCCACATCACGCCCTTTGGCATGCCCGTCGTGCCGCCGGTGTAGATAAACATCATATCATCGGGACTACGGCTGATACCTTGCGGAGAACCATCGCCGGCAGCGCACATATCCTCAAACGGATATGCCCAGTCGGTACCATCACCGATCTCGATAAAGGTCTTTACCTTGGTAAGGCGGCTTCGGATCGCCTCGATACTGGCACGAAACTCACGGCCGTAAACAACTGTTTGGGCATCAGAATTATCGAAAATGTAGAAGACCTCATCGGGCGTATAACGGTAATTGACGTTGACGTGGACCAGCCGACCCTTGAAGCACGCCGCGAGCAGCTCGCAATATTCGGACCGATTGGTCATATAAAAGGCAATCTTGTCCCCCGGCACCGAACCACGCGCGTGAAGCGCCCGTGCAAGCCGGTTTGACCGCTGATCTGCCTCGCCCCAGGTGATGATCTTAGCGCCGTGAATGTAGGCGGGTGTCTGGGGCGGAATGACCGAGGCAACCCCGTCCAGAATGTCGCCATAATTCCACTGAAACATTGGCCGCCCCCCCTTTTTTTTGCGCGGGCAGGCTTTTCGCCCCGCGACGATGATGGTTGGGTGAAGAAAGACCGGCATGAGTTTGTGGTCAAGCCGATTTCACACAAGCGCAGTCGGGCTGGACGGGCGATCACGCCGATGCTATCTCAAACAGGTGATTGTCCGATGAAAATTTTACTTGCGCGATCACACTGCCTTGAGTTTCGGCATCTTCATGGCCGCGTCTGGCACCCCCACCGGGAAGCAGCGTGAGCGACGACGTTCCAGGCGATCGCGACATGGCAAAATCGCGCGCGGTGCCCAGCGGTCGGCTGGCTCGGTTCGGCCAGTTTGGGCGGTTGGCGGGCGGAATCGCGGGCGGGATGCTTGCAGAAGGCGCGCGACGGCTGGCCGATGGCGAGCGCCCAAGCATGCGCGATATGCTGCTCACGCCCGGTAATGTTGGTCGGATTGCGGATAAGCTGTCGCATCTGCGCGGGGCGGCGATGAAGCTTGGCCAGATGATTTCGCTCGACGCTGGCGACATGCTGCCCCCCGAATTGGCCGAGATCATGGCGCGACTGCGGCAGAACGCGCACCGCATGCCGCCGCAACAGCTGCAGCAAGTGCTCGTCGCGCAATGGGGCAAGGACTGGCGGACGCGCTTTGCCCAGTTCAACGCGACGCCGATCGCGGCAGCATCAATCGGGCAGGTGCACCGTGCGCGGACACGCGACGGTCGCGATCTGGCGATCAAGGTGCAATATCCCGGCGTACGCGAAAGCATCGATTCCGACGTCGATAACGTCGCAACGTTGCTGCGCGTTTCCGGGCTGCTCCCGCCGGGGCTGGACATCGCGCCGTTGCTGATCGCCGCAAAAGAGCAGCTTCGCGAGGAAGCCGACTATGTCCGCGAGGGCGAACAGATGACGCTGTTCGGCACCCTGCTTGCCGATGCCGATGATTATGTCGTGCCCGTCCTCGACCCGGAGTTTACCACTGGCCAGGTGCTCGCCATGAGCTTTGTCGAAGGACGTCCCATCGAAACGCTCGACGATGCACCGCAGGCCACGCGCGATGCTGCGATGCGCGCGCTGATCGCGCTTGTGTTGCGCGAGCTGTTTGAATTTGGCGTCATGCAGACCGATCCCAATTTCGCCAATTACCGTTATCAGCCCGAGACGGGTCGGTTGGTGTTGCTCGATTTCGGCGCGTCACGCCCGGTCCCACTGCCGACGTCGCAAGGCTATCTCGCACTCCTGCAGGCAACGATTGAGGGGAATCGCGACCGCGCGAGAGCGGCGGCGCTGGCGGCGGGTTTCCTCGGAGATGGCGCGATCGCACATCACCGCGAGCAGATCGACCGCATGATTGATGTTGTCATCGGCGAGATGAGCCGTCCCGGACCCTTCAACTTTGGCGACCGTGGTTTTGTCGGGGTATTGCGCGACGAGGGAATGGATGTCGCGACCGACCAGGCGGCCTGGCATATTCCGCCCGCAGACATCCTGTTCGTTCAGCGCAAAATCAGCGGCACCGCGTTGCTTGCCGCGCGGCTCAAGGCCAGCGTCAATGTGCGCGAAATGATCGAGCCTTATCTAACCCCGCCAGCGTGACTGCTAGACCATCTGCGCAAGGATGTCGGCGATCGCGACAAAGGCGAAGCAGACCGAGCTGTCAGCCACCCCATAGGGCAGGAACAAATCGTCACCTACCCTGATCGCCCCGCAGGTATAGACGACATTGGGGACATAGCC
>Ga0163144_10015503_pt1 | contig 15714 bp, 8 predicted proteins | sample OliLak19BULKMAT1_FD_123175 | JGI IMG/M metagenome (GOLD analysis project Ga0163144, IMG submission 123175) | Freshwater microbial mat bacterial communities from Lake Vanda, McMurdo Dry Valleys, Antarctica - Oligotrophic Lake LV.19.BULKMAT1 | ecosystem: Environmental > Aquatic > Freshwater > Lake...
TGTTGGCATTTTCAAATGGAATGATAGTTAACCCAAGGCAAAGTGGCTCAAAGCACACTTTCGATACAATGCTAACAATCAGATTCACTGCAGAACACACTCTGCCCCAGGGAAGTAATAATCTGTATGAATATCGCTATGCTATCGACAAGTTGCACCAAAAGATTTTGAGAATAAATGAGGATACAAACCATAATAATGTTATATTTAGCCCAATTGATGAAGAGGACCAAAGCAGACTCATTGCTGTTGCTAACAAACTAGTAACAGACGGTGGATACCCCAAATAGTTACTTGTATACCGTAGTTATTGAGTGTCAATAAACATTCTTAAGATTATTATTGTAGTGGCCTAATGAATATGTTATTTATTTTCGCTGCGTTTTTGTCATTTGCAGACGTACTTAAGACAAAACGCCTAAATTCATTTAATGGCTGAGTTTTACTTGAGCAATACATTGTACTCAAATCCCACAATGCAACAGTTCTATTTAGGAATAATGATATAGCTGATTTTTCTTTATCATTCAAGTATATATCAACCATCAATGCTTGCCCTTTTGGTAATATTGCTCTCACACAAATTTCTTTTTTTCCGGTCTGACTAGGCGTTTCAAAAACCTCTGAAGCAAAAGAAATTGGTGTCAATTGACTCATTATGCAACCATTACTACTTGCATTACAGCCAAGGCCCGATTGACCGGTTTGATTTATCACAGGGTCTTTAATGCCTGGCATGCCGCTAAATGAGTCTGGGGTTGGTAGGTTTATTCCGTAGTTTCCTTCTGGATAATATATTGTACGGTCAATTTGGCTGACAGCTATGGACCCGTCCCAATAGTTGACTGGGTATTCTAAGTTTTCAGTTCCTTGCTGGGTGATTTTGATGTTATCTTGGCAATACTGTTTAAAGTTGGTACCGGACAAAGTAAAGAAACCATTGCCTGTGCTTAGGGGGTATTAGTTCCCCAGTTAGACTTAACTCTAAGAGTTACGTGCGAGTGCTGAGTATTATTGGTTTGGGCAGCCAAGAGGTCTTTAATAGTCCAGCAGACCTTCATAACTTTTTTACCGCCATTGGTGGCATCATATATACTGCCTTTTTTATTGCCGTTTGCATCTATGGTTACCCCAGGGTTTTCGTATGGGCCATATAGCATCGAGCTAATGGTGTTAGGGTTAAGCCCACCTACGTATTGCCCCATATTGCTGGCCGCTACAAACCGGCCGAATACATCCCCCATATGAACACCCTACGAACCGTTGAGGCTTAAGGGGGTATCCAATGAAAGAATGAAAGGGAACGACCCTTTCCGACTACACCTCAATGAAAGGGTCGTTCCCTTTCATTCTTTCATTGAGAAAAAACTGAGAACAGCCTTGGAGGCTCATTAGGAGATACTAGTGCTGTACTGCAGTCCAGTTAAATTTAACATCATTAGCCTGATTGACGCTAGTCATAATGCTAAAACCAGACTTTGTAATATTAGTTACTTTGTATTGACCATCAATAAATTCTTGAGGGCTAACTGTTACTACCGAAATTGTTGCTAAGGCTTTTGAAAAGCTAACATTCACTTGTTTGGTACCAGCTGACACAATTATTGTACCTGCACTATTATCATTGAAGGTCACGTCACCATTAAACTTCACACTACCGTCAAAGGTTGCGTCACCCGTAAAGACAGATTTACCTTTGAAGCTAGCTAATACATCAAATGTTGCTTGGCCTTTGAACTCAGTATCGCCAGTCACAATCCCACCATCAAAAACAGCCTGAGCAAGTTGCTGAGAATTTATCTTTGCCTCAACGGAAGTTAGGCGTTTGTCTGAGTCTTGAAAGGCATTAACTAGGTAGGGTACAACCGCAGAATAATTAGCGACGTAGTGCCCGCTAGCGTCTTGCGACACAGCACCCGGGATAACCTGCATAAGTTCTTGGGCAAGAAAACCTGATTGACTTTGACCATTAGGGCTGCTTATCCAGTTAAAGCTAACGCCACGAAGCTTGTTAACGATATCTGTAGAGTCATCAAGAGTTAAGACATTGGTTTTAAGCCGTGCATCAGAGCTACAGGCAAAACCAGTACCGCCGGGCTGCACAGTACAGCTGGTGGCGCCAGCGTTTTTAAATTGTGCCACCGTGCTAGCATCGGCCCCGGCGCTGAGCACATCGAGAGTAACTGTTGGGGCGGCTGTGCCAGTACCAATACCTACCCTGTCGTTAGTAGTATCGGCCACAATTACATTATTGGTACCACCAGAATCCAGCACCCGGAAGGCCGTGGTGGAGTTGGCAGAGTTTTGGAAAGTAGCTGCCCCACCCACGGCAATGGTGGCTTGGGTTACATTGTTGGTTTCAAAGGTGAGTGAGTTGGCATCGTTAGTACCTAGTATGGCCGTGGCGCCAAAACTGTTGCCGCCCTGCGCAAAGGCCGCGCCGGTGGCAGTACCGCTACAGGTAGCTATTTGGTTGCTGCTGTTACGACAAAGCGCCGTAGTGGTATCGGCCGCACCCAGGGTAGTAGCCACAAACCGGCCACTGGCATCGACGGCGGCAAGCGATGTACCGCCAGAGTTCTGCCACTCTTGAAGGTTGGCAGTCTGTGCAGCAGAGCCTTGGATTACCAAACCTTTACTCGTAGCGGCACTTGTACCAAACACAACGTTAGCGAGGTTGTCGACTGTGGTTGGAGTATTGACTCTGAACTTCTCGACTGTACCAAAAGCACCAGTGGAGTTTATTTTTACTGCCCCAGTGAGCGTCCAGTTCGTACCGTCATTCTGTGCCTTGATGGCTCCCGTACCGTTAGCGATGATGATGTTCGAGGCCAATGCGGCGGCAAGCCCTGTAACGCCAGCACCAAGAATTGTGTTGCTTGAACCCGTCGTGATGCCTCTACCAGTGTTGTAGCCAACAGCCGTGTTGTTGGTTCCAACAGTAAGGTTATAGAGGGCGCTGCCGCCTTGAGCTGAGTTGTTGCTGCCAGTCGTGTTGTTGCGGAGAGCTTGGTTGCCTTGAGCCGAGTTGGAACCGCCAGTCGTGTTGTTGAGGAGAGCTTGGTTGCCTTGAGCCGAGTTGTTACTGCCAGTCGTGTTGTTGGAGAGGGCGCTGTCGCCTTGCGCCGAGTTGTAATCGCCAGTCGTGTTGAGGCGGGGGGCGTCGACGCCTTGAGCTGAGTTGGAACTACCAGTCGTGTTGGAGTAGAGAGCTTGGTAGCCTTGAGCCGAGTTGTAACTACCAGTCGTGTTTGAAAGGAGGGCGCCGAAACCAACCCCAGTGTTGTAGAACCCTTGAGAGCCGGCAGCGTGAGCCAAGCTTCCGCCACCATTACCGAAGAACATTGACCCAGTGAAGTTGGTTTGGTCTGGTACGTAAATAGCTTGCAGCGAGTTGAGCGTGAGCTTTGTCACCGCAGCATTGATAGAGCCTAGTGCTACCCCGCCACTATCCTGCCACTCTTGCAAGTTAGCAGTCTGCCCCACCGCCCCACGAATAATACCACCAATACTGCCGGCACCAGCCGACTGGATATTAAAGTTGGCGGTGGTTTGTAAGACCGTACCGTTTTGGATGTAGCTGCCACTGCCACTGGCGGCCGTACAGCCCGAGATGGTACAGACCAGCGTTCCAGCCACCCGCAGACCGGTGCTGCTGTTGATGTCGCCGGCAACGTCTAGGGCGTAGCCGGGGCTGGTGCCAATACCAACTTGGCCGGCCGCTGTGATGGTGAGCCTATCGGTGCCGCTGGTTGCAAAGGTGAGTGAGTTGGCATCGTTGCTGCCAATACTAATAGCCGAGCCAAAGGCATTGCCACCATTGGTAATACAAGTGGCGCAAGCACCGGTGGGCTGCCAGGCTAGGTTGCCCAAGCCGTCGTTGCCAAGCACGCCGTTAGACTGAGTGCCTGGCCAGACATAGCTCAGCCCATTGATGCCAATGCTGCCGGTTACGGTGAGGTTATTGTTAATGGTGGTAGCGCCAGCTACAGTTAGGGTACTGTTCAGGTTGGTAGCACCGCCCACTATTAAAGTACCACCGACACCCAGGCTGCTACTAAGATTAGTAGCACCGCCCACAGTGAGGCTGCTGAGCAGCTGCACCGGGGCACTAAAGCTATTGTTGCCACTAAAGGTTTGGTTGGCGTTTAGCAACGCCACGTTAGAGCTGAGGCGGGCATCGCTAAGCTGGCCATTCCAGCTCAATGTCAATACGTTGCTGGCAATACTACCTCGCACGTTGGTGTCATTGGCTACGGTAATAGGGGCAATGTCGGTAATGTATTGGGCATGATTTACGAACGCTTGGAGCTCAGTAGAAAGCGTGTTAAAAGCAATTGCCCTGTCTGCCAGCTTGATTCGTGTAACACTACCGTTGGTTAAGCGAGAACCATCAATAGTACTCTTTTGGCCACAGGTGTTGCTGAGGCCTAACGGACGCAGATACCAGCCAGCCCCACAGATACCGCGTAAGATGAAGATAAGTACTACAAAAAGAGCCGCCAGACCAACGAGTAGGCTTATGAACCAACCCGAAAGATACCAAGGAGGGCTAAGCTGAGTGTTTTGTGATTTATTTTGGTTCGTCATATTAGTATGGGAAATATCTATTTACCCTAAATTGAGAGCTACACACAGAGTGTGCTCACACCACTTATTATTGTAATGCTTATAAGATCAAATTACAACCTGATTTGTTTGTAAAAAATACTACAAAATATTAACTAAAGAGCATGGTAATTCAATATGGTCTCTTGGGTTTGAGCTACGTCAAGGATCACATCAAAACCTGTAGTAGTTTCACCGTCAACCGCATAGGTGGCTTTGGTTAGGCCTTTAGAAGTTAAGGTAACGTTTGGTGCGGTAGTAAATGGCTTTGTGAAGCTTAAGTGCACACGGGTTAGGCCAGCCGGAATCTTGATAACTCCTGTATTGTCACCTTTCAACTCCAGATTACCGACTACAATCACTTTCCCGTTGACAGTCAGATCACCGTTAATTGTAATTGCACTAACCTTAGCAAGCTCAGCAACAACATCGATTGGTACTACCGATGGTGTGCTAGTGGTTTTAAGCGCATCGAGTTGAGTCTGTAAGCCATCTACTTTAGTATTGAGATCTTGAATACCTTTAGCTAAAAGTGGTGTCAATTTGCCATAATCAACGCCCAAATAGCCAGTTTTAGTATCCATTACACTCACAGCATCTGGAAATAACTTTTGTAACTCTTGAGCGATAAAACCAGTATAGGTTGTATTGGTGCTATCGGCATTATATTTGTAGTCGTGAATTTTTAGCTGCAGTACAGTATCTAGACTATAACTAGTATCCACTAAATCGTGCTTGAGTCGTGCATCGGAGGCCACATTATATGCTGTGTTGGCACCATTGTGGGTAATAGACCCTACGACGGTTGCATCTGCGCGTTCAAATTGTATTAAAGTACCAGATGAATTATCACCAGCACGTACTCGACTAGCAATACCTGTCGACGTTATAGTCGATCCATAAGAATATCCATTACCGACCACCGAGAAGGCACTTGCATAAGATAATGGACTGGCCGTGTTAATGCCCACGTAGCCTGCATTAATAACAAAACTATTAGCATCAGTAACGCTGAGGGCAGTATCGTTAAGACTCACACCAAAGGAATAATTGCCACTTACATTCATACGCCGACCAAATGAAGTTGAATTGAATCCACTTGCAGTGTTGAGTGTGCCAAATGTAGTAGAAAACTGACCACTGGCAGTATTAGTATCACCAAAAGCAAAGGCACCATTATTTGAGGCGGTTGAATTATAACCCGCAATACTATATGTACCACTTGCAGTACTATTTGCACCAAAAGCAAAGGCACCTTCTGCGCTGGCCACAGCGCCATTACCAAACGCATATGAATAGTTACCATCAGCAGTGACATTATTGCCAAGAGCAAACGATTGCTGACCAGAAATAGAATTAGCTTTAGCATTATAACCAAAAGCGAATGAATCTCGTTGATAGGCCCGTGTACCACCCTCTCCACCAGCAAAAGAAAATAGACCACTGGCGGTACCATTATTAACTGCAAATGCTCCCGTATTACTCGCAATAGAATTATTAAAGGCAGCTGAGTACTGACCATTCGCTTGCGTACCATCACCAAACGCAATCGACTCACGAGCACCCACACCCGTACTAGAGTTGGAACCACCCACTAACGAGCCATTACCATTGGCGATATTTGCACCGCTATCAGTATAACCAAAAGCTACTGATCCTTCACCGGCCGCAGTGATAGCTAGCCCTGTACGCCCATAAGCAAAGCTCCCAAGTCCACTGGCAGTAATTGGGTTAACATTATATCCACCGGCAAAAGATTGCTGCCCGCTGGCAGTACCGCCGGCAGTTGCAAAACTATAACTCCCACTTGCAATACCATTACCAAAGGCTGTGGCAGTATCACCTGTTGCCTGGGAACCATTACCAAAGGCTGTGGCAAAATTATGGTTAGCTACAGTATTATTACCAAATGCAATCGCACCCACACCAACTGTCTGATTAGCTCTTGCATTGGTACCAAAGGCAAATGAATTACGGTTATATGCCTGGGTGCCGGTTTCTCCACCAGCAAAACTCAAAGCCCCACTCGCTGTACCATTTCCAACTGAGAAAGCACCCGTACCGCTGGCAATTGAATTATTAAAGGCCGCTGAATAGAGACCGTTAGCCTGAGTACCGGTACCAAAAGCAATAGACCAATGGGCCCCAACACCTGTACTTGAGTTATCACCTCCAGCGAAAGAACCACTACCATTAGCGATGATTGCTCCCACACCGCTTTGCCCTATAGCCATTGACCCCTCACCTGCAGCGGTAATGGCAAAGCCTATCGAACGACCAAAGGCAAACGAGCCATTACTACTAGAAGTGATAGCACTTTGGGCATATCCGCCAGCGAATGAACTTTGACCACTAGCAGTACCACTCCCTACAGAAAATGCTCCGGTGCCGCTGGCAATAGAATTATTAAAGGCAGCTGAGTACAGACCGTTCGCTTGAGTACCGGTACCAAAAGCAATAGACCAATGGGCCCCAACACCTGTACTAGAATTATCACCTCCAGCAAATGAACCAGAACCGTTGGCAATGATTGCTCCCGCACCACTTTGCCCTATAGCTAGTGAACCCTCACCAGCAGCAGTAATGGCAAAACCTACAGAGCGACCAAAAGCAAAAGAGCCATTATTGCTGGCAGTTATCGGACTTTGGGCATAGCCACCAGCGAATGAATTTGTCCCACTGGCTGTTACTAAACTACTTCCCACAGAAAATGCACCACTACCGCTCGCATTGGAGCTATTTAGAGCCACAGAGCCCTCACCACTGGCAGTCGCACCATAGCCAGCTGCAAATGAGTAATTATTGTTAGCAGTTGTGTCACGCCCAAAAGCAATTGCACCTTCACCAGATAAGTTGTTAGCTTTAGCATTATAACCAAAAGCAAATGAACGTCGTGCGTACGCCTGCGTACCACTTTCGCCACCAGCAAATGAACTTTGCCCACTTGCAGTACCGCTACCCACAGAAAATGCTCCTGTACCACTGGCAATAGAGTTGTTAAAAGCTGCTGAATACAAACCGTTAGCCTGAGTACCGGTACCAAAAGCAATTGAGAAGTTAGCGCCTACACCAGTACTTGAGCTATCACCACCAGCGAAAGAACCTGCCCCGTTCGCAGTAATTGCACCACTCTGTGAATACCCCAAAGCGAATGACCCTGGCCCAGCCGCGGTAATAGCAAATCCCTCTGCACGACCAAAAGCAAAGCTCCCAGTTCCACTAGCTGTAATGGGGCTTTGATTGTACCCGCCAGCGAATGAACTTTGACCACTAGCAGTACCACTCCCTACAGAAAATGCTCCGGTGCCGCTGGCAATAGAATTATTAAAGGCAGCTGAGTACAGACCGTTAGCCTGAGTACCATTACCATAGGCAATTGAAAAATTGGCGCCTACTCCGGTACTAGAGTTACTCCCACCCGCCAAAGCACCTGCACCATTTGAAATTGTAGCACCACTTTGGGTGTACCCAATTGCAATCGAACCTGGTCCAGCCGCAGTAATAGCAAATCCCTCTGCACGCCCATAAGCAAAGCTGCCGAGTCCACTTGCTGTAATAGGGTTTTGATTATATCCACCAGCAAAAGAATCTTGGCCACTAGCAGTTCCGCCGCCGGTTGCAAATGAGTAACTACCACTCGCAGTCCCTCTACCCGATGCAAATGAAGCTTCACCACTAGCAGTAGAAAGATACCCTGTCGCCATTGCATAGTTATTACTCGCAGTTGTTTGCCGCCCAAGAGCTACTGCAGCAAGCCCTGCCGTTACCTGGGACTGATATCCCATAGCAAATGAGTCTTGCGATGCTGCAATAGTAAGCTCACCACCAGCAAACGAAACATACCCACTGGCCGTGCCACTACCAGCACTAATAGCGTAACTGTTACTAGCTGTCGAACCCGCAAATGCTACACTACCGTCAGTACCAAGAGTAATACGAGTAGTATTAGCAGTCTTAATAGTCAAAATGTAGTTATCAATAGTACCAAGTGATGCGGAGGTGCCAAAGCTATTTCCTCCTTTTAGAAAGCATGTTGGGCAAGCACCCACCACTACGCCAGATATTGCATCATCTACATATTGACGACTCACAAGCGATAATGGCTGATAGGCATAATTAGCTGCATATCTTAAGCCTGTACCGTCACCACTTGTTATAGTAGAGGTAGCATTAAGTGCAATAGTTGTACCGTTTGAGATCAAACTCAAACCACCGGTATTATTAGTAATTGATTGGTTTCCTCCTGTAAGAGTAATTCCGTTATTGATAGTTGTTAAACCAGTATTACTCACCTTAAATACCGTTGTGCCGGTACCGTCTTTTACCTGAAAAAGATCAGCTACTTGTCCACTCTTACCTTGCAAGACTCCCACCACATCATTCACATTGCCACTTTGTATATTGAAGTTAGCACTTGTTTGTTGAGCCACACCGTTTTGTATATAAAATCCCGAACTTCCAGAAGCCGCACAGCCAGTAATATCACAAACCAAGTTCCCACCTACACGTAAACCTGTACTCGAATTAATATCACCTGAAACATCAAGCGGATAGGCTGGCGCACCAGTACCAATTGCTACGCGCTGATTAGTTGTGTCTACCACTAATATATTGATGCCACTTGAATTTTTTACCGTAAACCCAGTAGTAGAGTCGGCTGCGTTACGAGCTACAAAGGTACCCTCAAAGGTATTATTACCAGTAAAGTTTTGGTTGGCATTTAATTTTGCTAAATTACTACCATCGCTTAAGTTTGAGCTAGCGTAAGCCACACCATTAATCTGATACTGGCCAGTAGTATTTATATTCCCACCCGCATCAATATTTGCTAAAACAGTACCGCCCGAATTTTGAAATTCTAATAGATCTGCAGTTTGAGCAACCGCACCCCGAATTTTACCACCTACTGCACCAGCAGCACTTGATTGAAAATTGAAATTTGCCGCCGATTGAAGGCCGGTAGAATTTTGAATATATGCTCCGCCGCCGCCGCCAGCAACACAACCAGTACTATCACAAACGACATTACCACCAACTCTAAGATACGTACCGGCATTAATGTCCCCCGTCACATCAAGAGCATAGGCACCCGGGGCACCATTAATACTGACATTAGGTGCGGCAATACTAACTAGGGCACCTGTGTCAGTAATACTACTATCAGCAATACTTTGTGCGCCAGTGAATTTGGCGAGCTTATTACTTGTACCCCCAGGAGAGCTAACAGTACCACCGCCACCGCCACCGCCACAACCAGCACCTCCCGCCGTTGTACAGATAGTATATGTACCTGGGGCAGTCGTAGCATCAAACTGGTAATTAAGACCTCCTGCTGAGATCCCATTGAATCCTACATTGACTGTACCACCTGCATTAGTAGAACTTAGACTCGTTGAACCATTGCCTCTCAACGTAAGATTCTGATTGGTAACACCAATCGTCATTGCCCCAGTTGGAGTAAGTGTATTAACTGTAATTGGCTGCGAAAAACTGTTTGTTCCTGTAAATGCCTGATTGGTGTCGAGCTTGGCAACATTAGTACTCAGTCGAACATCAAGTAATGTGCCACTAGTAATATTACTAGCATTTAAACTCGTGAGATTACCTCCGTTAATTGCGGGCAAGTAACCGAGATTATTGAGCTGTACTAATTGATCTATCCCATTAAATACATTCCCTTGAGTTGTTACCGATACAGAAAGCCGAGCGTTACTGAGAGTACCACTCATAATTTGGCTAGCATTAAGAGTCGTTAGTGCACTACCGTCACCGCTAAAGCTATTGGCTGAAAGTGAGCCATTTAGACTAGCGCTTCCTGCCGGTGAAAGTGTAAAACGATTGACACCCCCGGCTCGAAATATCAGATTGAATGAATCGTTACTACCAATAACGACTGGTGCAGCAAAACTGTTACCACCTTGATTTAGACAGGTCAGACAACCGCCCGCAGTATTCCAAACCAATGTACCTGTACCATCGTTAGTGAGCACCCCTGCACCCTGAGACTGTGGCCAATTATAGTTTTGCCCAGCAATCGAAGTTGTTACTGGTAAGCTAACTTGTCCAGTAAATAGATTTGTACCAGTGAAGGTTTGGTTACCGTTAAGTAATGCAATATTTGCTGAGAGCCGGGCATCATTAAGAGTACCTTGGGTAATATTGGTCGCATTAAGATTTGTAAGATCGGCACCATTACCCGTAAAACTATTGGCAGTAATTGATCCATTAATAACTGTATTGCCGTTAACAACAACAAGCCCTGGTGCACTATCTGCCCTTACAGTACTCAAGCTTGTTAAATCAGCTGATGTATTACCATACTGAGCGACTGGTTTACTAGTCTTATTTTTGGAAAAATACAGTGCCAACCCTGAGAGCAACAATAAACAAGCAACAATTGCAGCACCTACATAAAATGCAGTACGTAGAGAATGGTTGTGAGACCACCAAGAATCTGCTTGAGAATTCTGATGATTAGACTGTGGGCTTGAAGTTGATTTACTGGTATTAAAAACCTCTTCACTCAAAGGTGATTCTTGAATGAGTCTACTAGAAAATAAGTCTCCTGAAATATTCTTTTGGGGTGACGCGGGGCCACCCTTTGAAGATAGGACAGGTTGAGATTCTTCTGTTGGGTTATTATTCAAAACTACTTTAAACTCCACTCATTAAAATCTACAAATTCCTTAATTATTGAAGGGTGTAGAAACTGCGTTTTGCTATAAAACTTAACTAGCTATTATTCTAATGCTTATTGAGACAAAATACAAGTTTTTGCCAGATAAGAAACTTGTATTTTCACAAAGAGCCAAATACGTAAAATACTGGTTTTTTTACATTAAAAAAACTAAATATTTACAAACACGTAAGCTTCGGTATTTGTGACCTCCACCAGGCCTCTCTCGACCGGAATTTTTTCAATACCTTTGGCCGACTGCACAACAAGCTCGCAGGGACTAAGTAAACACAAGAAGTTAGCATGGTCAGCGAGAATGTCAAACGGACCACTTTTGTTTTTTGCAGATAACAAAAGTGCGGGGCCCTCAAAATAGGTCTGAAAAGGTGAAAAGATAGTGAGAGAAAAGGTTTTTTTAAATTTCATATCTATGGAGTACCTTTGAGAATTTTTTCTACACCTTTAAGAGTATCGGCGCGCGATACATACTCGCCTTTCTTGCCGGTATTTCTTTCTGTAACAAACATGGTTTGTTTAAAGAATTCCATCAAGTCTCGCGCCTGATAATAGGCCTGTCTGTCAGCCTCAGAAAGCTCGGTCTCACCAATAATTGCCACGATCCCCTTGAGTGATTGATACTTTTGTAAAATTGCCTGCACCTCACGTACTAAACGCACGTGTTTTTCACCAACAATTTCTGCTGTTAATAATGCAGAGCTGGTGTTGAGCAAATCAACAGCCGGGAATCGCCCTTCTTCCATAACCGACCTACTGAGTACAACTACAGAATCAAGCTGAGCAAAAACTTCGGTTACCGCCGGATCACTCAAGTCGTCAGCTGGCACAAACAAAGATTGTACTGATGTAATTGAGCCGTGCTTAGATGAGCTCAGGTTTTCTTGAAAAGTACCAAGTTCTGTAAATAAAGTTGGTTGATATCCACCCTCAGAAGACACCTCTCCCATCAAAGTCGAAAGTTCATTACCTGCCTGTAAGAATCGATAGACATTATCAACAAAAAACAAAATATCTTTTTTATAGGTATCACGCATATAACGTGCAACTGAGGCAGCACTAGCTCCTACTAAATATCTCAGTGCAGCGTTCTCGTTCATTTGCGCTAAGTACATAACAGTACTATCAAGTAATTTTGCAGACTCCAAAGTATCGTACAGCTCTCGAGCTTCACGCATACGTTCGCCAATGCCTACAAAAAACGAAATACCCTGACTTGACTGTGCAACATTATGCATAAGCTCGGTAGTCAAAACTGTTTTACCAACCCCAGCTCCTCCCACAATACCAATCTTACGACCATGTACGAATGGTGCAAAGAAATCAATTGCCTTAATACCAGTCTCAATAATACTGGGTTTTTGTGATGCCATAATCTCAGTGCTTTGCTCGTTGGTCGCTGGTATATAACTCACCTTATTGAGTGGATCATTATTATCAAGAGTTTCGCCGAGTGCATTAAAAACTCTACCAAGCACCGAGTCTCCGACTGGTAGCTGTAAGGTTTCGTTAGTACCAGTTAATTGTAAACCTGCATGTAACGTTGCTTCGGTAAGGTTAATAGCAACCAATTCGTCACCTGGCAATAGGGCCATAATCATAAAACGTGCTTTTGGCTGATCTTGTAAGCTCAAAAGTTGACCAATACTTGGCTGCGAACCCTCATAGCTTGCATTGATAACTACTCCTCGAACACTATTTATTGTGGCTTTTATTTGATTCATCTTGTCCATACTCCTTGCGCTGGTTGATAATTGCGATCTAGCTCATCATGCTCGTGTCGACGAGCTCGTGAAGCTTGGCGCAATAAACGTCTATCAATACGACGGGCTTCGTGCGATGCCATATTCATGGCACTAAATCGACTAGCAAACTGCGCTAAACTGGCCTCAAGTATTACCTCCGTTAGTACAGTGCCCAAAATCATAGATTCTACGTAGTCTACAAATTCTTGAGGAGATGGTTCAAAAATATATTCGTCTGGAGACAACAAACCCTCAGGGCGTTCTTTACGTTCAGCTTCGCTCAAATTGCGTACTGCTTCAATTAAAGCAAAGTGTACAATCTGCTGATCACCCAGAGAAATAAAGTTAGGATAATAAATAATAGGAGCTTCGTACTGTTGCAATACCCCAACAATCTCATCTATCTGTAATGACTTAGTAATATCTGGTAAAGCAAAACTGTATTTTGGAACAATACCCTGCTCAAGCAACATATGCTCTCCATGAGCCCCAATAACGATTAAGTCTGTGGTTGTCGAGTTAAAATCAGTGAGTGCTTGTTTGAGCAGTGCAGCATCAACCGAGCCAACAAGATTTACATTTGCACTGACAAGTACGCGTACCTCGCGCCGGTTTTGTGCCAAAACCCTACTGTCTTTATCTAATCGTAAGCCTGTATAAATCATCCAGAGTCGATTAAAAAACTGTCGCGAACTTAATACTTGCTCTTTGATTTGACGAATCCGAATAGAAGCAACATTTTCAAAAATATGTGTCGTATTTTCTATAGCCACAATATCTTTATGTTCAGCAAGTAGTTGAGCAGATTGTTTCATTATTTGTGCCTTCTCTTCATCAAGCTACCAGCTAACGCACTAATATCATTTTCTGTTACTGATTTATTACCTGGTAGCTTTTTTTGAACAGTTTCTTTGAGTTCAGCAATATTCATTTTGACTGGTGTTTCTTGACGTAATATTACCTCAAGAATTACACGTTGCTGTGCTAGACTATAAAATTCATCTGAGCTCTGAATAAAAGCCTCGATCAACTGTTTGCCAAGAATAATTTCACGCTGAGCAAATTCACTCATTTGATCACTAAAACGCGTGTACTCTTCGGCGCTGTGAAAATTGGCTAATTCCTGGGTAACAGTGGCCGATAGTCTCTGCATAGCTGAGCTCTGACTTCTGCCACCAATACGACTAACTGAGAGGTTCAAATTGATAGCCGGGCTAATACCTCTATGCAACACTTCAGTGTCAAATACAATCTGTCCGTCAGTCATAGAAATAAGACTCGTTGCCTGGTAGCTAGTAAGGTCATTATTTGGTGTTGAGCCAGCTACTAGAATAGTCTGACTACTACCTGTCTCACGTAATTTTCCAGCTCTTTCAAGTAGAGCTGATTGTACATGAAACATATCACCCGGGTAAGCCTCACGTCCAACATTGTTACGTAATAATAGTGACATCTCACGATAAAGTTTTGCTAAGTTTGAAAAGTCATCATACAATACTACAACGTCTTTTTTCTGATGCCAAAAATATTCACCAACCGCACAACCAGCATAAGGAGCCAAAACCCCCAAAGGTAATGATTCACCGGCAACAGTAACAACGAGAGTAATTTGAGACATCACTTTTGCAGCCTTGAATACTTCAACTAGTCGATTAACTTCAATACGTCTTTTTGCGACCAGAACATATACTACTACCCGGCCAGCACGAGCCTGCGCAATTGCAGCTTGAGTCATGAAGCTAGTTTTACCAGATTTGCTATCACCCATAATAGCAATACGCTGACCTTTTACAATTGGTAAAAGTGTATCTACGTAGCTCACGCCCGTGACAAGTTGCTCATCAAGATCATCGCGTTGCTGAAAAGTTGGTGCACTGCGGAAATACGGCGCCTGACTGCTTGTCTTGATATACCCTTGTCCATCAAGTGGTCTGCCAAGCGGGTCAATCACTCTACCTAAAATATTTTCGCCAACGGGTAAGCTGAGCTCTGGCGACACAATAGTAACTAGCTCACCTGCCTTCACTGGCTGGTCACTAAGAAGTAATATTTCTAGGCCATCGGGGTCAATTTGCCAGACTACTCCACGAGCACCGCCAGCAAAAGCTACTTCAGCAAAAATCGGTGCTTCAGTCAGTGGAGTTGTGAGAACAATACATTCACGTATGGCTATAACTTCGGCGGTAAGTTTTTTCTGCCTAGAAATTACATTTGTGTCTTTAACCATTTTGAAGCCTCATAGCTAATGAGTCTGATTGTGCAAATAGACTACTACGCAAAGAAAAATCATACACCATATTATCTGTTCGCACTATACAGCCCGCTAGAAGATCACTATTTTGTGCTATATGCATAAATGCCTGAGGGTGAATATGTGACCGCAACCATCCTATTAGCTCAGCTTGCTCTTCGCTATTTGGTAGAGCTGCCATTACTAGAGAAATTTGTGGAGCAGACTGCAATAATCTTTTAAAGTAACTAGCGAGATTAGCTTGTGTAGTTGTAGTAAAAACTGAAATATTATTAGCCTGAGTAAATTCCTGTAGTTCGAGTGGCCATTTTTGTGCAGTATCAAATACCGCTGGTTTCAGCTTTTGTACTTGATCAAGTACTTTTTCAAGCTGTTGTCGCCTTGAAAATGTATTAGGAAGTCGGTAGCCCATTATACAA
>Ga0163144_10015507_pt1 | contig 15711 bp, 13 predicted proteins | sample OliLak19BULKMAT1_FD_123175 | JGI IMG/M metagenome (GOLD analysis project Ga0163144, IMG submission 123175) | Freshwater microbial mat bacterial communities from Lake Vanda, McMurdo Dry Valleys, Antarctica - Oligotrophic Lake LV.19.BULKMAT1 | ecosystem: Environmental > Aquatic > Freshwater >...
CTGCGAGCTGGTCGGCCGGCGCCTCGGCCAGGTAGAACCAGGTGTCGAACCGCTTCGCCATGAAGTCCGGCGTCACCCAATGGGCATAGGGCACCAGGCAATCCACCGCGAACTCGAGATTATTCTCGCGCGCGAAAGTCAGCAGGTCGAGCGTGCCCTTGTCCAGCGGCGCGCGGCAATGCTCCAGCGCGGCAACCTCAGGCCCCGACAGCAACGCATCGCTGCCCGGCCGGCGCGCCAGCAAAACGCCGCATTCCTCGAACGCTTCGCGAATGCCTGACAGGGCGAAGGCGCGTTCGGCGTCGCTCATGCCCTCGGCGCCCCGGCAATGCCGGGCTAGGTTGGGATGGTTGTCGCCACTGGCCACCTTGCCGCCGGGAAACACCAGCGCGCCGGAGGCGAAGTCGATGGCGTGATGGCGCTTGACCATGAACACCTCGACCCCGCCTGGCTTCTCGCGCAGCAGCAGAATCGAGGCGGACGGCAGTTCGGGGGCGATCGGCTTCGACATGGTGCCGCAAGGTGCGGCGCGGCGCGGCCGCCGTCAAGCGACCGGGCTTGTGGCAAAAAGAAAGGTGAACCACAGAGGCACAGAGGACACAGAAGGAGACATGAAAAGCTGAAAATGCCGCGCGGCGCGTTAAGGATATCGCGCTGCGCGCCAGATCCGTGGCGCCGCGCCCTCTGTGTTCTCTGTGCCTCTGTGGTGATTTTTTTGCTTAAGCAGGCCGCAACGGTGGATCACCCCGCCTTCGGAATCCGCGCCGCGCCCAGCATGCGGCCCTGTTCGCCAGCCTGCACGAGCACGGCGCTGGCCAGGTCGCCGCCTTCCACCGGCAGGTCGATGCGCAAGGTCGTGGCGCTGCCGTCCCATGTGCCGACCTTCACGATGCGGGTCACGATGTTGACATAGGCGATGGTCGCGCCGGCATTCTCGCCGCGCTCGATCTTGACGTGGCGCAGCGGCGCGTACTGCGCCAGGAACACCTCGCCGGCGCCTTTCGCCCGTGCCGGCAAAGTGATCGTGGCCTGGCCGCCATCGCGCACCACATTGATGTCGAGCGGCGCATCTTTTTTCGCCTTGTTCAGCAGGTCGTTCACCGCCGCGCGGTCGGAACCCACGACATGGCCAAGGCCCGGCGCCACAATCTGCGGCGTGTAGACGTTGCGGCTGTTAAGCGCACGGGCATAGCCGCGCTGGCGCGCCGTGGCCCAGGCGCTGGAGAACGAATCCTTCCAGCCGAGATAGTCCCAGTAATCGACGTGCAGCGACAGCGGCAGGAGGTCGGCGCGTTTGGTGAGGTCCTGGAACAGCGCATCCGCCGGCGGGCAGGAATTGCAGCCCTGGCTGGTGAACAGCTCGACCACGGTAAGCTGCTCGGCCTGCGCTGGCGCTGCGGCGAGACAGAACAATGCGACAGCGAGCTTCTTCATCCGGGCCTCCTGAAACGAAAACAGGCGGGTGATCTACCCGCCTGTCTGTTCGCCGCCAGCGTGAGGAAGGTTACGCGGCCTTCTTCAGGTTGCGCAGTACATATTGCAGCACGCCGCCGTTGCGGTAGTACTCGACCTCTTCCAGCGTATCGATGCGGCACAGCACCTCGATGGTCTGGCTCGTGCCGTCGGCGCGATTGATGGTGACCGGCACCATCATGCGCGGGCGGATGCCCGACGAGATGCCGCCGATGTCGAACGTCTCGGTGCCGTCCAGCATCAGGGTCTTGCGGTCGGTGCCTTCCTGGAACACCAGCGGCAGCACGCCCATGCCGACCAGGTTCGAGCGGTGGATGCGCTCGAAACTTTCCACCAGCACCGCCTTGACGCCCAGCAGCAGGGTGCCCTTGGCGGCCCAGTCGCGGCTGGAACCGTTGCCGTATTCCTTGCCGCCGACAATGACCAGCGGCGTGTTCAGCGCCTTGTAGCGCATGGCGGCGTCGTAGATCGGCATCACCTCGCCGTCCGGCTGGTACTTGGTGACACCGCCCTCGGTGCCGGGCGCCATCTCGTTCTTCAGGCGGATGTTGGCGAAGGTGCCGCGCATCATCACGTCGTGGTTGCCGCGCCGCGCGCCGAACTCGTTGAAGTCCGCCGGCTTGACGTTGTGGGCGATCAGGAACTCGCCGGCCGGGCCGTTCAGCTTGATCGAGCCGGCGGGCGAGATGTGGTCGGTGGTGATCTTGTCGCCGAGAATGGCCAGCGGCCGCGCGCCCTTAACGTCGCTGGGCGTGCCGGTTTCCGGCTTCATGCCGACGAAATAGGGCGGGTTCTGGATGTAGGTCGAGCCGGCGTCCCACGCATAGGTCTGGGTCGGCGCCACCTTCACCTTGCGCCAGTTGATGTCGCCCTTGAACACGTCGCCGTAACGCTTGCGGAAACTGCCTTGCGTTACGCACTTTCGCACCGTGTCGGCAATCTCGCGGTTCGACGGCCAGATGTCGCGCAGATAGACCGGCTTGCCCTTGGCGTCGTGGCCGAGCGGCTGGGTGGTGATGTCGATGCGCAGCGAGCCGGCAATGGCATAGGCCACCACCAGCATCGGCGAGGCGAGGTAGTTCGCCTTGATCTGCGCGTGCACGCGGCCCTCGAAGTTGCGGTTGCCGGAAATCACCGCGCCAACCGCCAGGTCGTTGCCGGTGATCGCCTCGGACACGTCCGGTGGCAGCGGGCCGGAATTGCCGATGCAGGTGGTGCAGCCATAGCCGACCAGGTTGAAGCCGAGCTTGTCGAGGTCCTTGTTCACCCCGGCCTTGGCCAGGTAGTCGCTGACCACCTGCGAGCCCGGCGCCAGCGAGGTCTTCACCCACGGCTTGACCTTCAGGCCCTTCTTGACCGCGTTGCGGGCCAAGAGGCCGGCGCCCAGCATGACGCTGGGGTTCGAAGTGTTGGTGCACGACGTGATCGCCGCCAGCACCACGTCGCCATGGCCCAGGTCCCAATTGGTATGCGCCACCTTGTAGCGGCCCGACACGTCTTCCTTCTTGGCCAGGGCCGGCAGCGCCAGCTCGAACTCCTTGGCCACGTCGGGCAGCACCACGCGGCCCTCGGGCCGGCTCGGCCCGGCCATCGACGACGTTACGGTGGCCAGGTCCAGCTCCACGATGTCGGTGAAGACCGGGTCGGGCGACTTGGCGGTGCGGAACATGCCCTGCGCCTTGGCATAGGCCTCCACCAGCGCCACGCGCTTCGCGTCGCGCCCGGTGTTTTTCAGGAAGCGCAGCGTCTCGGCATCCACCGGGAAGAAGCCGCAGGTGGCGCCGTATTCGGGCGCCATGTTGGCGATGGTGGCGCGGTCGGCCAGCGGCAGGTCGGCCAGGCCCGGCCCGAAATATTCGACGAACTTGTTGACCACGCCTTTCCGGCGCAGCATCTGGGTGATGGTCAGCACCAGGTCGGTGGCGGTCGAGCCTTCCGGCAGCTTGCCGACCAGCTTGAAGCCGATCACCTCGGGGAGGAGCATGGGCATCGGCTGGCCCAGCATGCAGGCCTCGGCCTCGATGCCGCCGACGCCCCAGCCCAGCACGCCCAGGCCGTTCACCATCGTGGTGTGGCTGTCGGTGCCGATCAGCGTGTCGGGATAGGCCACCGCCTGGCCGTTGGCCACGCCGGTCCACACCGTCTGCGCCAGGTATTCCAGGTTGACCTGGTGGCAGATGCCGGTGCCGGGCGGCACGACGCGGAAATTGTTGAACGCCACCGAGCCCCAGCGCAGGAAGGTGTAGCGGTCGAGGTTCAGTTCGTACTCGCGCTTCACATTCTTGGCGAACGAATCCTTGTGGCCGAAACTGTGCACGCCGACGGAATGGTCGATGACGAGATCGACCGGCACCAGCGGGTTGATCTTCTTCGGGTCGGCGTCCAGGTTCTTCATCGCGTCGCGCAGCGCGGCCAGGTCGACCACGGCGGGCACGCCGGTATAGTCCTGCATCAGCACGCGGGCCGGGCGATAGGCGATCTCGCGGTCCGACTTGCCGGTCTTGGTCCATTCGGCGAAGGCGGCGATGTCCTGCGTGGTCACGCTGCGGCCGTCCTCGTTGCGCAGCAGGTTTTCCAGCAGCACCTTCAGCGAGAACGGCAGCCTGGAGAAGTCAAGGCCCAGCGCCTTTTCCGCCGCCCTGATGCTGTAATAGGCATAGGTCTTGCCGGCGGCTTTCAGCGTCTTGCGCGTCTTCAGCGAATCGCGACCGACCACCATCGTGTCCACCAGGGCGGCCTTCGCCACCCGCTTCGCCGCAACCTTCTTCACCGCCACTTTCTTCGCGGCCTTCTTGGGCGCGCTCTTGGGCAGGCCCTTGGACAGGCCCTGGCGCTTGGCCGCCGGCTTTTTGGCGGCGATCTTCCTGGCGGCTTTTTTCGCGACTTTTTTCGCGGGCAAGGGGCTTCTCCTCACGGATAAAACGGTCAGCGGTATGGCAGTCGGCATCTTGCCGCGCCACAACCGCCAAATCCAGCGAACTTGCCGGATACGTCGTCGCGGCTGCGCCTTACTACAGGCAAGTGACCGCGCTTGCGAGCCTGTAGCATCCGGCGCTTAATTTGTCGTGAACAGCCGGGTTTTAATTCTCACAGCGGAGACCGAGCCATGAGCGTGCGTATCGAGACCAGCGGCCCCGTCACGACCGTGATCCTCGACCGGCCCGGCGCGCGCAACGCCGTGGACCGGCCAACCGCCGATGCGCTGCGCGCCGCGTTCAAGGCGTTCGACGCCGATGCCGCGCAATCCGTCGCCGTGCTGTGGGGCGCCGGCGGGGCGTTCTGCGCCGGCGCCGACCTCAAGGCGATCGCCGACCCCGAGCGGCGCAACGACGTGCGCGTGGCGGCCGAGGGGCCGATGGGGCCGACCCGCCTGTTGCTGTCCAAGCCGGTCATCGCCGCCGTGGCTGGCCCGGCGGTGGCCGGCGGCCTCGAACTGGCGCTGTGGTGCGACTTGCGCGTGGCCGAGGAGAGTGCCGTGTTCGGCGTCTATTGCCGGCGCTGGGGCGTGCCCTTGATCGACGGCGGCACGGTGCGGCTCCCGCGCATTATCGGCCAGGGCCGCGCGCTGGACATGATCCTGACCGGCCGGCCGGTGCCAGCCAGTGAGGCGCTGGCCATGGGCCTGGTCAGCCGCGTGGTGCCGGACGGCCAGTCGCGCGCCGCCGCCGAAGCCTTGGCGCTGGAACTGGCCCGCTTTCCCCAGGGCTGCCTGAAGGCCGACCGGCTCTCCACCTACCGCCAATGGGACGAGGCGCTGCCCACCGCGCTGCGCCACGAGGCCGAGCGCGGCTTGCCGGTGCTGGAGGCCGAAGCCCTGGCCGGCGCCGCCCGCTTCGCCTCGGGCAAGGGGCGTGGCGGGACTTTCGAGGATATCTAGCCGCCGTCGCGTGTGCTGCCACGGTTGCTGCCGCTCATGGTATGTTCCTGGCGGGGCGGGTCATGAATAGCCATCGGGGCAGGATACAAATGCAGGGCGGCGGTATCGAGCTTTCGGAGGCATGGGCGGCGGCGCAGCCGCCGAGCGCCGCTGAGGCGCGCGCCATGATCGCCCGGCTGATGGACCGCTTGCCGGCGCGCGAACGCCGGCTGCGCGCCGTGATCGCCGTCCGGGCGGCGGAGTTTGTCGAGCACTGCATCCGGCGCGGGGGCGTTGAGGCGCAGGTGATCCGCTCCTTCAAGGTTGATGGCGACCGCAAGGCGCGGCGGCTCGACATCGAAGTGCATGCGGGCAAGGCGTTCACCTCATGAAGATCGAGCCGCGCCCGCCGATCCTGTTCGCTGCCTTTCGGCAAGACCCGGCGGAGTACGCCGCGGCCCAATCGTTGTGGCAATCGCTGTTCGACGGCATCGCCGCGCGACGCGCCAGCCAGTTGTGGACCGACTGGCTGAACGATCCTTTACGCGACGGAAATCCAATATTCAGCCGGCGCAACTCCGCCAGGCGCAGCGCTGTCGTTATCAACCAGTGGCTCCCCGATGACGACGCGTTGATGTTCCAGGCGTGGATGAAAAAGGGCGGGGACGCGGGCAGCGGCGTCACCGCGATGCTTGTTGTTTCTTGTCACCTGACCCCTGGCAGCATTATTGCCGCGCAACGATTGATCGAGGCTTATGTCGGCGATGGACGATCGTTCGCGGCGATGGTCGATCTGTGCACCAAGGCCGTCCGGGACGCGCCGAAAATCAGGAAATAGCGAAATCCCCGTCGTGTCGCGAATATTCCAGCTTTCGGCTCTCGCCAAGGCGGCGGCCGTGCTGCTGCTTGCCGCCGCGCTCGGCTGCGCGCCGGCCAATCCCTATTACGATCCGGCCAAGAAGCATCAACGGCCGGACGGCTTCACCAACAATTACCTGGACGATTCGCAGATCGGCAGCGGCCTGTTGCGTTGGCAGTGGGACAAGCTGTGGCACGGCGTGCCGCCGCAAAATCCGGACCGGGTGCCGCGCCAGAAGGTCGATGTCGCGGGGCTGCGGGCCAGTCGCGACGCGCCGAGCGTCACCTGGCTGGGCCATGCCAGCGCGCTTTGGCAATTGGGTGGCCGCAACATCCTGACCGACCCGATCTTCTCCGAACGCGCCTCGCCATTTTCTTTCGTCGGCCCGAAGCGGGTGACGCCGTCGCCCGTTCAGGTCGCCGACCTGCCGCGCATCGACGCGGTGCTGATCAGCCACAACCATTACGACCACCTCGACCGGCCCACCGTGCTGGCGCTGAACGCGCAACCCGGCGGGCCGCCGCTGTTCATCGTGCCGCTGGGCATGGACCTGTGGTTTCGCGCCCAGGGCATTACCAACGTCAAGGGACTGGACTGGTGGGATGCGCACGATTTGGGCGACCTGAAAGTGACCCTGGTGCCAGTGCAGCATTGGTCCTCGCGCACGCCGTTCGACCGGCGCGAGACGCTGTGGGGCGGTTTTGTCGCGGCCCATGGCGGATTTTCAATGTTCTACGCCGGCGACACCGGCTACTCCCGCGATTTCACCGATATCGGCGCCCACTTTGGCGGCTTCGATTTCGCGCAAATCCCGGTCGGCTGTTACGAACCGCGCTGGTTCATGCGCAACCAGCACGTCAACGCCGAGGAAGCGGTGCAAATCCACCGCGACGTGAAGAGCCGCTTTTCCATCGGCATCCACTGGGGCGCGTTCCGCCTGTGCGACGACCCGGTGGAGCAGCCGCTGGACGACCTGCCCTTGGCGCGCACAAAACTGGGCGTGGCCGACAGCGATTTCGTGCTGCTGGCCATTGGCGAAACCCGCGTGCTGCGCCGCGCGCCATAGAAAAGGGGCCGCCGGTCGCCTGGCGGCCCCTCTTGACTCGTTGTCGGCGGTTTACTGCACCAGCTTGAAGGCGCCGCCCTTCTCGATGCGGACCACCACGCGGGCGCGTTCGTCCGAACCGAACGGGCTGCCCGGCTTGAAGTTGTAGACCGCGTTGGTGCCGGCCAGTTCCTTGGTCGAATAGATCGCGTCGCGCAAGGCGGTGCGATACTCGGGCGTGCCCGGCTTGGCCTTGCCCGCCGTGCGCTTGACCGCGTCGGCCAGGATCAGCCAGCCGTCATAGGCATAGGCAGCGAAGGCGTCGTTGGTCCATTCGCCATTGGCCTTGATCCACGAGGCCTTGAAGTCCTCGGCCGCCTTGCGGAACGTGCTGTTGGCGGGCAACTGGTCGTGCACCACGAACGGGCCGGCCGGGATCATCATGCCGTTCACGCTGTCGCCCGACGAGCGCAGGAAGTCGCGGTTGGTCGAGGCGTGCGAGCTGAACTGCAGGCCCTTGTAGCCGCGCTCGGCCAGCGCCAGGTGCGGCAGGGCGCCGGGCGTGCCAGAACCGCCGGTCATCACCGCGTCGGGCCGGGCGGCGACGATTTTCAGCACCTGGCCGTTCACGCTGGTGTCGGGGCGCGCATAGCGTTCGTTGGTGACGACGGTGATGCCGGCCGGCTTGGTCAGCTCCATCAGCGCGTCGTACACGGTGTCGCCCCAGGCGTCGGAGAAGCCGATATAGCCGACCGTCTTCACGCCGGCCTTCTTCATCGGCTCGATGATCGCCGACAGCATCAGCGTGGTCGGCTGCGGAATGGTGATCTGCCAGTCCTGCTGGCCCGGCTTCATCGCGCCATTGGCCAGGATGATCATCGGCACCTTGGACTCGAAGGCGACGCCGGCGGCGGCCAGCGAGGCCGGCGCGCCGGCCGAGCCAATGATGATGTCGACCTTGTTCTCGTCGATCAGCTTCTTGGCGTTGCGCGCCGCGGCGGACGGATCGGACGCATCGTCCAGCTTGATCAGGATCAGCTTTTCGCCGCCGGCCATCGGAATCTGGGTGATGCCGGCATTGACGCCCTTGTCGTAGGGAATGCCGATCGAGGCGGCGGGCCCCGACAGCGAGTTGGTCATGCCGATGGTGACGTCGGCGCGGGCCGCGCCAGCCACGGCGATGCCGGCCAGCACGGTGCCGGCCAGCAGATTGATGCGCATGCTTGTCATTGGGATGCCCCCTGTTAAAGGCTCGAATGTTTCAAGCTTAAAGGGGTTTCCCGTCCGATAGCAAGTCAGGCGCGCGCCAGCAACGGCTGCACGTCGATGGACGCGAATTCATCAATCAGGTCGCGCGCCGCCGTATCGGCGTCCTGGACGTGCTTTGTCCAGACGACACGCGCGGCGGTGGCGTCCCCCCGTTCGAACGCATCGACCAACGCCTGAAGGTTGTTCAATACGACGACGCGCCAGCGCGGCTGATTCAGGCGAATACGCTGGAACTGGGTTTGGTCGTTGTACAGGGCGATCGCCTGGCGCAAGCGGCGGTTGCCGGTTAGCGCGCGCAGTAAGGTGTGGAAGCGTTCCACCGCAAGGATGAACGCTTCCCAATCTTCCCGTTCATTCGCGGACTGCTTCGCCGCTAACAATTCGCGCAGCCGCCGCAACTCGTTGTCGCTGATCTTGCCGGCAATCGCTGCGACCGCCGGCACCTCCAGCAGCAGACGCATCTCGGTGATCTCGTCCATGTCGGCACGGGTCGGGGTCGGCACGGTGAAGCTGCGGCCCTCACGCTGCAGCAGACCCTCCCGTGCCAAGGTGGCCAATACCTCGCGAACCGGTGTGCGCGATACGCCCAGAGACTCGGCCATTACCTGCTCGGTTATGCGACTGCCGGGGTGCAAACGGCCCAGACTGAGTTCTTGGCGAATGGTCTTATAAACGCTGTCTCGCAGCCTCCCCTTTCCGGGTTCAAGGACGGGTATCGCAGCGAACTTGCGTTTTGTATTCATTTGTATACCATTGCATTCTGTCGGCGGATTTGGAAAGCAAATGTCTATCTTTCAGCGGCTGCCCGGTACAATCAATTTGCGCGACATCTTCCTGCGGATACCCGATCAGGCGCTCCCGCTCATCGATTTCTACGAGGCCATGTTGCGCGGCCCGTCTCCGCTCTCCGCCGGCGAGCGCGAGGCGATTTATTCGTATCTGTCCCGTCAGGCTGGCTGTCACTTTTGCCATACGTCGCACCGCCACTGTGCCGTCGCCCTGGGCATTCCCGCAGCGCTTTTCGAGGTGCTTCCGGCTGACTTGAAGGACGCTCCGGTTCGCCCCGAATTGCGCCGGCTGCTGGCTTTCGCGACCGACCTGATGCTGGGTATTCCAACCGTTCCGCCACGCGGCCTGCCGGCCGACATGGTGCGCGATACGGTCCGCGTGGTCGGGCTGACCGCCTTCATCAATCGAGTGATCGACGGTTTGGCGGCGGAGTCGCCGGATGAGGCGCATCGCCGCAATGGCGAAGGCCTGGCACGCCAGGGCTATGCCCAGGTAAGGGTCGAGGTGGAGAAGGGTTTCGCTGCCGCCGGGGTAACACCGGCCCAGGCGCTTCCCGATGCTGCCGCGCCGCCGGGGGGCGATGCCATCGACAAGTGGCTACATGATTATTCGGCCTTGGTGCTGGATGGACCGTCGGGAATTCCGCGCACCGTCCGTCACGCGCTGGCGCAGGAAACGGCCAGGGGCGTGCCGTTGGATGCGATGCCGTTGTGGACGTTCGGCCATCGCCTGGTCGCGGCGCCCAGGCGCAGCACGGCAGCGGACCTGGCGCCCATCCTTGCGGCGGGCTGGGGTGAACGCGATGTCGTGGACTTGGTCTTGGCGTCCGCCACCACGGCGTTGCGCAATCGTCTGCTGGCGGGCCGGCAGATGGTGGTCGCATGAGCGATCTGACGCCGTGGCGGACCGTCGCCCTGGCCGATGCCTATGCCCGCGATGGCGTCGTGGTCCTGCGTCAGTTGATCGGCGCGGACTGGCGCGGCCGGCTGGGAGAGGTGATCGAACGCGACATGAAAGCGCCCGGCCCATACTTTCATAACTTCCGCTCGGACACCGGCCGGTTTCACGCCACCTCGCGACTGCGCGAGAGCCATGCGGAAATGGCCGACTACATCTTTCATTCGCCGTTGCCGGCGATGGCGGCGTTTCTCATGGGATCGACCCGGGTCAATCTTCTGTACGACCAGATTTTCGTGAAGGAGCCGGGCACCGATGCCGCCTCGCCGTGGCACCAGGACCACGGCGTATGGCCGATCCGCGGCAGCAAGGTCATTTCCTTCTGGCTCGCGCTCGACCCGGTGACGCAAGAAAATGGCGGCCTCGAATGGTTGCTGGGCTCGCATTCGTGGGCGCGGCTGTTCCAGCCGACAACAATGGGTGGCCGGGTCTACGAAGCGCAGCCCGGTTTTGAAAAAATGCCCGACATCGATGCCGACCGAAGCGCCTACCGCATCGCCAATTGGGACTTGGAACCGGGCGACGTGCTGGCCTTTCATTCGCTGACGGTACATGGCGCCCGGGGCAATGCCAGCAGCGACCGGCGGCGCCGTGCTTGCTCGATCCGCTTTACCGGCGATGACGTGGTGTACGACCCGCGCCCGCAGACCATGCCCGAACTGGCCAATGCCGCGTTGCGGCCGGGCGATCCGATGGACAGTCCGATGTTTCCCGTCGTTTGGGGAAAGCGGGCATGAATATCACCCCCAAGCAGGCCGAGGCCTACCGGAACGACGGCGCCGTGTGCCTGCGTGGCCTGGTGGACCCGGGCTGGCTGCCGCGTCTGGCGCAGGCGATAGAGCGCGACATGGCCGATCCTGGCCCGCTCTTCCACAATTATGAAGTCAAGAACGGGCGTTTCCACGGCAATTCGGTTTGCTGGCTTCGCCATCCGGAATTCGCCGATTACGTTTTCGATTCCGGCTTGCCGGCCGCCGCCGCCGCGCTGCTCGGCGCCCGCAAAGTAAACCTGCTGTATGACCAATTGTTCATCAAGGAGCCCGGCACCGACGCCAAAACGCCTTGGCATCATGACCACTGCGTCTGGCCGTTGCGGGGCCGCCAGGTGATTTCATTCTGGCTGGCGCTGGACCGGGTGGATGCCAGCAATGGCCGGGTGGAATTCGTCCGGGGCTCGCACCTCTGGGACGGACTGTTTCAGCCGCACAGCTTCTCCAAGAGTGCGATTTCGTACCCGTTGGACCCGCGGTTTCGCCCGATGCCCGACATCGACGCGGCGCGCGCCGAGCACACCATTCTCACCTGGGACCTGGAGCCCGGCGATGTGGTCGCCTTCTCCTCGCGCACCGTTCATGGCGCCGGGCCCAACCTGGCGGGGGGCCGACGGCGGCGCGGTTATACCGTGCGGTATTGCGGCGATGACGTGGCGTACGACACGTCGTACCGCTTCATGCCGGCGTTGAACAACCCCGATCTCGCGCCCGGCGATCCGCTGGACAGCGATCTGTACCCCGTCGTCTGGCGCGACGGACATGCGCAACCCAAAGCCGTGCCGGCCAATCCCGCACGCTTTCTCGTTCCACCGCGATAATCAACCAAAACAGGAGGCAAAAATGATTCGTTCAGGACTGCTAGGCGTATGTTTTGTCTTTCTCGCCGGCTCGGTCGCCGCCGCCCAGGACGTGACCCTGGGTTTCCAGACCTCATTGTCCGGCCCGATCTCGTCGATCGGCCTGTCGTTGAAAAAAGGCATGGAAGCCGGCCAGGCCTATCTTGGCGACATCGGCGGCCGCCGCATCAAGGTGGTGGTGCTCGACGATGCCTCCGACCCCTCGACCGCGGCGCGCAACGCCCGCAAGCTGATCGAGGAACACAAGGTGGATGCCTTGATGGGCTCGGCCGGTTCGCCCCTTACCCAGGCCAGCGCCGTGATCGGATTCGAGGAGAACGTGCCAATGATCGCCTTGGCGCCGATAGCGCCGCCGGCCGACAAGCGCGCGTGGATGATCGTCGTGCCGCAGCCGCCCGACCTCATGATCAAGGCCGATGTCGATGCAATGGTGAAGCAGGGCATCAAGACGGTCGCCTATATCGGTTTCAGCGACGCCTGGGGCGATCTGGTTTACAACGGACTGGTCAAGGCGGCCGGGCCGGCCGGCATCAAGGTGCTGACCAACGAGCGGTACGCACGGGCCGATACCTCGGTTACCGGCCAGGTGCTCAAGATAATCGCCGCCCGGCCCGACGCGGTGGTGACCGGCGGGTCGGGCACGCCCGGCGCAACGCCGCACTTCGCGCTGCAGGAACGGGGCTACAAGGGCCCCATCTACAGTTCGCATGCGATCATCAACGACGACTTTATCAAGGTCGGCGGCAGTGCGGTCGAGGGCGTCATCGCACCCACTGGGCCCATTATCGTGGCCGAACAATTGCCGGTCGGCAGCCCAACGCGCGAAATCTCGTTCAAGTATCGCGAAGTGTTTCAGAAAACCCACAACGAGCCGGCGAACGACGCCAATGCCGGCTATGCCTTCGACGGCTGGCTGATCCTGGCCGACGCCGCGAAACGCGCGGCGCTTCGCGCCAAGCCCGGCACGGCGGAGTTTCGCACCGCGCTGCGCGATGCGATGATCACTACCAGGGACCTGGTCGGGGTCCACGGCGTGTACAACTTCAAGCCGGGCGAACTATACGGCGTGGATGAGCGCGCCCGCGCCATGGTCCGGCTCGAAGGCGGCAAGTGGAAGTTGCTTCCCTAGCAACAGCGCCCCGCTCTACACTCATAGCCGAACTGGGGCATCCGTAACGGCTGTGTCCGGCTGCCTGGCAGCCTGGCGCGGCCGTTACGGCTGATTGGGGCGATCATGGACTTGGAAATCGCGCTGCTCTTGGCGCAGGACGGCATCGCCAATGGCGCCATCTACGTCCTTGCCGCCATCGGCCTGGTGCTCATCTTCGCCGTCACCCGCGTGGTGTTCGTGTCCTTCGGCGACATATCCGCCTATGCCGCGTTGAGCCAGGCGGCGCTGCAAACCGGGCAATTGCCCGGCACGGTCTATCTCATCATGACCTTGGCCGGCCTTGCCACGTTCATGGAGGTGGTCGGCCTGCTGCGCCGGCGCGAGGCGCACCGCATCCCGAAGGCCGTGTTCTGGTATCTCGCCGTGCCGCTGCTGCCGGTGCTGGCCACGTTCGCGGTGGCCGGCAAGCCGCTGCCGCTGGCCGTCGAGATCGCCGTCACCCTGGCCCTGGTCCTGCCCATCGGGCCGCTGTTGTACCGCATCGCGTTTCGCCCCTTGGCCGACGCGCCGGTGCTGGTGCTGCTGATCGTCGCGGTGGCGCTGCACTTCGCGGTATCGGGCCTGGCGCTGCTGTTCTTCGGGCCGGAGGGGCAGCGCACGCGCCCCATCTTCCGCGGCTCGGTCGATATGCTGGGCACCAGCATCAACGCCCAGACCCTGCTGATCGTCGGCGCCTCCGTGGTGTTCAGCATCCTGCTCTACCTGTTCTTCGACCGCACCCTGATCGGCAAGGCGTTGCGCGCCACCGCGATCAACCGGGTCGGCGCGCGCCTGGTCGGCATCCGCCCGACCATGACGGCGGCGATCGCCTTCATCGTCTCCTCGGTCATTGCCGGCGTGTCGGGCATCCTGATCGGCCCGGTGACCACGCTGTACTACGACAGCGGCTTCATCATCGGCCTCAAGGCGTTCGTCGGCGCGATTCTCGGCGGCCTTGTCTCGTATCCGCTGGCGGCGGTGGGCGCGCTGTTCGTCGGCCTGCTCGAAAGCTACGCCTCGTTCTGGAACTCCTCGATGAAGGAGGTCGTCGTCTTCGGCCTGCTGATTCCCGTCCTGCTGTGGCGCTCGCTCTGGGCACCCCAGGTGGAAGAGGAAGACGACGAGGAGGTCGAGAAGTGAGCGCCGCCTCCGCCGCCTGGGTGCGGCCCGGCCTGTGGTTGCTGGCGCTGCTCGGCGTCGCTGTCGCGCCCTTCGTGACCGGCGGCTACACGATCACGTTGCTGAACTACATCGGCATCTACGCGCTGGTTTCGCTTGGCCTTGTGGTGATGACCGGCGTTGGCGGCCTCACCTCGTTCGGCCAGGCGGCGTTCGTCGGCGTCGCCGCCTACGCCACCGGCTGGCTCAGCACCACGCAGGGCTGGTCGCCGTGGCTGGGCCTTCTCGTCGGCGTGGCGCTGACCGGATTCATCGCCCTGGTGCTGGGCGCGATCACCTTGCGGCTCGGCGGCCATTACCTGCCGCTCAGCACCATCGCCTGGGGCATCGCCATCTACTTCATCTTTGGCAATATCGAGGGGCTGGGCCGCCACACCGGCCTGTCGGGCATTCCGGCGTTGAATTTTTTCGGCATCTCGCTGCAACGGCCCGAGGCGGTGTACTGGCTGATCTGGGCCACGCTGGGCCTCGCCATGTGGCTTTGCATCAACCTGCTGGACAGCCGCCAGGGTCGCGCCATCCGCTCCCTGCGCGGCGGCGCCGCCATGGCGGAGAGCCTGGGCATCAACACCTTTACCGTCCGCATTGCCGTGTTTGTGCTGGCGGCCTTGCTGGCCGCCGTGTCGGGCTGGCTGCTGGCGCATATGCAGCGCTTCATCAGCCCGTCACCGTTCGACGTGCGCTATGGCATCGAATATCTGCTGATGGCGATGGTCGGCGGTTCGGGCCACGTCATCGGCGCGGTCATCGGGGCCGGGCTCATCACCTTCATGAAAAGCTGGCTGCAGGACATATTGCCGAAGTTCACCAGCCACAGCGGCCAGCTCGAAATCGTGGTGTTCGGCGCGCTGTTCATCCTGCTGCTGCAATATGCGCGTGGCGGCGTGGCGCCGTTCCTGCGCCGGCTGCTGCCCAAGGCACCGCCGCCGCCGATTCCCGCCGCCGCCAGGCCGCTGGCCCGCCGCACCCTGCCGCCGGCCGGGCAGACGCTGCTCTCGGTTGCCGGCATTACCAAGCGGTTCGGTGGCCTCGTCGCCGTCGACGACCTGAGCTTCACGCTCGACACCGGTGAAATCCTCGGCCTGATCGGGCCGAACGGCGCCGGCAAAAGCACCATGTTCAACCTCATCACCGGCGCGCTGCTGCCCAATGCCGGCAGCGTCACCTTCGCCGGGCAGGACATTACCGGCCGGCCGGCGCGCAGCGTTGCCGCCGCCGGCATTGCCCGCACCTTCCAGCATGTGAAGCTGCGGCCGGGCATGACCTTGCTCGACAATGTGGCGCTGGGCGCGCACCTGCGCGGCCGCGCCGGTTACATCGCCGGCGCGCTGCACCTCGACCGCCGGGAGGAGGCGTCGATCCGCGCCGACGCGATGGCGCAGCTCCGCCGCGTCGGCCTGGGCGACAAGCCGCACGACCTTGCCGGCAACCTGCCGCTGGGCCAGCAGCGCATTCTGGAAGTGGCTCGCGCCCTGGCCGCCGACCCGGTGCTGATCGTCCTCGA
>Ga0163144_10015508_pt1 | contig 15707 bp, 14 predicted proteins | sample OliLak19BULKMAT1_FD_123175 | JGI IMG/M metagenome (GOLD analysis project Ga0163144, IMG submission 123175) | Freshwater microbial mat bacterial communities from Lake Vanda, McMurdo Dry Valleys, Antarctica - Oligotrophic Lake LV.19.BULKMAT1 | ecosystem: Environmental > Aquatic > Freshwater >...
AGCTTAGGGCCGCAGCCTAGTTAGAGAAAAATTACTTGATCGCGGTCGCCCAGTTCATGGCGGATCGCTCTAATCTTCAAGCGGACAGAACCCAGCAATTGCTCAGTCTGTGTTGGCCATTAACTGCGAACGAACCGTTGGGGAGGCGGTGACGCAGGCGGCGATTAGGAACGCGATGGCGATGCCAGCTAGCACGTCGCTTGGATAGTGAGCGCCGCTTTCGAGACGCTGGACGCAGGCCAGTGTGGCGAGGATGGCAAAGATCCACCAGCCGCGGCGAAAAACTAGGCTCAAACCTATCGCGAGTCCCCAGGCGGTGGCTGAATGACCGGAGGGGAAACTGCGTTGCCGCGCGTCCCAGAAACTGCGTTCGACGGCGTCGGCGGAATCGAGTTGCACTTCGCCATGTCCAATCACTTGCAATCCGTCAGCATGCGGACGGACTCGAACCACGGTGGCTTTAAGTGCATTGGCGGTCAGGCCGCTCAGAGTGGTTATCAAGATGGCGATGAGCACGGCGCGGCGACGATGGTAGGCGATCACGAAAACGGATAGCAGAATAAAGAAGACTCCGAAGCCGTGAGCAAACGTTTCGCTGAGCGAGATCGCTTTCTGAAAATCGCCTGGAAGATCGAAGTCTCTGAGCAAGGTCGAAAGCGAGCGATCGAACTGCATCGCCATCAGGCAAGTGATTCCTGCGGCGAAGGCAACGAGGACGAGCAGCGGCGTCAGCTTGGTTGATTGCTTTCCGGCCAATAACGAGTCAGTAGGGCTTGGCTCAATAGTGTGTGAGTTGGGTGGCGGGGTCGTGGAGGAAGGCATGGGGCGATATTTGAAACTGGATTGGTAGTTGGTGAGCGGGCGGAGTTGGTTTGCCGGCATGGACGGGTTCGATCCATTTAGCTGGTTCAACATAACAGCAACTTCGCGAGCGAGCGACCTCAACTGGACACGTGCGGCGGGAGCGCGTTTGAGTTGGGGTCGCGAGACTCGCGGGCGTTTGCGAATCTGCTATTCTCTTAGGCTTTGCTGGCTAACCGATTTGGGTGAACGCGTGGCGGTGCGTTCGAATTTCACGCGTGGAGAATTGCATGCCGGATAAACAGATGCCCGGGACCTATCGTTGGGCTCAAGCGGGCGATATCAATTCGTTTTTTGGTTTGATGTTGGACAACATAGCGGGTTTGTTTTTGCTGGTCAGTTTGCTGAATCAGGCGTTTGGATTTCCGGTTGAATTTGCGCTGCGGTACATGGTGCCGGGAACGGCCATCGGAGTGTTAATTGGTGACTTGGCGTTCTTCCTGTTGGCGCTGCAACTGGCGAAGAAGACGGGGAGTTCGACGGTCACCGCGATGCCGCTTGGGTTGGATACTCCCAGCACTTTTGGCATGATCTTCTTTGTGCTCGGGCCGGCTTATGCAGGCGGGTTGGCTGCTGGCTTGGATGAGACAGCGGCGGCGATGCGAGCTTGGCAGATCGGCATTTGTTGCATCTTTGTAAGCGGCATATTCAAATTGCTCTGTTCCTTTGGCAGCGACTGGTTGCGACGTTCGATACCGCGCGCGGGCTTGCTCGGTTCACTGGCCGCGATTGCGCTGGTGATTATTAGTTTCTTGCCGTTGCTTGAGATCTTGCGCTATCCGCTGGTTGGGTTGATTGCGATGTCGATCATTTTGACGGCGCTGGTAGGTCGCGTGCCGTTGCCGTTCAGGTTGCCGGGGGCGGTTGGAGGTTTAGTGGTGGCGGGTGGGATCTATGCGATCATGCATTTCACCGGATTGCTAGGGCCGAGCGAAGAGCCGGCTTTCGAAGCTTCAGCGGGGCTTTGGCCGACGGAATGGTTTCAAGCGTTGAGTTTCGGTTGGTTAGCGGCGATGGGTGAGACCGTTAACTATCTGCCGATTGTGATTCCGTTTGCAGTGGCGACGATCGTGGGCGGAATCGATTGCGCGGAGAGTGCTTCAGCGGTGGGTGATCACTATTCAACCGGCTCGGTGATTGCGATTGAAGCGCTGGCCACGTTGCTGGCAAGTTTCTGCGGAGCGGTGATTCAGACCACTCCGTACATCGGTCATCCGGCTTATAAAGCGATGGGTGGCCGAGCCGCGTTTACGTTGGCGACTGCTATTGGAATGGGATTGCTGGGGACGACGGGTTTGTTTGGTTATTTCTACTTGCTGATTCCCAAAGCGACCGTGTATCCAATTTTGATGTTTGTTGGATTGGAGATTTCGGCGCAGAGTTTTTTAGCAACGCCGCGCAGGCATTATCCGGCGGTGGCGATGGCGTGTGTGCCGGCGCTTGCTTTTCTGGCGATGTTCTTCGTAGGGCCTGAAACCAAGATCACACCGGCCATTACGACGACCGGAATATTGCGAAACGGTTTCATTATGACCAGCGTCTTTTGGTCATCGGCTTTGGCGATGGTCATTGATCGACGCTTGGCGGCCGCAGCGATTTTCTATTTCACCGCAGCCGCGTGCACTTTGTTCGGCATCATTCATTCGCCGTTGCCGGGTGCCCCGCTGCTGATACCGATCGCGATTCCGGGAGTGCCCAGTGCGCTCGTTCTGCCTGCGGATCAATTTTGGACCGTGATGAACTGGACGATGGGTTACTTTATCGTCGGGTGTTTGATGTTGTTATGGGACTACTATTTGATAGTGACCGATCAGAAGGAACCCGACCCCGAACACCTTCAAGACTGATCTGATAGAAGCCACATGACTGGTCAATTTGCAATTGTGAATGGGACAGTGATCCTCGAAGATCGATTGCTTGAGGATGCGCATGTGTTGTGCGATGGGGAGCGGATCGTGCGCGTGGGGCGCGGTGATCGCGTCCCCAAAGCGGCAGAAGTTATTGATGCTGGCGGCGGTTATATTTCACCGGGCTTCGTGGACATTCATGTGCACGGTGGCAATGGCGCGGACTTCATGGATGGGACGGTGTCGGCGATACAAATCGCTTGCTTGGCTCATGCAAAACATGGCACCACCACGATCTTCCCGACAACGACCACGGGTTCACCGGAACAGATCAAAGCGATGTTGGATGCGTGCCGTGAAGCTCAGCGAGTTAGCTTGATCCACTTGCCTGGCGTGCACTTGTATGGTCCTTACTTTGCGGAGGACAAAGTTGGCTGTCATGCAAAGTCCGGGAGGCGCGAACCGCTCGCGCAAGAATTCAATCGCTACTTTGCAACGGGCATGGTGAGGATCGCGACGTGCGCGGCTGAGCTACCGGGCGCGGTGGCGTTCTACAGAGCTGCCAAGCGTCATGGTTGCTTGATCACTTGCGGGCACTCGAACGCCAGCTTCACTGAAATGCAGCGAGCCTTTGATGTCGGTATGCGGCACGTGGATCACTTCTGGTGTGCGATGAGTTCCGTGCCATCGTTGCGGCAGCGGTTTGGTGTTCCGATGCAAGCTAGTATGACGGAGTTTGTGTTGATGGAGGGAGCGATGAGTACTGAAGTGATCGCCGATGGTGTTCACTTGGCTCCCGAGTTGCTCGAATTCGCGTATCGAATGCTTGGTCCTGATCGGTTGTGCTTGGTGACCGATTGTAACCGAGCGCTTGATATGCCGGCGGGCGAGTACCGATTTGGGAACGATGTGGACGGGAGCTGGTTTAAGAGTGACGGCCAAGTCGGTTGGGCACCGAATGGGAGTTTGGCGAGTTCGGTTATGGGGATGGACCACATGGTTCGGCACATGAAGAAGGTTACTTCAGCGAGTTTTCACGAAGTCATTCGGATGGCTAGTCTCACGCCGGCTCGTCGGGCGGGGATTGGCGCTGAGACGGGAAGTATCGCTGTTGGCAAACTCGCGGATCTACTTGTGCTCAGTCCGAAACTGCGCGTCAAAAAAGTGATCGCACGTGGATCTGTCGTTCGTTAGTTGTGGATTCGCGCGAGTGGACTTTTTTCGGCTCTGCTACTTTTTGCGAAAAGATGTGGGGCAGAAAGGTGTTGAATACGAAAGACTTGGATTGAAGTGATTTTGAAGTTAAGCGCTGGGCGGGAGATTTGAACGCAGCGTGTCGATGGCTTGGATATCTTCTGGAGAGAGCGACCAGTCGGCGGCCTTGACGGTTTCAGCGACTTGCGAAGGTCGACGGGCACCGACGATAGCGGACGTTACTTCGGGTCGACGAAGCACCCAGGCGATCGCTAATTCCGCGATGGTGCGGTTGTGTTTATCGGCGATTGCGCGAAGACCATCGACGACTTGAAGATGTTTTTCAAGTTGCGGCGATTGGAAATGCGGGTCGCGCGAGCGATGATCGCTGGCGGGCAACGAGGCGGCGCGTTCGGCGGTGAACTTGCCGGTGAGCAAGCCTTTGTACATGGGGCTGTAAGTCAAGAGGCCAATCTTTTGCTCGCCGCAGTAGGGCAGTAACTGCTGTTCGGTGTCGGATACGATCAAGCTGTAGGGCGGTTGCAGCGAACAGACTGGATGGATGGCTTGGAGTCGTTTGAGTTGCGAGACGCTATGGTTGGAGACGCCGATCTCGCGGACCTTTCCTTGTTGCTTGAGATCGACCAACGTTTGCCAGCCCTCCTCGATATCTTCATCGGGTTCGGGCCAGTGCATTTGATAGAGGTCGATGCAGTCGATGCCGAGTCGCTGGAGGCTGGCGTTGCATTCGGCGATGATGCTATCGCGTTTGAGCACCTTATCGATTGTCTCGGGATCGCGCATGACGCGCCCGCACTTCGTCGCCACGATTGGACGACGCGCGGGTCCGAGTTCGCGGAGCGCTTGACCGACAAGCTCTTCCGATTTGCCCCCACCATAGACGGCTGCGGTATCGATCCAGTTGATGCCGAGATCAACTGCCGCAATGATTGCATCAATGGCTTCGCGAGCGTCTTGGTTGCCCCAGCCGAATTTCCAATCGCCGCCGCCGATCGCCCACGATCCAAAGCCAATGGTGCTAAGTTTAAGATCGGATTGGCCAAGTTGTCGATATTGCATGGTGTGGTCCCTGCTGAGGTAAGTCTCCGAAGTAAGTCTGTGTTTGAGTGCGTAGTTGTAAGTTGCTGAGCAACCATGTGATTGTATTTAGTTGATGACGGGTTGTTCGATGACGCGTTTGGTTTCCCAAGCACCTTGAACGTACCGCAACCAAAAAGCGACAGCCATAGCGGTAACCCAACCGGCGACGACATACCACCAGAGCATCAAACTAGCGCCTAGGTAGGCTTGCAAGATCATGCCTACGGCGACGGAACCGCCGGAAACTAAGAACGTGGCGAGCAACACGAACCAAGTGTCGCCCGCTCCTTTGATAGCTCCGACAAACACGATCTGAATCCCGTCGAGCACGCAGTAGTAGGCAATGATCTGAAGGAGTGGCACGAGGATAGGTTCCATCACCGTGAACCTCTCGACGGGTGTGCCGAGCGCATACAGCGATGCCATCTTTTCAGGGAACAGGCCAAATGTGAAAGCAAAGAAGCTGGTGTAGATCATTGACATGGACAGCGCGCACCAAACAGTGCGTCGCGCTAGATCAATTCGGCCTTCGGTGACGTGTTGACCGACGAGCACTCCGACTCCAATGCCCAGGCCAATCATTGGTACGAAGGCAAGCACATTCAAACCGAGCGCGAGCGTCGTGGCGGCCATCGGCAATTGTCCAAGTCTACCGACTTGCAGCATGATGACCGAGAAGCAACCGGCTTCGGCCAACATTTGCAGGCCTGCTGGAGTGCCGAAAACAACCAAGCGGCGGAACATATCGCGTTCCCAGGGCTTGGTAGTTCCAATGCTGTAAGTTTCGCGCATGCGATGATCGCGGCGAATGATCCAGCTCATGATGGGCAGCTTCATCCAGAATGAAACCGCCGTTCCCGCAGCGGCACCGACCACTCCCATGGCAGGGATCGGACCGAGCCCGAAGATCAGGATGATGCTGAGCACAAGATTGACAACTGTGGCCAGCGCATCGACGGCTAAGACAATGGCGGTACGACCTTGACCGGTAAGCAGACCGCTTTGGACGCTATAAAACAGGACTGAGATACCACCGATCAGTACGACTCGCAGGTAATTCGACTCGAGCGTTACCAACTCAGGCGAATGGCCGGCTGAGCTGAAGAACCAGGGCGCGATCAAAATGAGGAGCATGTAGAAAGGCACAATTGCCCAAGCGATCGCCGTCGCGTGCTGGTAAGCGACACCGACTCGATGCGGTTGCCCTGAGCCGCGATATTGCGACACGAACGTGCTGAGGTAACCGAGCAAACCCATGGGGAGGCAACCGATTGTCCAGTAGAGTGTGCCGGCACCCATGGCGGCTGAAGCGGCCGATTCGCTTTGCCAGTACAGCAACGTACGATCGGTAAACAATGTCAGCGACACGAAACCGGCGGACATCATCAGCGGCAATGCGAGGCTGATCAATGGTCCTGGCCCCCACGGGCTGCGCCACCAATCGGAGAAAGTCACATAGGTTTCAGAGCCTCGGCTGGCCTCGATTTCTGCCAGACGAGTGGAACTAGTCGGAGGAGAATTGGAAGGAGAGCCGTTGGACTCGAGAGCGGTTGGGGTGGAATTCATAACTGTCGGGTCATCCGGAAATTGGATTCATCATGGTACACTGGACGCCCCGTTTGCGAACCAGTCCGGAAATTGATTCTCGAATTGTTAACAACAACCATGAATATCGTGTTGTGCTATCCCGTCGAAGAGCGTCATGTCGCGTCGATTCAGGCGGCCGCGCCCCGAGCGACGATTATCAACGCGGGGCAAGAGGGGATCGGCAAAGCGATTTTTGATGCAGATATCTTTGTTGGCCATGCTAAGGTGCCGGTCGATTGGGATTCAGTGGTCAGGCAAGGACGCTTGAAGTTGATTCAAAGTTCAGCGGCTGGTCTGGATCATTGCTTGGTACCAAGTGTCATTGATTCCGCGATTCCGGTTTGTAGCGCTTCGGGGTTGTTTGCGAACCAGGTAGGTGAACAAACGCTCGCGCTGCTGCTGGGCCTGCTACGAGGCATACCGACTTTCTTTCGTCAGACATTGAAGAAAGAATTTGTGCGGCGACCAACGGACGACTTGCGGGGCAAGCGAGTTGGCATTGTTGGTCTGGGTGGCAACGGGCGTCGATTGGCGGAACTGCTGGTTCCGTTTCAAGTGCAAGTAAGGGCGACTGATTACTACCCTGTACGCAAACCGAATGCCGTCGAAGAGCTTTGGCCAGCGGATCGATTGCTCGATTTGGCGGCGGTAAGCGACGTGCTGATTTTGTGCCTGCCGCTCAATGCGAATACCGAAAAGTTAATCGATGGCAAGGTTTTTGAAGCTATGCCGCAGCGGAGTTACTTGATCAACGTGGCGCGAGGCCAGTGTGTCGATGAACCTGCGTTGATCGCAGCCCTGAAGAGTGGCAAGTTAGCGGGGGCGGGCGTTGATGTCACCTTTATCGAACCTTTGCCGGTCGAAAGTCCTCTATGGGAGTTGCCCAATGTGCTGATCACTCCTCATGTGGGAGCGCAGGCGGCAACCCGAGTCGACGATTCCACTCGTTTGGCTTGTGAAAACCTAAGTCGTTATCTGCGAGGCGATGCATTATTAAATCTTGTTGATAAGAAACTCGGTTTCCCGCATCCCGATTCGATGGCGATTCGAGGATAAAAGCTACAACGCATGAGCGGATCTGAATTTAAGCGGACGATTCGGATCCGACCTGATGCCAGCTTAACGGGATATTTCGGTTGGCTGAATCGGTTGATGCGGTTATAGTCTGAATCCAGGTTCGGTAAGTTCTTAGCGGGGAACTGGCGATGGAGGAAGCGGTATGCATACGACAACAATGTTAAATGAGGAGCAGACGCGAGGCGTTTTGGACCAACCGATTCCACCACCGAATTCTCTTTATGATCGCTACCAGGAGTTGCTTATCACTGGAAAAGTTCAGTGGACAACCTATCACCGTTTGGAACGTGAATTGGGGAGCGGCGGGCAAGGTGTGGTGTACTTGAGTCGCCGCAATGGAGCTGATGGCTTCACTCTGCCAGTCGCGATGAAGATTTTTTCTCCCGAGCGTTTTCCAAGTGTTGCGGCTTATGTAAAGACCATGGAGCGGTTAGCACGGGTGGCGTCGCGGGTCGCGATGATTCAGCAGGACAATGTGCTCGATGTGCAGGACTTCGTCGACCGCGACAGCATTCGAGTCATGATCATGGAGTGGATCGACGGCTACGATCTGCGCGAGTTGATGAACCCGGTGCGGTTGGGGATGGTGCGAGATCGATCGCAACCGAAACGCTGGGAATATATCGACAGCGTGATCGCAACTTTCGGACCTGAGCAAGTTCGCTTCAAGGCGGGCGTGGCGGTCGCGATTGTTCGCGATTGCTTGGCAGCGCTGGCGGCCCTGCATCGCGAACGAATTGTGCATGGCGACATCAAGCCTTCAAATATAATGTTGAAGCGCACTGGCAATGCGAAATTGATTGATTTCGGATCTGCATTTGAGCTCGATAATCTGCCACCTACGCGAGCTTGCACGCCAGCCTATGCCGCGCCGGAAGTGCTGGAAGGTTCCTGTTCAACGCCGCGCAGTGACTTAGCAAGCTTAGGATATGTGCTGATCGAGATGCTAGCCGGTCGACCGTGCTTCTCGAGTGACTTGGACTTTCGCGAGCTGCTGGAGGCGAAGCGTCGCTTGCCAAGCCAGTTGCATGAATTGCTACCGCCCGAGGTTGTCTGTAACAACCTATTAATGAATCTTTGTAGGCGTTTTGTAACCCCAGATCCTTCACGTCGCTTTCCAAGCGCTGAAGCTGCAGAGTTGTTAGAGGACGGAGCGGCCCAGTTTCACCGCCAGTTGGTTTTTGGCGATTTAGCCAGCGAATACGAACATGATATTCGTGTCTGGTTGGAGGAACTGCGGCAGCTAGACGAAGACGCAGCGGTCGACGGTCGCGATAAATTGACTGGTTGGGACCAGTTAACGTAACTTAAGTCGGCGACGTTGCGCCATCGTGAGTGGTTTGACACCACTATGGGTGCGCAAGCAAAGAAAGGGCATAGCCAAGCTGCTTATTGGACCGCTATAATGGGGTGGTTAGCGATTCAACAGATGACGAATCGCTTATCAAACCAGGACCCAAAAGCTGCGTCCAGCTTGCAGACCATCTGCACGCTCAGGCGCGTTATGTTTGCTAGGAGGTGCGAAATGGTAACAAAAAATTTGTTTGTCGTTGACGACGAAGAGGCCGTTTTGGAGTCTGTGAAAGCAGTGCTTGCACTCTCAGGTTTCCAACCGCATTGTTATCTATCGGGAGAACAATTTTTTGAAGACGCATCGCTCGATGAAGCTGGATGTGTGATCACCGATCTCCAGATGCCAGGCATCGACGGCGCTCGTTTGCAGCAGCATTTAAATGAAATCCAAAGTCCGCTCTCCGTAATTGTACTGAGCGGAGCAGCGGATGTCCCGACGGCGGTAAACGCAATGCGCAATGGTGCCTACACGCTATTAGAAAAGCCATATTCAAGCAAGGACTTGGTGGCTTCAGTTGAACGTGCGCTTGAAGCTAGCGAGCTGCATTATCAGAAGAAACAACTCGAGAAGCGAGTCCGGGCGCTGATTGCTACTTTAAGTGATGAAGAGAAGCTGGTCTTGAAGAAAATGCTGGAGGGTGTTCCTAATAAGAACATAGCGTCAGTGATGGATATCGGAATGCGGACTGTCGACCGCCGAAGGCAGGCAGTGTTTACCAAGATGGGTGTTGGCACGATCGCGGAGTTAGCAACGCTGCTTAATTCTGCTTCCATCGACTTAGAGACGCTTGAATAGCCTTCAAAATACCTTCGAGTCTTCGCCGCCTGGTTGCACGACTTCATAGTTACCAGAGACATTGGGTTGACAAGGCGAGGCATCGTGCAAGCTACTGAGCAGCGATGTGTCGCCTAGCGACAACTGGCTGTTCAAGCATTGCACCCAAGTCACTTCTTTACCTGAATAAGTAGCCATGCGACCCATGATGGCGGTCAGTGAGCTCGCCGCAGCGTACTGGCCTTCGTTCGGAACCTTACCCGACCGTAATGACGCAAACAGGCTTTCCAGCTCGCCCGCATGTCCTTGCCGAACTTCATCCGCTTGCCACAGCAATCGATTATCCAGATCGAAAATTTTGCCCGCAGCGATATCGGCCCAACCCTCGGAACCGTGAGCGAACTCGCCGACTGTATTCCAGCAGTTCGGCATCTGGCGGCACATACTCAGCAACTTCACGCCGCGTGGATAAGTGAACTCGACCGTGTGATGATCATAAACCTGTCCGAACGCGGCGCCCGCTCGCACCTGCCGACCGCCCACGCCCTGAGCTCGTTCGGGATGATCGCCGAGCAACCAGTTGATCACATCCAAGTTATGCACATGCTGTTCAACAATATGATCGCCAGACAGCCAATTGAAATAGCCCCAGTTGCGAAGTTGATATTCCAGTTCCGTGTGTTGCTTCGCGCGCGGACGCGACCAACTGAGTCCTTGATTCCAATAGGCTCGGCAGAAGTTGATGCGACCGATTGCACCGCTTTGCAACTTTGCAATCGTGGCTTGATAAGCCGGCTCGTGTCGGCGTTGCAGCCCGACTGCTACGGCCAATTTTCGATCGGTGGCTGCTTGGCAAGTTGCTAGAAAGTGCCGAACGCCCGGCGCATCGATCGCTACCGGCTTCTCCGCAAAAACATGTTTCCCAGCCTCCACGGCCGCAGCGAAATGAAGCGGTCGAAACCCGGGCGGTGCGGCGAGAATGATGAGGTCCGCATCGCTCTCTAGGACTTTGCGATAAGCCTCGAGGCCTACGCAGCGACGCTGTGCACCGACTTCGACGCGGTCGCGATGAGGCCCGCTGCGCAGCGTTCGCATCGCTTGCTGAAGTCGATCTTCAAAAACGTCGCCAACCGCCACCAGCCTAACGTCGCCATGTAATGGGTTGAGCGCTTGCAACGCGAGGGCAGTTCCACGCACACCACAACCAATCAAACCCACGCGAACCGGTTCCGCTTCCATCCGCTGGAGCTTGGGTCGCAGGGGAATAGAACCGGGAATGGCTCCACCCGCCAGCAGCATCGAGGAACCTTTAATGAATTCTCGTCGGCTGGCTGGGCTCTGTTCTTCCTTCCGCTTTTCATCAGCGCGATTTGCATTGGAATCTGTCATGATGTCCCAACGTTTCAAGAGGAGGCCATCCGATGTTAAGGCCGTCGCAGGAGGCTGGGCTTGGAGAGGAAGCCCAAGTTCCTGCCGTTTTCGTGAACCATCGCAACCTAAAGGAAAGGGACGACGTGTGAAGTCGAATCGTGTGGCAGGGGGTACCACACTTTGGAAAAGTCATTGCTGTTGGCAAATCGTCTTCACACGTCGGCAAGCAAAGCGGGGAATGGTAGCGAAATTATATCAAGCAAACGAGCCAATATTCTAAAACTTGGCCAACTGCGGTCTACGGCTACCAGTCGTCGAACGCGAGTCGGCTGCATGCGGGAAAGTATCTACGGGCTCAGTTCACCAACAGCGAAATCCAGAATAACACCTTTCGCAGTCAATGCAATACCTGACGGGTTCTTCCGCATCACTAAAGCCGCAGAAAGCGGATTGCGGCCCCGTACCGGTGGCGAAGTCTCTTCCGTTGAGTAGATTTTTCCGTATTGGTTCGCACGCGAGAGTTGCTAGAATGGCCTCCGCATAGAATATCCTCGACACTCTGCGGTTGTTCCGGATTTAAAAACTAGCGTCGGTGCGGACGCTGGCACATTTTGCCTTGGGCTAACGCGAACGGAAACACTTATGTCGTCCAGTCTCAGTCGGGAACCGCTCACAGGCATCATTCGGCAAGACGCCAATGTTGTGGGTGCCATCTGCCTACCAGATGAAGAGTTGCAAGATTTCATCGAGCAGTTCAATCACTGCTACGGCTCGATCGGGATGCGGATCGACGTCCCGCCGGGTGCGGCTCCGATCCTGACCGGCCCCAGCCGCGTGCTCCCCGTCGGCGCGACTTTCCGGCAGCCATTCAAACCACCCCGCCCCTAGTCCGGCCTGATGAAATGGTAACCCGACGCGTGAGCGAGGAAGCGAATTACCTCCCTCGCTCACGCGTCGGGTTACCAAAATGCCTGAAAAACGCAGTTGTCCCACCGTCTCGTTAGTGCACCCCTGGCCCGATCGCTGACTTAAACTTAGTAAAACTGAATTAAACTAGAGAGAGATAAATCGATATGAACCGAATAGAGAGATTCGCCGCTGCGTTCAATGTTAGGAAACGACATGAATAAGCTGAAGTGGATTTTCCTAGCAGTCTTGCTGGTCTTCAGTTTGATCATCGTCTTTCAAAATATCGAAGCGACCGAAATCCGTTTGCTCACCTGGAGCTTTCAGCTTCCGCAAGCCGCGTTGCTGCTCGGCACGCTTGGCGTCGGCTACATTATGGGACTGCTGACTCCCACACTTCGCAAAGTGGCGACCTGGCGCTCCAGATCGAAGAAGACTCCCGCGGAATTTTCTAAACCCGAGATCCCTGAGAACTCGGTCTAATTGAATTTGAAAAAACGTAAATGCACGCTTATTAGCACAATCGCGGCGACTACCGAGCAGCGGGCACGGGCATTGGAGCTTGCTGTTCGGGCGCGGGTTCCGTGACGACGATCAAACAATTCGGATTGATCGCTTGCAAGACGACTCCTTCAACCGGCTTGATATCGCCCGTGTATCCCTTCAGTAAAAACACAGGCGTTGTCTTCTCAAGTAAAGTCTTGGCTTCAGCGACAGTGACTTTGCTTCCATCTAGCCGATAAATGCGCAGACCATCAAATGGTATGGCCGTTGGCTTCTTACCGACCGGCACCTCCACCTCACGCTCGACTTCTTGAGTAATAGGTACTGCAACGGTGTATTGCTGATCAATTTCTTTGGGCCTGCCATCGCCTCCAACCACTTGAACTTTGCGTGTTCTGACCTCCTGACGGATTGCGGTGACAGGGACCATTTTCCGTTCCGTTCGAGTTCGGTTTAGCATTGCAACTAACTGTGCACCGTTGGGGCCATCATCAAATTTTGCCAGCACCAAGTTCCCCAAATCGAACGGCAGGCCGCTTTCCGTTCTCGCTGCCATGGCTGGCCGCATTCGCATCATCGGGACACCTACCGCTTGCCGGCGCATTTGAACTTGCTCCTGCGCGAACTCCAGCCCAGCTTGGCCGGCTGGCTGGGCGGCTTCGACAGCTTTGGCAGCTTTGTCTTCCTGAGCACAGGCGTCTCTGGCTACCAACGAACCTAGTCCACTTAAGCCCAGCATGACCGCCACAAATTTTGTACGCATCGAATCGACTCCCACTTACTAAGGTTCGTTAGTTTCAGCCTATCCGCCCCGCCTGCTCAATGGCAGTTTCTCACAATCAGTGAACCGAAGCAACTCGTGCCTCAAGTTCAAGTGAGGATTAAGATTCCCGCCTGAAGCTCGGCACGTTTCAATTCAAATGGCAGCACGAGCCGGGCACCTTCATGGCGCGGCATGAAAATAGTTTGAGAAGTCTATTTTTAGGGGAACTGTATTCGCGAAGTGATCTTCGCTCGGCCAGCCACCTGCAAGTTAAACGTGCGATTCGGTATCGGCCCGCTCGGCAATCGCTTGCTCAAAACTTGAGACGCGGATCGCGTCGAAACGAACTTTCGGATTCTCGCGCTCAACATGCTGCACGTCCCATTCAGATTGCAGCAGCACCGCATAATGACCGTATTGGTCCTTCACCAACTTCGTCGCGTAAGGCAATTTTAAAGTTGGCAATTGTTCGGTGGTGAGATTGATCCAGCGCGCCAATTTGAAAGGCCGGATGCTCAAAGTCGTAGGTGTGTTGTATTCGCTTTCCAATCGAAAGCGGACCACATCGAATTGCAATTCACCGACCGCAGCCAAGATCATTTCGCGTCGCGTCGACCGCGCGTCCACGAATACTTGAATCGCACCTTCTTCAACCAATTGGGAAAGACCACGGTCGAACTGTTTGCGACGCGAGGTATCGGGGCAATCAAGCACCGCGAAGAACTCAGGAGAGAACTGCGGGAGCGCTTCGTAGTGGACCGGCTCGCCTTGGCACAATGTGTCACCCAACTGAAACTCGCCAGGACAGATCACGCCGATGATGTCACCTGGAAAAGCCTCTTCCATCGTTTGACGATCTTGACCAAAAATTCGCAGCGCACGAGGCACTCGAATTTTCTTGCCACTGCGCGCTACTGTCACTTCCATATCGCGTTCAAAGCGGCCCGCGCAGACTCGCACGAAAGCGATGCGGTCGCGATGACGCGGATCGAGGTTGGCTTGAATCTTGAAAATGAAGCCGGCAAAATCCGGTCGACTAGCAGTGATCGGTCCAACATTGCTCAGCCGATCTGAAGGTGGCGGGCAGAGTCTTAAGAAGCCACGCAAAAAATGCTCGACACCAAAATTCGTCAAAGCGCTTCCGAAGTAAACCGGGGTTTGTTCGCCGCGCAAAAATCGATCCTGCTCCAAAGTCGCGCCGGCCATCTGCACCAATTCAATCTCTTCATGAACCGCCTTAACGAGTGCCTCAGTTGAGTAGTTGCGCATGTTGGCGGTTGCACCCGTTTGCACCGGCGCAATCGTCGCGTGCTCATCCGCAAACTCAGCCCACGTCAACTTAGTCGACTGAATGCGGCGCGAGCTGTCACGCTGCTGGAACAAATGCACTTGCTCATCAAGCAAATCGACGAACCCACAAAAATCGGCACCTGTTCCGATCGGCCACGTCTGTGGAACCGCTTCGATTGAAAACTTGCGCTCAATGTCGTCGAGTACCTGGAGTGGTGACAAACCGGTTCGGTCCACTTTGTTCACGAATGTCAGCACAGGTATCTTGCGGAGCGCACACACACGGAACAACTTCTCAGTCTGCGACTCAACGCCTTTCGCTAAGTCGATCACCATCACGGCGGCATCGGCGGCCATCAACGTTCGGTAGGTGTCTTCGCTGAAGTCATGGTGACCCGGCGTATCGAGCAGGTTGACTTGGCAACTATCAAACTCGAACGTCAGCACCGTGGAGCTGACCGAGATCCCACGCTGCTTTTCCAATTCCATCCAGTCCGAGGTGGCAGCTTTCTGGTTCTTGCGGCCGCGAACAGCACCGGCAGTTTCGATCGAGCCACCGAAGAGCAACAATTTTTCAGTCAGCGTGGTTTTGCCCGCGTCAGGGTGCGAGATGATGGCGAACGTCCGGCGCCGAAGTCGCTCGCGTTCAATCGTGGGATCAATGGGTTGCATAAAGCGGCGTTTGCCTAATTCGGAGCGCAAGCGAGTGACTGGAAGCCGGGGATGCGTTGCTCGCGGGCACGCTGGGTTCAGGAGGAATTTGCGAGCCACAATGGACTCCAGTTATAGCCCGACCCAGCAAATTCGCCCAGGCTAGCTGACTTACCCAATTCCGGTTCCAGCCTTCTTGAAACTAAAGCCGTTGATGGCCGCATCGGTAAATTCGACGCTGTATCCAGGCTGCTGAGGGGGCATATAGCGGCCGTTTCGCATTACTACCGGATCGCAAACGTGCTCATGCAAATGATCGGAGTACTCCGCCACTCGGTCTTCTAACTTGGCCGACACGCAAACGTAATCGATGATACTCAAATGCTGCACGTACTCGCACAATCCAACTCCACCCGCGTGTGGACAA
>Ga0163144_10015509_pt1 | contig 15706 bp, 12 predicted proteins | sample OliLak19BULKMAT1_FD_123175 | JGI IMG/M metagenome (GOLD analysis project Ga0163144, IMG submission 123175) | Freshwater microbial mat bacterial communities from Lake Vanda, McMurdo Dry Valleys, Antarctica - Oligotrophic Lake LV.19.BULKMAT1 | ecosystem: Environmental > Aquatic > Freshwater >...
TAAAGCCGTATCCAACAGCCCAGTTTACAGATAATTTGGTGAAGTTTAAGGCACAAGATGCACCAAAAGTAGAAAATATTGGGTTTAAGCCCTCTAAGATTCAGTTTCCAAATAAAGAAATTGACTTGAGTTTTGTGAAAAGCTATGCAGAGGTAAGAAACTACCCCGATAGACCCAGTACAACCAGAATGAGTGTCCATCTTAGGTTCGGCACAGTCAGCATTCGTAAAATGGTAACAGACACCAGACCCGTGAGTGGTAAATATGTAGCTGAACTAATATGGAGGGAATTCTATATGATGATACTGGCGCATTTCCCAAAAAACGTATATCAAAGCTGGCGCCCAGAATATCTAAAGATAAAGTGGAATGATAATGATAAGCATCTGCAAGCTTGGAAAGACGGTAAAACGGGATTTCCAATGGTAGATGCTGGAATGAGAGAGCTAAATGAAACAGGCTTTATGCACAATCGTTTACGTATGGTTACGGCTGGCTTTTTAGTTAAAAATTTACTAATAGATTGGCGAAAAGGTGAAGCATACTTTGCAGAAAAGTTGTTAGACTTTGAACAGTCAAGTAATAATGGCGGCTGGCAATGGGTAGCAGGTACTGGTAACGATGCAGCTCCTTATTTCAGGATATTTAACCCCATCAGCCAAAGAGAGCAATGGGATGAAAACTGGAAATACGTAAAGAAATACATACCAGAATTAAATAGCGACGCTTATGCCAAACCCATTATTGATTTACCAAGTTCTAGAGACGCAGCCATTGAGGCCTATAAGCTGGCTAGAGAAGAAGCCTCAAAATAGATTATCTCTGTCTAAATTCGCCAAATATGTGGCAAGAGTTACTTAATTTAGATACGCTTTGGTTTGTATTAGCAGGCATCATAGGCGGATTTTTAGGTGGATTTTTAGGCATAGGCGGGGGAATGATATTTGTCCCAGTACTAGGCTACTTTGTATCTAAACTTGGATTGTCAGACGTAATTTCGGTTAGGACTGTTTTGGCAAATAGCTTATTTGCTATTGTTTTCTCAGGTTTTAGCAGTAGCTATAAACAATATAGAAGTAAGAATTTCTATCTACAGCCTGTACTAAATGTTGCAATACCTGGCATATTCACTTCATTACTGCTCACTTATTTTATAAATTCAGGCACTTGGTACAATAAGAAGAGTTTTTCTATAGTGTTTTTGTCACTTCTTGCAGTGTTGTTAGTTAGAATGTTAATAAGACCTAAAAAAGCAGCAATCAACTCTAATGATCTAGGGGTAGAAGAAGTTGTTAGTTGGAAATATAATTTGACGGGATTCTTTTCTGGTTTTATATCCAGCCTAAGTGGGTTAGGTGGTGGGGTAGTCATTGTCCCCATACTAACGAATGTTATTAAACTAAAAGTTAAGCAGGCCATAAGCATAAGTACAGGTAGTTTCCCTTTGCTAGCACTCGCACTTAGTATATTTTATTCATTCCAATCTATACCAGGTGTATTTGCTGATAACATATATCATATTGGCTATTTACTCCCTAGCTACGTTTTCCCTATGGTAGTAGGTGTTCTCATCTCGACACCATACGGTGTTAAGCTAAATCATAATTCTGACGATAAATTGGTCAAGCTTGTATTCATTTTGGTATTGGCATTAATTGCCATACAAACAGTGCTAAAAATGTTTTTATAGCGAAAAATATGAAAATAATTTATTGTTTTTTTATTTAATTGTATTTTATATTTATAATTTAACTTTTTTATATTGTCTACTATTCCAACATATATATAAGATATATTAGATAATATTTATATTTATTAATTCATATTTTATTTCATTTACTTAATTGTCATATTTTGGAGCTATGATGAATTTCTAGCTAATCCAATAATCCAACTTCTTCTTTACCCCGTTCAAATTTGATAAATAGTTAAATATTGAGTTTTGACCTTACAAAATTGAAATTAACAAAAAAAGTAAAAAACTTACAATTTCAATACATTAATTATTTGCCTACCTTACATCGTAAATAGTTGTTTAATAGTTACTTGAAAAATAAAAATTGTAAGGTCTCTAGGTAAATGTAAAAATAACAATATTATTATTTTCTTTAAAAATACGCTAAAATATGTAGGTAATTTCAACAATATTAAACATAGTGGTTGCTCACAATAGCTTTGAACCTATAAATACTAAGCACTAATTAAGCGATGACTATGAACAATTTTATCCTCAAACTGAAAGCGAAAAGCTTCTTAACTACTTTAGCACTATCAGTGCTATCGATTGGAACATCTGTTAATGTATTAGCAGAGGGTTCTAGAAACCTGACACCTGACTCAACAGCTAGTTACCCAGCCGGTACAGCATCTAATAACTGGGTTGGATTTTTACAACACGATGATGGCGCAAATAGCGGCTCATTCTTAAAACCTAGCACTGCTAGTGGTTATAACAATCAACATAGGTTATATGTAAGGTTGCAAGCTGGTGATACATTATATTATGGTGTACGTAGAATAAATACAAACACAGGCACTACTCAAGGCAACTTAACTATTGTGCTGAGAAGAAGTAATGGAACACAAGTATCTTCTAATACATTAAACAGAAACACTTCTTCAACAAATCAAGTTAGATTAAGGACAGATCAAAATGGTGTAATATTAAATTATGCTAGATGTTCAAATGGTCCAAACACTTTAAATGGTCGTGTAACGAATGGCTATAGTCCATTATCATACATAAATACAACTAATGTAAGCCAAGATTTCTATATAGAATTCATTGACGCTGCTGGTGATATTAAAAGTTGGTATGATCTATGGGATTTTACTGTATATAATGGTACCGAAAGGACTGGCAGACTTTACAGTAAGTATTGGAGTTTCACAGGTGGTGCTCAACCAAGAAGACTTTCTGCAAATTTTAACTTATTTGTAGCTGCGCCGGACGTTTCTGACTCTACTAAGTTCTTTGTAAAGAGAATCAACTTAGCAAACGTTGACCCGTTTGGATTTATATTTTGTTCAAACGAATTTGGAACTACAACTGGTAGTGATAGAACGACTTATCGTCAAAGCGCACCATCTAACAGCATATACCCTCAATATAAGGTATTCGTTAATGACCCTGATAACACTTTATACCCTTCTACTATTCCGTCAGATTTTTATGCAAATCACGTAACTGTTTGTAGAGATGCTGCAACTACAGCTGGTAGTGTTGTATTTACTATATATAGCAGCAGGCCAGGACAAGTAATTGTGTTTATAGATAGGAATGGAACTACAGGCTACCAACCAGGGACTAGCGATGTTTATATTGAGAACTATTTTTCTACTGCTGGACTTAAGAATGTCTATTGGGATGGTAGGGACGGCCTCGGGGTAGATATTCCTAGCGGCACAAATCTTCAAATCATTTATCAAGGTCAATATTCAAATGTAAACTTTCCTATGTTTGACCCTGAATTTTCAACTGGTTACAATATTTATAATGTTAGACCAGGGGTCAATTCAGCTAAAGAATATATGTATTGGGATGATAGGAATCTTAATGCTTCTCTAACTACATTTACTCCAAGATCTCAATTGATTGGTACATTAACTGATAATGTTCACACTTGGGGCAGCTCCGAAGGAAATAACTTGACTATCAACTCTTGGACATTTGGTGAGGTTAAGTATAATATAAGTAACATCGTTTTTACCGTTCAATGTGATGGTGACAATGACGGTAAATCTACAGTTGGTGATATAGACTGGGATAATGACGGTATCGTAAATAGCGTTGAATGTGGTGGAGTAGATCCAATTGCAGATAACGATGCTGATCTAATACCAAACTATTTAGACGTAGATAATAATGGACTAACAAACTTTGATGATATAAACCGTGATGGACTTTACGACATTTTAGATGCTGATTTAGATGGTATTCCAAACTTTTTAGATACAGACAGTGATAATGATGGTTTAACTGATGTGACTGAAGGCAATAATGGTACTGTATTAGCGTCAAATTATAATGCTGCAGGTGGGTATATAACTGGAGCAGTTAGTAGTCAAGGAGTACCCTTAAATAGACCTTCAAATACTTATACGGATTTTGATGGTGATGGTGTCCCTGATTTCTTAGACCTAGATAGTGATAATGATGGTATATATGATTGGATAGAAGTACAAGGGTCAAACGCAAGTACAAGAGCGCCATTTGGAACAGATGGTGACCAAGACGGTATAGACGATAGATATGATTCAGATGCGTCAGGTGGGGCAATACCAACTGCACACAATGCCGATGGTCAAGGTTTTCCAAACCAAAAAGAAGCTGATGCGGATAATGACGGAATTACAGACGTTATTGAAAATAACTCAGGTATTGTCCCATCATCAAATTATGTTGCATCTATTGGTAGATATAGCTGTACTGTAAATTATAGAGGACTTTTGAGTTGTGTTACTTACAGTAATTCAATTGTTGATTTTGATGCTGATTTAATTTATAATGCAATTGACTTCGACTCTGATAATGATGGAATTAGAGATTTAATAGAAAGTCAAGCAAGAGTATTCACCAATCCTGCGAATGTAGATTCGGATGCTGATGGAATTGATAATAATTTTGAAAGTAATACAGCTAGGGTCCCTGTGAATACTGATGCTACTGATACTCCAGATTTCTTAGACTTAAATGCAGATAATGATACTCAGCTAGACTGGGTTGAGGCTTACGATGTAAATAGAAATGGTATATCAAGAGATGATTACAGAACTAGAGCTACAAATTTTGAAACGGCAAGGAGTACTGGCTGGTATTTGAATTCTTTAGATTCTGATGGAAACTCAACTCCTAATTATCTTGAAAATGGCGCAAATAGTGTAGCTCAGTTTTTAATATATGGTAATTCTTTTTACCGAGATGCTAATCTTAATGGTGTAGCTGATTTAGTGGACGGTGCCGTAACTGGTGGTCTATGGATTGCCCCTACAGATAGAAATACTAACAATATTGAAGATTACCGCGAGGGTAGCTTAGCCATTCCACTTCCAGTTAAATTATTAAACTTTGATGGGGAGCGCGTATCAGAAACACCTACTACAGTTAATTTAGTTTGGAGCACTGCATCAGAGATTAACAACAAAGAGTTTATTGTTGAGCGTTCTATTGACGGTATTAACTACTATGCTATAGGTACAGTAACAGGTAATGGTTCTACTCAAGTAAAAACGAACTATAGCTTTGACGACTTAAATGCACCTGCGTCAACTATCTATTACAGACTGCACCAATTTGACTATAATGGTGACAATGAATACCATAAAGTAGAGGTAGTTTCTGCAGTAAATGTTGCCACAATGGGAACCAATTTTAAATTAAATACTGAAGTGAAAATTTGGCCAAACCCAGTAGCCAATACAGAGAAATTGCACCTACAGGTTTCTAACACTCCAGAGGGTTATAACACTATCACAGTAATTAATATGCAAGGAGCAGCAGTATCTAGTACTAGTTACTACATATCTAACCAAAGTAGTAATGTAATAGACCTGAATATAGAGTCTCTAAATGCAGGTCTATATATGGTAAACATAGTAACTGCAAACGGTGAATCTGTAACAAAAAGAGTTATAATAAAATAACCTAAGCCAACTACAAACCTGATTATAACCGGGGTAGTCTTAATGATTGCTCCGGTTTTTTTTATGCTTTATTGTTTTATTTTAGCTTCAATAATACTGGTACTGTATCCTGCTAAAAAGGGTAGAATACATACAGAACCACCTTGATGTAATATGAAGTCAGCCCCTACTATATTATCTAAACAATAGTCACCACCTTTTACTAAAACATCAGGTTTTAAGTTTTGTATCACATTGATAGGAGTATCATCATCGAATGAGGTGACCAAATCAACTGCGGCCAAGCTCGCCATTACTAATGACCTAGCAAATAAATTTTGTATAGGGCGGTGTGTTCCTTTTAGCCTTTGTACACTGTCGTCAGTATTCAAGGCGACAACTAGTTTAGTGCCTAGAGTTCTAGCCTTATGTAAATAATCACAATGTCCTGGGTGCAATAAATCAAAACAACCGTTAGTAAACACAATTCGTTCTCTAGCTTCTCTCCATTCTTCTATAGTATCTAAAACTGTACTTAAATGATGGTCTATCTTATTTTTCGGATTGACTTGCCTCATTTATAAGCTTGTTATTTTTTATTTTCTTATACATACTGCTCAATACAAGTAAACTAATAAAACCAAATATAAGTATAACTAATATTTGAAATGTATGTGCTATAAATGCAAAATCTTTAGCAGTAGATTCGTCTATATTATATAGCATTAGGGTTTTTTGCACTATCCAATGGTATGCGCCTATGCCTCCTTGAACTGGTGCCACAAAACCAAAGCTGCCCATATTTAAAACACTAAGTGCAGGTAAAGGTCCCAAATGTGAAGTAGCAGGAAATGCCAAAAAGCAGATATAAACCTGAAGGTAATATAACAACCAAATTAAAAAAGTATAAAATAAAAATTTCCATTTATTCTCTAGCTGTCTAATTGTATTAAAGCCAATAGCGAAATTTTGAAGTATGTCTTTAAATTTCTTTACAATCTTAATATGTTTGAACTTGGTAAGTATTAGGATGATTAATCCCAAACCGAGAACCAACACTAATGCAACAATAATTAGAGTAGATGTATAGTCAGTTTTGTCGGCTTGCCTATTATTCAAATAATCTACAAAAAAGCCTTTTAATTTATCAAACTCTAATACTAAGTTCAGTCCAAGTATTATGAGTAGTGAAACTACGTCTGCTAGTCTCTCGACCACTACTGTGCCTATCAGCTTATCTACTTTAGTACCGTTAGTTCTATTTATTACGACACACCTACTTACTTCACCCATTCTAGGTACTGCTAGGTTTGCTAAGTATCCCACCATTACTGCCATAAATGCATTTTTATGAGTAACAGTGTCCCCAAGTGGCTTAATAAGCATAACCCAGCGAACACCTCTAAACCAGTGACTACCAACTGCTATGATAAAGCATAATAAAATTAGAAAAGGATTGATTTGTTGAATTGATTTTTGCAAATCAATCCATTTATGATCTTTGAACACCCAGTAAAATAAAAAGACCCCAATACCTAAAGTGACTAAGTATTTTAAAGCGTTAATTATTAGTTTCATTTATGGCTGTATGTTATTAGTCAGCCAAAAATAAGGTTTAGATTTTGTTATTACTATCTGGAAATACAATTGCAGGCTTATATAGTTTTGCTGCTTCAAATTCTAACAAACCGTAGCTAATTACAATAACCACATCGCCAACAGCTGCTTTTCTGGCAGCAGGACCATTAAGGCTAACAAATCCTGTCCCTCTTGGCCCCTGAATAATGTAGGTTTCTAGTCGCTCACCATTGCTCATATTCAGTACCTGAACTTTTTCTCCCTCTATCATATTTGCAGCATCTAATATGTCTGCATCTATGGCTATGCTACCTACATAGTTTAGGTCAGCCTGGGTAAGTTTCAGATGATGAATCTTTGATTTTAATACTTCAACTAACATATTTGGAACAGTTGCCCAGTGTTTATTTTAGGGCAATTTTTAAATGTACTTGTTACTTAACCAGCATATTATCTATAAGCCTGACACCATCTGCGTGTACAGCTGTAAGTATAATGAGTTTATTATCAGGCATATATATATCAACACTTTGTAATGTTTCTGCATTGCAAATATCAAAATAATCTATGATAAAGTTCCCCATTTCAGACAATTGCTTTATAGCTATCAATTTTATGATGTCAATACTGTGACCTAGCTTAATTCTGTCTAATGCTTGCAACATAGTACGATAAATTATCGGAGCCTTTTGTCTAGCGTTTATGCTTAGCCTCACGTTTCTACTACTCATTGCCAGTCCGTCCGCTTCCCTTACAGTGTCGGCAGTAAATACATCAATCGGAAGCCGATAATGTGCTACCATTGCTCGAATAAGTAATTGTTGTTGGTAATCCTTTTGCCCTAAAAAGGCGATGTCTGGTTGAATCAAGTCAAACAAGCGTTTTACAACTGCTAACATTCCACTAAAGTGACCAGTTCTATACTTGCCCTCTAATAGCGTGATTAATTCAGTTGGTTCAAAATCAATCGTTTTATAACCAGCATTGGGGTATATGTCTTGTATGCTAGGAAGATAAACTATTGCACAATCAGTATGACTTAGTTTCTGAATATCATCTTGATAATTTCTTGGATATTTATCATAATCAGCTTGATTGTTAAATTGGGTGGGATTTACAAAAATGCTAACTACAATAATATCACATTTTGTTGAAGCTATTTTAATTAATGATAAGTGTCCTTCGTGCAATGCACCCATTGTCGGGACAAATCCAATGCGTTTATTGTCAGCTTTTATAGGGCTCAATAATAAAATGAGTTCTTCACTTTGCGTTACTGTAATCAAGTCGATTTGCTAAGAATTGTAAACAAAACTAATCATTTTTTTTAGTCGAATTTTTTTCGTTAATTTTGTACATTCATATATGAGCAGTCTACATAAATTCTCGACAGTAATAAATTTAACGACTGCAACAATTACCTACTCTTACTACCTTAATTTTTCAATTTCTTAATTTAAAGCACCTATATACAGATGGCAAAGAAGAAGATTTTATTTTTAGCGCACGAAATGAACCCATATTTGGAACTGAGTGACAATGCAGTTATGGTACGTGAGGTGCCGACTTGGTTGCAAAAGTCCGGTCAAGAGGTTCGCGTGTTTATGCCAAGATTTGGAGTGATAAAAGAGCGTAAACACAGACTTCACGAGGTTATAAGATTAAGTGGTATAAACATACCCGTCGGGGAAGATGATAATCCTTTGATTATAAAGGTCGCATCATTACCAAGTGCAGGTATGCAGATATATTTCTTAGACAATGAAGATTATTTTGCGCAACGTGGAATATTTCACGATGAGGATGATAATACTTTTTACGATGACAACTCAGACAGGGTTGCATTCTACAATAAAGGGATTATGGAAATAATCCATAAACTAGGTTGGATACCAGACGTAATATACAGTGTTGGTTGGATGGGGTGCCTAACTGCACTTTACGCAAAAACAGTAAAAAGAAACGAGACAGTATTTGAAAATACTAAATTCATTATCACTTTGCAAAAAGCAGATTTTGAGAATAGTTTGGGTGAAGGTTTCGCAGACAAAGCGTTGGTAAGCGGGCAAATGAGGGAAGTTTTAGAACATTTAGACAACCCAACTATAATAGACTTGTATAAAGCAGGTATTACATTTGCTGACGGTATCATCATTGGCAATGACGTTGACCCATCATTAGTAGAGTTCGCTCACCAGTCTGGCAAACCAATCGTACAACAAACTGATGAATCAAATACCGTTTTGGCAGAGGCATATTATGAATTATATAAAAATTTGTCTGAAGACGAAATTTTACAATCAAATATTTAATTCTTTATTTTTGGTATTAATCAGTAGTCTGATTCTTACTGAATCTGGATGCAAAAAAACTGAAGATATTTACTTAAACGAGTTGCCTCCGCAAGGGCAGCTCGATTTAATTTCTTTAGATTCTTTTGGCTTAGATTTATTTACAGCTCCTAGAAGAAATTCTTACGGGAAATATTTAACTTACCAAGTGTTGGGTAGCTATATAGATCCTGTATTTGGCAGCTCAGATGCTAGCTTTTATACTCAAATAGCCTCACCTACTCAGTTGCCAGACATTAGTGGTCAAAATATAGTAGATAGTGTGGTGCTAATAATTAGAGCGAGACCTGATTTAGGTCAAATAGGCGATGCTAAAGTACCTGTTAACTATAAGATATATCAAGTAAATGAGACGCTAAATACCAGTAATTCTGTATTTTATGCATCAGATTCAGTTTTAAGTAGAGGAAAATTATATGGTGAGGGTACTACTACCTATAATAAGGACAGCCTAATAAGAATAAAATTAAATGACCAATTGGGTTATGATTTGTTTGTAAATCAATCTTGGTTATATAGTTCATCTTTACTCAACGAATCATTTAAAGGCCTATTTATTCAAAGTAATAGTATAGGTCAGTCAGCAGCACAGTTTCAAATAGACCCTGTTAGTTCACAAAGTGGGATTAACATATATTATCATAGTGATAAAGTAACAAGTGCCATATTAATTATGAAAATGGATCAAGGCACTTTTAAGTTACAGAACTATAACAATGATGCTACTGGTTCAGACTTGAGAAACCAATTGAATAATCCTATAATACGATATCCTGAAGTATTGATTAATAATGGAGGTTCCACTCAAGTTCGTCTAATCATTCCAGGGCTAAAGGAGTTTGCTAAAATGGGTAATGTAGCCATCAACAGGGCCGAGTTGAAATTGCCAGTAGTAACTATGAGTAATGGAAAGTCTAGCGCGTACAATACAAGAAACATTTTCATAAGACCAAGTAACTCTATGGGGTATGACAGCATTGTTCCAGACTATGACGAATATTCTGGAGATTACTTTAGACAGTCATTAAGTAAAAACAATTCAGAATATAACGTTGTTTTAACTCGCTATATACAATATACTTTAGCACAATATAGATTGCAAGGTGATAGCTACGTACAATATGGGTTAAACATAACTGTGCCTCCAGATAATCCACCAGGTCCTCAAGGTGCTATATTGACTACCCAAATATATAATGTTAACAATTTGAGGCCAAAGTTGACATTGACATACAGCAAAACAAATTAAAAGTGATTTTAATAATAAAGCAGGAATTTGATCAATTAGAAGTAGATAATCTAATTAACGAATTAGTGGAATATTCTATTCCACACAATTTGGTACACGCATACGGCAAAACACTAATTCACAGCGAAGCCAGCTACAAAGATAAAATACTGGCCCTAAATCAATCTAGCATTATAGAGCGATTAGTACCCTCTGGCAGCGAATATATATTTGCAAGCAGGGCATTTAAGCCGGAGCAAACCATAATTGACGTAAAAGGCATAGGAATAGGTGACCCTAACTATGTAAATATAATAGCTGGACCCTGTAGCGTAGAAAATGAAAATCAACTGCTGCTGACAGCCAATGAGTTGCGTAGGCACAATATTAAATTTATACGAGGTGGGGCACACAAACCAAGAACATCACCCTATAGTTTTCAAGGTCTAGGCACAAAGGGTTTGCAAATAATAAGGGAAATAGCCGATGACAACGACCTGAGAATTATAACAGAAGTGATAGACACCACACTCATAGATGAAGTATGTAAATATGCTGATGTACTACAGGTTGGTTCTAGAAATATGCAGAACTACTATTTTCTAAAAGAACTAGCTAAAACTGACAAACCCATTTTGTTAAAGCGGGGAATGTATAGTAAAGTTGAGGAATGGTTACTAGCGGCAGAGTACATATTGAGCAGTGGTAATGCTAAGGTAATCTTATGTGAGCGTGGTATTCGTACATTTGACAATCTTTTGAGAAATACTATGGACATTGCCGCAATACCGCTAGTCAAAAGTTTGAGTCACTTACCAGTTATAGCTGACCCCAGCCACGGAACGGGTATGCGAAACTTAGTCACTCCTTTAGCAGGTGCTAGTATTGCCGCTGGTGCAGATGGCGTAATGATAGAGGTGCACCCTAATCCAGAATTAGCACTTTCTGACGGGGAGCAATCTTTATACCTAGAGCAATTAGACAGCTTTATACAACATACTTCAGCCATAGCAGCGGCTGTCAACAAGAAATTAGATACTTCAATTAATTATAAATATAACCTAAAATAATATGTGTGGAATAGTTGGGTATATAGGACCTAAAGACGCAATGCCGATCCTAGTAAAAGGATTGCAAAGATTAGAGTATAGGGGTTATGACAGTGCTGGCGTAGCATTAATTAACAAGGATACACAAGATATAAATGTATATAAAGTAGCCGGTAAAGTACAAGATCTTGCTAACTTTATAGACATAAAAGATACAAGTGGAAACGTAGGTATGGGCCATACCAGATGGGCTACCCACGGACCACCTAACCAAATAAACGCCCACCCGCACGTAAGTGAAGACGGAAAATTGGCTGTAATTCATAACGGAATTATAGAAAACCACGATGTATTGCGCAAAGAGCTTACTAAACGTGGTTACAAATTCATATCAGATACTGATACTGAGGTACTGGTGCATCTAATTACTGAGATTAAGAAAAATGCAGGTGTTGATATTGAGGAAGCTATTCGATTATCTCTATTAGAGGTAGTAGGGGCGTACGCCATAGTTATATTAAGCACTGACAATTCTGAGGCAATGTATGCTGCAAGAAAAGGTTCACCACTTGTGGTTGGTCTTGGTGAGGAACGTGGCGAATATTTCTTAGCTTCTGATGCAACACCGATAGTAGAATATACTCGTAACGTAATTTATTTGAGAGATGGTGAGATAGCCATAATCAAAGACAATAGTTTGGTAATAAAAACGATAGAAAATGAAATAACCAATCCTGTAATTCAAGAGCTAGAGTTTAACCTTGAGGCACTAGAAAAAGGTGGATATGAGCATTTTATGTTGAAAGAAATACACGAACAGCCTAGCGCGTTACGTGACTGTATGCGTGGTAGAATAGTTCTTGAAGATCATTTCATTAGACTGGGAGGGCTACACCAATTTGACGAGAAGTTTAAAACTGCTCAGCGAATACTAATAGTAGCCTGTGGCACCAGTTGGCACGCCGGACTAGTTGCCGAATACATATTAGAAGACTTAACCAGAATACCAGTAGAAGTAGAGTATGCTTCAGAGTTTAGATACAGAAACCCAGTTATATCTTCTGACGATATTGTATTAGCAATAAGCCAAAGCGGTGAAACAGCTGATACTTTGGCGGCACTACAATTAGCTAAAGAAAATGGTGCAACCATTATCGGGATATGCAACGTAGTAGGCAGCAGTATAGCTAGACTTACTGACGGTGGTGTATATACTCACGTAGGTCCAGAAATTGGGGTAGCTAGTACTAAGGCATTTACAGGTCAAGTAACCATATTGAACCTATTGGCATTAAAAATAGCTATGCTCAGGGAAACTATATCTAAAGAACGAGCTATAGAAATGATTAATGAGTTGACCAACATACCTGCTAAAATTCAAATAGCCCTAGAAAAAGACGAGGAAATTAAGAAAATAGCAGAAGTATATAAAGATGCTCCAAATTGCCTATACCTAGGTAGAGGCATACAGTTCCCAGTTGCCCTAGAGGGTGCCTTGAAATTAAAAGAGATAAGCTATATACACGCTGAGGGTTACCCAGCTGCAGAAATGAAGCACGGACCTATAGCCTTAATAGACGAGTCTATGCCAGTGGTGGTTATTGCCACTAATAAGCAACATCACGAGAAAGTAGTAAGCAACATACAAGAAGTAAAAGCACGTAAAGGGAAAATCATAGCGATTGTAAATGAAGGCGATACTTCGTTAGAAGGCTTGGCTGACCATCAGATAGAGATACCATCAACTGAGGAAAATTTTGCCCCACTTATCAGTGTAGTGCCGTTACAATTATTAGCCTACCACATTGCTGTAATGCGAGGTTGTAATGTTGATCAACCTAGAAACTTAGCTAAATCTGTCACTGTTGAGTAAATCAAAATATAATTACATTACCTATGAAACTTTACGAATGGGCCTATTTCAATTTCTTTAAACCAGGTACACTTTACCTTTATACTTTGGTTTATGATTTAATTAAAAAAGAAATCAAGGGTAGGAAAAATTTAGAATTATTAGATATTGGTGGTCGTAAATCGCCCTATACTATTGGTCTTGATGTTAACATTACATTATCTGACATACCAAATAATACTGATACCCAGCAAAATTTAAATTTAGGAATAAATGATTCAATCATTGAAAATCTGAAATCTAAAAGATCAAACATCAAAGATTTAATTTATGATGATATGACTGTTACTAAAATTGCTGAAAATAGTTTTGATATTGCATCAGCTATCGAGGTTTTAGAACATGCACCTGATGATGAAAATTTTGTGAAAAACGTTGCGAAAATTTTAAAGAAAGATGGCGTTTTCATTATGACGACACCTAATGGGGACTATAAACCTATTCCGCATAATGAGGATCATATTAGGCACTATAAGTTGGAGCAATTAAAGTCATTACTTCAAAAGCATTTTCGTGAAGTTGAAGTATTTTATGCTATAAAGAGCAGTAATGCTCGTAGCAAAGGTTTAAAGCCTATGCCCTTAACTAAACCTATGCAGTTTTTGGAAACATATAGAGCTAATATGACTTCACATAAAGAAAGTGCAGACCCAAAAGTCAAAACAACATCTATGAAAACCAATCATTTGGTGGCCATAGCAAGAAAATAATTACTTACAAGCAACAAATTTTGTGTGTAAATTCTAACACAATAAAAAAAGCCGACTCTTTTGAATCGGCTTTTTTTATCAAATAAAATGAGAGAAATTATGCTGTAGCTACTTCGTAGTTTCTATTGGCTTCCTCCCAATTCACCACATTCCAGAATGCGGCTATGTAGTCAGGGCGCTTATTTTGATAATGTAGATAGTATGCGTGTTCCCATACGTCTAGGGCCAATACCGGGGCGCCTTTTTCTTCAGCCACATCCATTAGTGGATTGTCCTGATTGGCTGTACTGCACACCTTTAAAGCACCATTTTGTACGATTAACCAAGCCCAACCGCTACCAAAACGTGTAGTTCCTGCATTGGCAAACTGTAGTTTAAACTCGTCAAAACTACCGAAAGCAGCAGTAATAGCCTCTGCTAAGGCACCTACAGGTTGACCACCAGCATTTGGCGATAGTAGTTTCCAGAATAGTGAGTGATTATAGTGACCGCCGCCATTATTTCTAACTGGTGCGCCTAGGGTAGATACTTTTCCCATTAGGGCTTCTATATCTTCATTATTTTCAGGTTTACCATCTAGTGCTTTGTTTAGATTGTCAACATAAGCCTTGTGATGGCGACCGTGGTGAATTTCCATAGTCATTGCATCGATGTGTGGTTCTAGTGCTGCCTTGTCATAGGGCAATTCTGGTAATGTAAACGCCATATTATGTTATTGATAATTAAGTAATGATTTAAAAATATTTACGGAACAAATGTAATTGTAGCTAAAGTATAATTCCCATTATTTAGATTAAGTAATTGCTACCCGTATTTGTTCACAGTCACAGAACCAAAAAAATTTTGCCCCAAAAATTGAAATAAAGTAAATATGTTTACTAAATTGGACTCTATTGCTAAACATTTGAATCTGGTAACAATAACTTAACACTAAAAAAGACCTTAAATCCCCACATTTACTTGAACTTTGCGACGACAATAAGTAGATTATGCCTTTAAGTTAAACTGATCAGTTTACTTGAACAGCTTAGATACCTACTGAGACTAGATTTATAAGCACCAAAGGGACAAAACATCACTGCTGTGAAGCAGTATGAGCAGTAATGCTCCGAGTGGCATCTATTAAGGTAGATGTTGCGGTTACAGAAGAATTTACAATACAATTAAATGAAACAATATTTACGATTCAGTCGCAAGGCTATAGCGATAGCTATGTCACTTGCCCTAATGTGTACCTGGTCATCGACGCAGGCACA
>Ga0163144_10015511_pt1 | contig 15705 bp, 13 predicted proteins | sample OliLak19BULKMAT1_FD_123175 | JGI IMG/M metagenome (GOLD analysis project Ga0163144, IMG submission 123175) | Freshwater microbial mat bacterial communities from Lake Vanda, McMurdo Dry Valleys, Antarctica - Oligotrophic Lake LV.19.BULKMAT1 | ecosystem: Environmental > Aquatic > Freshwater >...
CAACCCAGTCCGTCTTGGTCAACCCAGTCCGTCTTGGTCAACCCAGTCCGTCTTGGTCAACCCAGTCCGTCACTGCTGTTCTTCCTCGCCCGGCACGCCCTCAACTCCCCCCAACCCACCCCCCAACCCACCCCCCAACCCACCCTTATGCGCGCCCGCCTTGCGGATCTCCGCCTTCCCTTCCACCATCAGCTGCGCATCATCCATCAAATACAAACTCACCAGCCAATCCTTGATCAAATACGGATCGACCCGCAAAATCCCCTTCACCGCTCCGCTCACACGCAACCGCTCCTCACCAACCACGCCCTTCTTCAGTTTCACTTCAATCGCGTCATACGGTGTCGGCGGCACACCAATGCAGCATCCATCCCACTGGTTCAGCATCATCAGCATCTCATCCTGACTCTGCGCCATGATCGGAAACGCTATGAATCCCGATATCTTCACCCACTTCCCGCTCAGCATCTTCAGCCGATCCGGAATCTCCTTCCGCCCCAGCCGCGGCTGATACGTATCCTGCGCCGAGATCAGCATCTCCCAACTCACGATGAACGGCTCAGACTCCGTCCCCTTCCCCTTCACCACAAACTTGTCATCCACAAGCACCGACCCATCCGCTTGCTCCGCAAGTTTGGCCTTGGCCGATGAGGCCGCCGCACCGCCCGTGGCCGCCGGCTTGGGCTCAGCAGCACTCTTGCTGTCACCCTCGATCGGCCCGACCAGTTCCACCTCACTCGTCAGCCCCAACGCCGCATCGAGCGCATTCTCGAGACTCTTCCCACCCACATCCACCGGCACTGGTGGCACTGGCTGCTTGCCAGCCAGTGCCGAACCACCACCCGTCCCCGCCACAGCCTCTCCACCCTTCACTTCGGTCACCGACATCTTCTTATCAACCACATCCACCTTCTTCACATCCACCTTCTTCAACTCCACCTGCTTCGGCTCGACCTGCTTAGGCTCAACCTCCTTCGGCTCCATAGCCGCCCCTTCTCCCTCCGCCGCGCTCGGCACAACGATCGGCAAAGCCGGCGCACCCACCACCTCGGGGGCCGGTGCCCCCGCGCGCTCTTCGATCTTCTTCGCACCACCCCCGCCGCTCGCTGGGCGCATCACCAACACGCCCGCCACCACCACCGCCACCATCATCAATCCCCAGAACCATCGCATGTCAGGCTCCAAACCAATGGTTGATCGCGTTCACAGCTTTCAACCGATCGGCTTCAGATTCTTCGCCACACTGGTGCGATAAGCCATCACCGCGGGCACAAGACCCGCAAGCGCCGCCAACCCCACCGCCCCCATCAACACCGGCAGCACCCACTGTATACCGTACACCGGCGAGACCACCAACCCCACATTCTGCCTCAGCACACCCGAGGCCAGTACACCTCCCACCACACTCAGCCCAAGCCCCACCGCCGCGCCCAGCACCCCGAGCAACGCCGACTCGGTCATCACCAACCCGAAGATCCGACCGCGGCTGCTCCCCAGCACCCTCAACACCGCAATCTGCCTTCGCCGCTCACTCATGCTGTTGTACAACGCCAGCATGATCGCAATCCCACTCGATACCAGCACCACCACCGCCAACGCCCTGAAGATCACATCCACACGCGACACAATCGTGAACAGCTTCCCCATCTCATCGCTCGGCGCCGCCACCGTAAACCCACTTCGAGCGCGAAGTTCCGCGGCAAACTGCGGCATAGCCGCGCTCACCTTCGCACCCGGCCGCGTCGCCATCTTCACATAGATCCCCGTGATCAGCCGATCCCCATCCGTCAGCTCAATCACCGGGTTCTCATGCTCATGCGCATGGTCGTGGTCATGGTCATGGCCGTGGTCATGCGCGTGCTCATCACCGTGCGAATGGTCATGCGCATGCTCATCACCGTGCGAATGGTCATGCCCCGCCTCGCGCTCCATCCGCTCGTTCGCGTGAACCATCCACGTGCTCTCAAGGTTCGTAAACACCGCCCGATCGTGCGGCCCTCCGGTGGGTCGAAGCACTCCGACCACTGTGTACACAAACTCCTCGTGTACGTGCGCCGCACGATCGTTCGAGGTCCCGTGCGTCAGGTTCAACGTGTCGCGCAACTTCAGCCCCGTCCCCGCCGCCGCCTCTGAACCGAGCACCACCTCGAAGTTGCCCGTAAACCCCCTCCCCGCCGCCCACTCCCAGCCACGTCCCGCCTCCGGCTGAAACTTCTCGAAAATCTCCGGCACCGTCGCCAGCACCGGGTAGCCCTCGTAGCTGTCACCCTGCTGCGTGGGTATCGCCCACTCCACCCGCGGATCGGCCATGATCCCCTCATACTTCTCCCACGCGATCGGCTTTGCCGGCGCATTCGCGTAAAACACCCCGTTCAGCACCGCCACCATCGGGCTGGCATCGCCCGAGATCAGCAGGTGCATGTTCCCGCTCCCGCGCTCAAACGCCTGTCGCCCCGCATTCTTCATCGATAGCAGCGTTAGCAGCAACCCCACCGCCACCGCCACCGTCACCACCGTCGTCACGGTGCTGAACATCCGCCCAGTCATGCTCCGACGAATAATCGTAAAGTCGTTCATGCCCGTCCTCCCAGTTCGCCCAACGATGCCCGACGCTCAAACCGCGCCCGCATCCCCGGGTCATGGCTCACACACAACAACGCGGCCCCCTTCTCCCTGCACAGCCCCTGAATCAACTCCATCGCCATCGCCGCATTCTCCGGATCTAGACTCGCCGTCGGCTCATCCGCAAGCACCACCACCGGGTCGCACGCCACCGCCCGCGCCACCGCCACTCGCTGCTGCTGCCCCACACTCAGTTGATCCGGCCGCGCACCCATCCGCTCAATCCCCAACCCCGCAAGCAGCGCCCGCGCTCGCTCCCGATGCTCACGCGCTGGCACCTCGCTGAACATCAACGCCGCCTCGACATTCTCAAGGGCCGAAAACCCATGCAGCAGGTTGAACGTCTGAAAGATCATCCCCACGTGCCGCCCTCGATACAAATCCCGCTGAGCACCGTGCAGCGCGTGCATCTTCCGGCCCGCCACCTCAACCGTCCCCGCATCCGGCTCCTCCAGCCCCGCAATCAGGTGCAGCAGCGTGCTCTTCCCGCTCCCGCTCCCACCGCTCAACAACATCTGCTCCCCGCGCGCCAGCGCAAGCTCGCGCACATCCACCACCCACTCCTCACCCGAGTAGGCAAACTTCAGCCCTTCAATCCGTAACGCCTGCGTGCTTTGCATGCGGGCATTGTTGCATCCCTGTTGCACATGGACGACTGGAAAAAAACAGAAAAGCCCGATCCTATTCGGGCTTCTCTGCGCTTCTCTATCTTCCTCATTCACCCAACTTCACCGGCGACGACGCCACCCCATACCCCCAACACCCACCAATCCGATCATCGCCATCAACCCGGTCCCCGGTGTCGGCACAAAGTTAGTCACCGCATAGACAACCGCCGCGTCATGCACCTCTTCGGTCTCCCCATAGTTGTACACCACCCACACCGGATCACTGGTCACCAAAACCCCACCAGGGTTCGTCAACTCCAACTCAACAAGGTACACCCCAAACCCGCTCGACACCGTCGCGCCATTCAACCTCCAATCATAGTGAAAATCAAGCGGAGTCTGCGCCACCAGGATCGAGTGCCCAGCCGTCACCACGTCCGTCGCAGGTGTCTCAATGAACAAGAGCCCAAGGTCGGTCGACCCAACCGCCGCGCTGAACGATGTCGCAACAAATCCTGTTCCATCCCACACCCGCAGCGCCTTGCGGATGTTGAACCCCAGCGTCTGCCCATCAAGCGCCGCCGCCTCCGATGCCAGCCCGGGCTCATCGATCCGTACATCGTTCGTCGATCCATTGAACGCCCACTCCGCCGCAAACACCCGCTCTATCTCCGTCCCAAACACCTGCGTTGGTGGCTCGCCAGTCGCAAGCACCGTCTCGATCTTCCCGCCACTCACACGAATGCCGATATCGCCATCGTGCGCGATCGCCCTCCCCGTCACGCCAAAAAGTACCGACAGACCGATCGCCCGACCAACAACTGGAAAGCTCATACAAACCCTTTCATGTTCACCGACCAACAATCAGCACGCGCCGAAATAGCACGTCAGAAAATCAAAGATATCCTGTACCGTCGCCCCACCCTGCCCGTTGAAATCTCCGGCCCCACCAAAGTAAGAACTCAGAAAATCGAAGATATCCTGCACACTCAACGCCCCCGACTGGTTCCAATCGCACGCACACACCGGAGCAGGCGCCGGACAGAGCGGCCCACCATCGCCCACAACATTCGCCACATTGGCGCGCAGCCACGCAACCGCATCATCCACATCCGTCGTTGCCGCATTCTGGTTCAATACGAGCCAGAGTGCATCCGATCTCCCCACACCACCAGCAACCCCGCCCGGTTGCCCGACCCACACCTCCATCTCCAGCAGATACACACCCGCATCAAACGGAGTCGTCAGCCAATACACCGCATGCTCGTGAAACTGCCCATCAATCGGATCACTCGTCCCGATCTCAAGACTCGGCCCGACCATTCCCGCCGGGTCAGTCGCGGGTGTTGAAATGATGATCCCGTTTTTCCGCACCTCGATCCGCTCTTCCGGCATCGTGCAAAAATCTCCATCACCAGGCATCATCGCCGGCGGTGTCCACAGCCGCGCCGCCCGTCGAATCGTCAGACCCACGGGCTGCCCCGCAACAAACTCCCCGACCACCGAGTTGAACCCCGGATCCGGAGTCCTGTTCGGCAGCCCCGGCCCAAGCTTCCCGAACCGATCACGAAACACGCGCTCCGGCACATACCCACCCCCGCCCGTCGCCACATTCACCACCACCTTGTTCCCCTCAACCGTCAAAAGAAAATCACCCACATGAACCTGCCCAAACGCCGAGCATGAAATCGTCAGTACCACCAATGCCAAAATCCTCATCGTCATCCTCCAAACTCCCCGGTGCCCAGTGCCTTCCTACCTCGCAAACTCCGGCCAAAACGAGTTGTCATACCGCCCCCGATACACCCGCTTGAACGCCCGCGTCTCCGCGTGCCCATCCAGGAACCCGTAGTTTGAGGAACTCGACCCATTGACCTGTTCATACCGGTCGCTGTGCGCTGAAACATCCATCTGCCCCGCCGCGCTCTGCACCCACTCCGACATCTCATCGCCCGCATCCGCCCAGTCCGACGCATGAACATGGTCCGCCACCGCGAACTCCTCGCTCCCCGCGCTCCGCCCCTGCGTCATCATCAGAAAATGAACCGTCGCACTCGGCCGCGAAATCTTTCCGAGCCGCTCCCACGGACCCAGCCGCTTGTTCGTCACCGGGTCACGAACACTCGGACGCGCAAATCGTGTCGTGAAGTTGTTCAACCCATAGCTCGTCCACCGCGCCACCACCACGTTCTCCGGCACCACGCCACCATTCGCCTCCGCCAGCTCCAGAATCTCACGCAGCCCCATCCCCGCGCTCATCCCCCCCTCACTTGGCGACCAAAATAGACTCGTATCCACAGGCGAATGCAGGATCAGCGGCCCTCCCGCATACTCCGCCAGCGTCACCGGCCACGCGCGGCCAATGATCGACACGCCCCCATGCCCCAGCCCCGCATCCACAAACCACTCCTGATTGTCGTTCATGTACAGCGCGTGCGCAAGCTCCAGTGACCGAACATTGGCCAGGCATTTCAGCGTGCGCGCCGACCGCCGCGCTGTCCCCAGCGCGGGCAACAGCAACCCAACCAGCACCGCGATGATCGCGATGACCACCAGCAGTTCAACCAGTGTGAACCCGCTTCGTCCGCCGGATTGGACATTGCCCGACATACGCAACTGAACGTCTCCTGCAACTGAGTGTCATAATGTTGCCTTCGCCCCACCCCGAGTCAATCCCATTCTGCAACTTTGTTGCAAATAAATCCGCACCCAACTTCCCATCCCTACACCAAGCTGCCCAAACTTCCCTTGACAGTTTGGATTCTGATTGGTAAAGTTCACCGACCTCCCCATGTTCAACGCACCATCCAACCTCGATCGCCCCGGTGCCCTGCCGTCTCACCCGCTCATCCTCGAGCCCGTGGTTGGGCCACCGATCCCCAACATCTCCATAGATCCTTCCAAACCCACCATCATCGGCCGAGCCTCCTCCTGCCAGGTGATCCTCGCCGATGAGGCCATCTCTCGCCGCCACGCTCAGGTTCACTTCACCGATGGTGGCTGGTTCATCACCGATCTCGGTTCGCGCCACGGCACCCACGTCAACGCCATCGCGCTCGAATCCAACGGCGCAACCACGCTCCACGCCAACGATCTTGTCGGTCTCGGCCCATGGACCTTCCGCATCCGCACCGGCGAAAACACCAACGCCAGCCACATCACCACCGACGATCGCCTGATGGATGCCGAGCGTGTCGAGCGCGTTCACGAGCGCGAACTCGCCGCCATCACCCACAACCGTCTCAACCTCCTCATGAAATACGCCGCCGAAATCGCCGGCGTCGCCGATGAGTCCAAGCTCTCCAAAGCGATCGTCGCCGCCGCCATCGAGGGCACCGGCTTTCCTCGCGCCGCCATCCTCCGCGATATCGGCGGCGGAGCCACCAACGAAGTCGAAGTCATCTGCGAACGTGGCCCCACCGAACCTTCTAAGTCCGGCACACCTCCGCAGGGCTCCAAGTTCTCGACCAGTCTGCTCAAGGCCGCGCGATCAGGCGAAATCGCCATCCTCACCGCCGATTCGCCCATGCAGGGCGGCAGCATCATGTCCCTCGGCATCCGCACCGCCATGTGCGCGCCCATCGCCATCGGCGGCACCATCGGCACCTTCCTCTATCTCGATGCCCGTCAGGGCGAGTCGGGCGGCGCACGCGCCGTTGCCGGTGGTTTCGGGCAACAGGGCGGCGTAAGTGTCCAGCAGGATGCCGCCGCCTTCTGCCAGGCTCTCGCCAAGATGTACGGCCTCGCCATGGGCAACATCAAACGCAAAGAGCTCGAAGAACGCCAGGCCCTTCTCGAACGCGAACTCAACGCCGCTCGCGAAACCCAACGACTCATCATGCCACCCGAACGAGCCATGGTCGCGGGCGTGCAATACGCCATGCGCATGCGCAGCGGCCGCTACGTCGCCGGCGATCTCTTCGATGTTGTCGATCTCGATGAGGGTGTCACTCCCGCCGTCGGAGAGTCCGGCAAGGTTGCCGTCTTCCTCGGCGATGTCGCCGGCAAAGGCATCGCCGCGGCCATCCTCATGGCCACCGCCCAAACCCACCTCAACGCAAGCCTTCGCGTCCTCAAAGATCCCGCCGCCGCCGTCGCCGAGGTCAACCGCTATGTCTGCTCGCACGCTTCCAAGGGTCGGTTCATTTCCCTCTGGCTCGGCGTCTTCGATCCGGCAACCGGCGATGTCTGGTACGTCGATGCCGGCCACGGCCATTGGCTGGTCATCTCCGAACGCGAGACAGGCTCCGAAGTTCGACGCATCGACTCCGAAGGTGGACTGCTCGTCGGTGTTGAGCGCGACTACCACTACAAGGCCGAGCACCTCAAACTCAAGCCCGGCGAGCGCATCGTCGTCTTCTCCGATGGCATCGTCGAACAGTCAAGCCCCGATGGTGCCATGTTCGGCCTCGACGGAGCCATGCACGCGCTCCGCACCTCGAACGGCTGCGCCACCGATGTCTCGGGCCTCTTCGACGCCGTCACCGCCTTCGCCCAGACCGATTCACTCCAAGACGACACCACCGTCGCCAGCATCATGTTCGGCGGAGCCTTCGAGGCCCCACCACCACCCATCAACTCGTGGTGTTAACACACCCGGGTGGTGAGGTGAGATGGTCAACCCTCCCGCTCAGGAATCGCGCGTGCACAACTCCAACGGTGGACTCTGGCGAAGCTCAAGCCCTGGTCCACCCTCGGGCGGAAGGGTGCACGCCGCGCTGGCTGGCTTCGCAAACAGCAACACCTCGCCGAAATGTACCGTGTCCCGTTCACACCATGGCAACTCTGAACCTCCACACCGTGGAGATGAACCCGCGTGGAGGCGCAACGGATACACACGCCAGTTCTCCATGCCGCATGAGCCCGCCAAAACCGATGACGCCGATCTTCAGCATTGATACGGCCGCGGCACCGAAAGCGGTCCGCGAAACTCGCGCCAATAATCCCCCGTCGCCGCCACCCCCGGCGATCACACACACACATCGGCCAGGGGGGGCTTGGCCGAGTCAACGGGCACCGGGCATCATGCACCGGGCTTCAGCAAGGTCCATTTCCGGCTGATGCCCAGTGCCCCATGCCCGATGCCCGCTCCCCGGAGTTCCGCACATGGCCAACGGTTCAACCCCATCCCGCAAGTGGACCAAGGACGACCTGCTCAGCCGTCCAATCCAGCACATCGATATCACCAAGATCGATGCCCGCCCGATCATCGAGAGCTACCGCGACATGGCCTACTCGTCGCGCACCCTCGCCAACGCCGCCGACATCTACTCGATGATGCTCAAGGATAAGGACTGCGCGGTGATCGTCACCCTCGCCGGGTCGCTCATCAGCGCAGGCTTGAAGAAAGCCCTCATCACCCTCGTCGAAAACAACATGATCGACTCGATCGTCTCGACCGGGGCCAACATCGTCGATCAGGACTTCTTCGAGGGCCTGGGCTTCAAGCACTACATCGCCCCCGGCTCGCCCGAGGCACCACCGGTCGATGACATGACGCTCCGCAACCTGATGATCGACCGTATCTACGACACCTACATCGATGAGGATGACCTCCGCGATTGCGATGCCCGCACCTACGACATCTTCAACGCCTTCGAGCCCGGCGCCTACAGCTCGCGCGAGTTCATCGAATCGATGGGAGCCTACCTCCTCAAGAACCACCCGAAGAACGAGAGCATCGTCAAGACCTGCTACCAGAAGCGCGTCCCGATCTTCGTTCCTGCCTTCAGCGACTGCTCGGCGGGCTTCGGCATCGTCCTCCAGCAGACCGAGGCCATCGAACAGGGTCGCGGCCAGGTCGCCTTCGACTCCGGCAAAGACTTCCGCGAACTCACCGACATCAAGCTCGCATGTAAGGATACCGGACTTCTCATGCTCGGCGGCGGTGTCCCCAAGAACTTCGCGCAAGACATCGTCGTCGCCGCCGAACTCCTCAACGAACGCAAGGGCGGCAAGGCCCGCGGCGATATCGGCATGCACAAGTACGCGATCCAGATGACCGTCGCCGACAGCCGCGACGGCGCCCTCTCCGGCAGCACCCTCCGCGAAGCCTGCAGTTGGGGCAAGGTCGATGTCCTCCACGAACAAATGGTCTTCGGCGAACTCTCCGCCCTCTTCCCCATCCTCGCCAGCGATGCCTACCACCGCAAATCATGGAAGGGCCGCAAAGGCTTCAAGTTCGCCGACCTCTTCGAGAAAGGCGACGGCCTCCCCAACTTCGCACCCACCAAAAAGAAAACCAACACCGCCCGCTGATCCAAACTCCCCCTCCCAGAGGGAGGGGGCCGGGGCGAGGGTTCAGGCCACACAGCGATCCCCCAATTCACGAATCCAAGAAAGCCCCGAGCCCAAGCTCGGGGTTTTTCATGCGCTCATCCATCCCTCGTTCCCCATCCCACCCACGCCGGAGTGGGTCGCGCCCCGGGCCGCACAGCAGGCACACAGACCGCTGGACCTCGCAGTTTTCTGGAAGTCGTGTGGCGCATCACTGTCAGACCCGTGACCCGATCCACAGCGCTCATCACCAACCTCGTCTAACCGCGCCCGGAGTGCGGCCGCGCAGCCTGACACACCACACCCTCGCCCATCACACATACCGATACTCAATCGGCGCATCCACATCCGGGTGCAGGCTTGCGTGGACCGGGCAGGTGTGGCCCACGCGTTCGAGCCGCTCGCGCATCTCCACCGCCACGCTTGCCGGCAGCGTCACCACCACCGGCAGCCTCCCGATCCGTCGCGGCGCGGGCGGCGTGGTCATGTGCTTTTCAACCGTGGCATGGGCGCCTCCACCACTGGTGATATCGATGTTGTGCCGCTCGGCAAACATGGCGATCGTGGTCAGGATGCACGAGGCCAGACCCGCCGCGACCAGATCGGTCGGGCTGAAGGCCGAGGCATCGCCCCCGATGTCCTTGGGCGCATCGGTGCGGAGCGTCGCTCCCTCGGGGTGGGTCAGGTCGCACTTTTTGTTCCCGGCGTATCGAACGGTGATGTTGACCATGCACGAGGGTATGGCCGCGCCAGCCACTTCGCACGCAACCCGTCATCCACAGACGACCCGGACAACACAGACGCGTGAAGAGAGCCTGCGTTCCTCCGAACCTCGGCGACCCCGTAGCGAAAAGTCTTGCGTTTTCAAAATAACTTATATCACAACCGCGCCCGCACCACTAACACTCGCTCAGCCCGACGCTCACATTGATCGCGAGTCCGCCCTCGGATGTTTCCTTGTACTTGCTCCCCATGTCCTTGGCGGTCTCCCACATCGTCTTGATGACGTTGTCCAGACTCACCTTCGCGCTCTCCGGGTCGCCCTCAAGGGCAATGTTGGCCGCGGTGATGGCCTTGATCGCCCCCATCGTGTTGCGCTCGATGCACGGAATCTGCACCAGCCCGCCGACCGGGTCGCAGGTCATGCCGAGGTGATGCTCCATCGCAATCTCGGCCGCCATCTGCACCTGCCCCGCGCTCGCACCCATGCACTGCGCAAGCCCGCCCGCCGCCATCGCGCTGCTCACACCGATCTCGGCCTGACACCCGCCCATCGCCGCGCTGATCGTCGCGCCCTTCTTGAACAAACTGCCCAGCTCACCCGCCGTGAGCATGAAGTCGATGATCCCCTGCTCGTTGGACTTGCAGAAACACCAGTAATACATCATCACCGCCGGAACAACCCCCGCCGCGCCGTTGGTCGGCGCGGTGACCACGCGCCCGAAGGCCGCGTTCTCTTCGTTCACCGCAAGCGCAAACGTGCTGACCCAGCGCAGAATGTTCTGGAACTCGCGCGTCGAATGACGCACGGTCTCGAGCCACCCTTCCATCTCGTCATACTCGCACCGCCCGCTGAAGCCTTCACCATAGAGCAGCTTGCGGTTCATGCCCGCCGCCCGGCGCACAACCTCTAGCCCGCCCGGCAAAATGCCCTCGGTGTGGCACCCCTTGAAGACACACTCCTGCATCGTCCGCCAGATGCGCAGCAGCTTAGCGCGGATCTCTTCCTCACTCCGCCACGCACGCTCGTTCTCCATCACCACGCGCGGGATCGTGAGCTTCAGATCGTGGCAATACCTCGACAGGTCCGCCGCATTCTCCATCGGGTGCGGCAGTTTGACGGCACGGGCACCCGCCGATTCCTCACCCTCCTGCACAACAAACCCGCCGCCGATCGAGTAATACGTCTCTTCGTGCCGCGTCTGATCATCCATGATCGCGGCGAAGCGAATCCCGTTCGGATGAAACGGCAACGCCTCTCGCATGTGAAAGACCAGGTCATGCTCGAAATCAAAGTCGATCGAGACCTTCCCACCAAGCCGCACGCGCCCGGCCTCTTTGATGGCCGCGACACGGTCATCGATGGTGCTCGTCTCGCAGGTCTCGGGGTCCTCACCACTCAGCCCGAGCAGCACGGCGATGTCGGTCCCGTGCCCCTTTCCCGTCTTGGCGAGCGATCCGTACAGATCAATCCTGACCGTTCGCACCCTCGACAGACCCTTCGCCCCCCCGCCCCCCCCATTCCCCGCCCCCCCATTCCCCGCCCCCCTATTCCCCGCCCCCCCTGCGCACGCCACAACAAACCGCTGCGCCGCCCGCCACGGACCCATCGTGTGCGAGCTTGACGGCCCGACGCCGATCTTGAAAATGTCGAAGACGCTGATGGATTCCATACACCATCATCATTGACACGCCGGGGGGCGAGAGAAAGTGGCTGAGTGGCGAGCGGCAAGTGGCCGAACGAAGATTCGAGTCCGCCGATCTGATCCTTCTCTTTGCCCATCGGCAACTGGGGCAAACTCGCCACTTCGCGCCCCCGCTTCGCGGTCAAATCGGTTCACGGTCCAATCAGATAGATGTACAAAAACGTCGGATCAATCCCGATCTTCGGCGCGGCCACAATCAGCCTCCGTTGTTCGCCCACCAGCACACTCGCCCGCGCGCCAACGTTCGTTGTTTCTTTGTGAAAGATCGTGTACGTCGGAGACTTGCCCGCCTCGGTCGCGGCCGTCTGCTGAAAGATATCGACCCGACCACCCGAGCCACCGCCCGAGACATAGAGCCGCTTGTTCACCACGTCCCACCACGCATCGTCGGTGTCATCCACACAGTCAAGAACCGCCACCTGCTCGCCCGACTTGGTGTCAAGCACCACCAGCTTGGCCGGGTTGCGGCAGACCACAAACAGATGACCCGCCACCGGGTCGAGCGCGCTGGCGTAGTTGCCCTTCGCATCCTTGATCGTCCACGTCGCGTCCAGCTTCAACTCACCCGTCCCGGATGTCCGCTTCACCACCGCGACCGTGCCGGTCGATTGCACATTGACGAAGATGCGATCATCCGACGGCGAGATGCTGAATCCCTCCGGAGTCGCCGGCAACTCCAGCGACGGGCCGCGCTCGCCCGTGGCAATATCAAACGACCCGAGCTTCTTGCCGTGAGCAACAAACACCCGCTTGCCCGGCGCATCGTACCCGATGCGATCAACCTCGCCCTCAAACTTCACCGTCTTCTCGGCCGTCGGGTCGCCCGTGGCCGAGAGCGCGAACGTACGCACCGTGTTGTCGCCGCTGCACGAGAGCACCAGCTTGCGCAGGTCGTTCACAAGCAACAGCCCGGTCGGCTCGATCACATCGCGGATCGGCGGGAGCTGCTTGCTCGTCGCAATCTCCAGCATCTCAACCGTGTTGTTCCCCTTGGCCGCAACAAACAGCCGGTTGCTCACCAGATCAACCACCATGCGGTCAATGCGCCCCTCAACGTTGTTCAGCACCGATCGCTGAATCATCGGCAGCGGCATCTTGAACATGCTGAACGGCGGGTTGGCAATCGCCACCGGACGCGGCGGAGGACTCACCACCGCGGGCTTCGGCACAACCGGAGGCTGCGCGGCCGGGGGCTGCACGGCCGGGGGCTGCACGGCCGGCGCCACCGCCGGTGCGGGTGCCGGTGCGGGCGCCGGTGCCTGCTGCGCTGCGCACAGCGGCGCAAGCATCAACATGGTTGAAACGGTCGTGACCGATACGCGGTAAGCAAGTGTCTTCATAGGTCTCAATGGTAAGTCCTCAGGCCCCCGAGGTTGCGACCTCCAACGCAAATACGCCAGCACAAGGGAAGTGTTTGGGTGCGACCGGTTTCGCCACCTCCCCAACCTCGCCCACCCCGCCCTCCCCGCCCTCCCCGCCTTTCAGCCCCTACTCGACCGTGCCCTACTCGATCGTGATCTGCGTCCCCACACCAGCATCCGTATAAATCTCAAGCAGCAGCGAGTGCGTGATGCGCCCGTCAATGATATGGGCCTTGTTCACCCCACCCGCCAGCGCGAGCAGGCACGCCTCAACCTTCGGCAACATCCCCTCACCAATCACGCCCTTCCGCACCAGCTCATCAATCTCTGCCCGCGTCAACGTGCTCGCATAGCTCTCCGCATCATCCGGGTTGATCCGAATCCCGTTCGTGTCCGACAGCACCACAAGTTTGTCCGCCTTCAACGCCGCCGCCACTCGTCCCGCGGCCGTGTCCGCATTCACGTTGAACTTCCACGCCGCACCCGCACCATCACGCGCACCATCGTTCGCGGCACTCAGCGCCGCCTCGCTCGCCATCGCGACGGGCGCAATCACGGGAATAAACCCATCTTCGGTCAGAGCTTCGAGCAGCACCGTATTCACATCCGTCACATCGCCGACAAAGCCGAGATCGACCTTCTCACCCCCAGGCCCGTTGAGAAACATGCGCTGCGCAAAGAGCACGCACGAGCCGAGCGAGTGCAGCCCTAGCGCATGCGAACCCGCGGCGTTGAGGCGATCCACAATCCCCTTGTTCACCTCGTGAACCAGCACACGCTCGGCGATCTCCAGCGTCTCACGATCCGTATACCGCCGCCCTTGAATGAACCGAGCCTGCAAGCCCGCATCAGTCATCGCCCGCGTGATCGACTTGCCACCGCCGTGAACAATCACCGGCCGCATACCCACCGCCGACATGAACGAGACATCGGTGAGCAACGCCTTCATCCGCTCATCGTCATCCTGGATCGAACCTCCAACCTTCACCACCACAACCTTGTCGCGGAACGACCGTATGTAGCGGTGAGCTTCGATCAGGGCCTGAGCTTTTTCGATCGCAAAGTGCATGGCCAGAGTGTAGAAGCGATCGGCTTCTCCGACGATACCCGCGCCGCATCACTCCGACCCGCCCCGATGACGCGCGCCAAGTTCTTCCAACTCCCAGCCCGCTACAGATTCTCGCGGGCCAAAAGGGCCGCGCCCACAATCCCGGCGTTCTCTTTGAGCGCGGTCCCCACGACCTCGACTCTGCGAAGTTCGGGCGGAAAGACGCGGTTGCGCACGGCTATCCGCACCATCCGCACCCACGGCTCGCCCAGCGCTTCGGTCAGCCCCCCGCCGAGCACCACATGCGCCAGCGAAAGAAGCGTCACCACACCCGCGATGGCGATTCCCAGCAAGTCCGCAGTCTCCTGAATCACACGCACCGTCAGATCATCCTTCTTCATGAACGCCTCGGCAATGTGGCGCGAACGGATCAGCTTCGACGCGTCAAAGTCGCCCTTGTCCTTGGCGCGCTTGCGCTCCTCTTCAATCGACTTCTTCAGCATCGAAGCGTTGCCCGAGCCGACCAGATACACCAGCCGCTCAGCCACCGCCGTGCGCGAGCAGTTCTGCTCGACACTCCGCCGACCCAGCGGCGCACCCGGCAGCAGCGTCATGTGCCCGATCTCCCCCGCCGTCAACATGCCGCCCGCATACAGCTTGCCACCCAGTATCAGCCCGCCACCCACACCGGTGCCCAGCCAGACGGCCAGCATATCCGTCGCGCCCACCGCCGCGCCCAGCTTCCACTCGCCATACGCAGCCGCGTTCACATCGTTCTCAAGATAGACCTTCAACCCCAGCTTCTTGCTGAGCCTCTCGGCCAGGGCAATGTTCACAAACCCCAGGTTCGGAGCCTTCAACACCACCCCGGTGTTCGGGTCGAGCGCGCCGGGCGCGCCGATCCCCACGCTCCCCATCTGCTTCAGCGTGAAGCCCGCGCTCTCGCACGATTCGCGCACCGCATCGGCAATCCGATCGATCACCGTCGCCACACCCAGGATCGCCTGAGTCTTCTTGTTCACACGCGATATCGGCAGCACATGGTCGGCCGCGCCCGCAAACGGCACAATCCCGACGTTGATGTTGGTCCCTCCGAGGTCAATCCCGATGATCGGCTTGCTCGAGCGGACGGCACGTCGTTTGGTGGGTGTAGGCATGATGTATCGTTTGATCGGCTATTACGGTTGGTCGATTGAACCCGAATCCAACGGGAGGGTGATCCAGCCGCCATCCTACACCACTTCCACACTCAACATCGTCATGCCGTTCGCATCGAGCATCAGCCTGCCCATCGCGTCCGCATCCGCGTCATTCCCGACAACAAACAGTGTGCTCCCACTCCCCGACATGTGCAGCTTCGATCG
>Ga0163144_10015512_pt1 | contig 15705 bp, 10 predicted proteins | sample OliLak19BULKMAT1_FD_123175 | JGI IMG/M metagenome (GOLD analysis project Ga0163144, IMG submission 123175) | Freshwater microbial mat bacterial communities from Lake Vanda, McMurdo Dry Valleys, Antarctica - Oligotrophic Lake LV.19.BULKMAT1 | ecosystem: Environmental > Aquatic > Freshwater >...
ACCCGAAGAACTAGGTGGTGCTGGCTTGGGCTATCACGAATATGTAACTGCAATCGTGGAATTATCTAAAATAGACCCTGCTATTGGACTTTCAATGGCTGCACATAATTCACTTTGTACTAATCATATTTTGATGTTTGCTAATGATTCCCAAAAAGGGAGATGGATTCCCAAACTCGCTACAGCCGAATGGATAGGGGCTTGGGGACTAACAGAACCTAACACAGGCTCAGATGCTGGTAATATGCGTACTACTGCCAAAAAAGAAGGGAATGGATGGATTATCAATGGTGCAAAAAACTTTATCACACATGGCAAATCGGGTGATGTTGCCGTTGTGATTGCGCGCACTGGCGAAATAGGAGATTCTCATGGGATGACTGCCTTCGTAGTAGAGCGAGGCACGGAAGGCTTCAAAGCTGGCAAAAAAGAAAATAAGTTAGGAATGAGAGCTTCCGAAACTGCAGAAATGATTTTTGAAGACTGTTATATCCCTGATGAAAATGTCCTAGGTGATATAGGAGAAGGCTTTATCCAATCTATGAAAATCTTAGATGGAGGTCGTATCTCCATAGCAGCACTTTCACTAGGCACAGCTAAAGGTGCGTATGAAGCAGCTCTTCAGTATTCTAAGGAAAGACATCAGTTTAATAAGCCTATCTCAAGTTTTCAAGCAATTTCTTTTAAACTAGCAGATATGGCTACCGAAATAGATGCTGCTGAACTATTGATTGCTCGTGCCTGTGATTTGAAGGACGCACACAAGCCCGTAACTCGTGAATCTGCTATGGCAAAATACTATGCTTCTGAAGTAGCTTGCAGAGTAGCCAATGATGCTGTGCAGATTTTTGGAGGATATGGTTTTATTAAGGATTTTCCAGTAGAGAAATTTTACCGAGATGTAAAACTATGTACTATCGGTGAAGGCACTTCTGAAATTCAAAAACTAGTGATTTCAAGAGAGATACTAAGATAAATACTTGCTTGACTCTGAGCAAATAACCTATCCATACAAATTACTTCTATTTGTATGGATATTTTTTTGGACTTATAGATTAAAAAAGCCTACAAATCTTTAAACTTGCAGGCTTTTTTTTGAGAGTATATTGATTTATGCTAGAGGGGTAAGGTTGGTAGCCTCTACCTTTAAAATCTCAGGGACAGCCTTGCGGACAGATTCCTCAATACCTGCCTTAAGCGTCATTGCTGACATAGGGCAAGAGCCACAAGCTCCCATTAATTCTATTTTCAGTATGCCTTCATCTGTAATCTCTAGTATCTTTACATTGCCTCCATCTGCAGCTAGATAGGGGCGTATATTATCTAGAGCCTCTTCTATGCGAATTCGCAGTTCGGGGGTATTGAGGGTTAATTCCATAATCTTTATTTTTTCCTTTGCCTAATCTTCTCGTAAAAATACAACAAAAATACTTAAACTTTAATTTCTACTCGTTTAGTTTGATCAAAACTTGCATTTCTAATCGCTACTTGCTGTGCCATTGCTTCTGCCAAATTCATAAAGGCAGCTTGTGTGAGTTCATCTCCACTTTCTACTGCTGGGATTCCTACATCTCCTGACTCACGGATGCTTTGTACAAGGGGAATTTGACCCAAGAAAGGCAGTACATTGTTGCGAGCAAAATCTTTCCCTCCATCTTGACCAAAGATGTAATACTTATTGTCAGGCAGTTCGGCAGGGGTAAAGTAAGCCATATTCTCTACCAATCCCAAGATAGGAACATTGATTTGAGGCTGCCTAAACATCGCTACGCCTTTAAGGGTATCTCTCAGGGCTACTTTTTGCGGAGTCGTAACGATGACTGCTCCCGTAACAGGTACTGTCTGCACCAACGTCAGGTGAATATCACTCGTGCCAGGAGGGAGGTCAATCAAAAGATAATCTAACTCTCCCCACAATGTATCTGAGATAAACTGTTGTAGAGCTTTGCTTGCCATAGGCCCACGCCAGACTGTAGCACTCTCAGCAGGAGAGAGAAAACCCATAGAAATAATCTTAATCCCAAATCGCTCAATAGGCAGAATCATGTTGCGTCCGTCGATTTGTTGCACAGAGGGTTTTTCATCTTCTACACCAAACATTGTAGGAATAGAAGGTCCAAAAATATCAGCATCTATTAACCCTACCTTTGCACCTGTTTTTTGAAGGGCAAGGGCAAGATTGGCTGCTACAGTAGATTTACCTACACCTCCCTTGCCCGAGGCAACTGCAATAATGTTCTTGACATCTGGTAAGAGGGGGGCATTGTTGCGAGTAGAGGTAACATTGGCTGTCATATTAACTTCTACTTCTAGGGTAGTATCTATGTGCTGGTGAAGGGCTTCTGTGCAGTTTTTGCGAATAAGCTCTTTGAGTGGGCAAGCAGGGGTAGTCAATACTACTGTAAAGCTTACTTTTTTACCGTCTATTTTAATATCCTGAATCATATTCAGGCTCACAAGGTCTTGTTTTAAGTCAGGTTCTTGTACTGTACTCAGTGCTTTTAATACAGCTTTTTGATCTATTTTCATATTTTTAATGAGATTGCTTTTGAGTAAACTCTTCTTTTATTTGTAAAAATAAGAGATTATGGGGTTTTTTTAAAATTACTTTCATAGAAAAAGACATAAACAAAAGCTAAAATACTTATTGTAAATAATCAAAAGCATTTCAATATTTTGATAATCAGTTGTTTATGATACTTAATGTATGAAGATAAATTTCTATCTTTTTGCTTAACCTTCAGGGTTTAAAAAGTGTTTTGATTTCTTTTTACAATGATTTCAGATTTTGTTTTTATGATACAGGACAGTTTTACCAATAAGATATCTAGAAATTTCTTATTTATGTGGATTATCCTTTATTTTTGAATAAAACTAACAACCAGCATCTTGGATATAAATTTTAAATACAAGATGAACAGATTAATAAGCTATTTTATTACTTTTTTGTTGGTAGTGTATGTATCTGAATTTGCTACAGGGCAGGAAGGAAATGACTATGATTCTAATAAAGCTTTCCACATAAGTCTTACTCCTTACCTAAATTCTAATGATATTCCAATCAACACAGAAAAAACGCTTCGCAAAATTGGAAGGATTATTCAGCAGTTTCCAGAGATAAGTCTTCAAGTAAAGGTGCATGACAGCGGCTATGACTTTGAGAAGGATAGTAAACTTAATAAATCAGAGGCTAAAAAACGCTCTGAAATACTTGCCCAGAATATGTATAAATTTTTGGTTAAGATTGGAGTAGTAGAAAGCAGCCTGAGTGTAGAAGGCAAAGGAAGTGAAGAACCTTTTTTATTTAATCAAAAAGATGCTAAAACTGCCTTTACTCTATCAGAATCTAAATATGCCTATATCAAAAATGCCCGAATTATCTTAGAACTAAAAACCCAATATGCAGATGAACTTATGAATTTAGAGCTAGAGCTAGAAGCCGAAAAAATTCCTTATTGGTTTTAATCTTTGAGTATTAATTTATCTCCTTTTAAGAAAGGAATTAAATCGTATTTGTCTAAAGTCAAGCAAAAATCAATATCCTCCATACGTCCTTTATTCTTCAATCTTTGAAAATGTGAAGAATCAGTCAGAAACCTAGTAGGGTTATTTTTACCCAAATGATATGCAGAACGAGCCAAACCACAAGCATCATTGTTAAAACTAAAATCATTCAACAGTTCATCCAATATATTTCCTGCAAAAATAGAATCTTCTAAATTAACTCTTCCTTTCCAACCTGCACAAAGTAAAAGTATATCTTTTTGCTTTTCTAGAAGGTATTTCACGATGGAAGTCTTATTTAGAAAAGCACCAGTGATGATTTCTTCTGCCCCCATTTTCTTTGCCATGCCTATAGCCTTCGTGCCATTGGAAGTGGTCATGGCTAGTTTTTTCCCTTTCATATCTGTTTCTAAGTAGGCAAGAGGGGAGTTGCCAAAGTCAAATCCTTCTACTTGATCTCCTTCTCGCTCTGCTGCTGCTAGGTAGCCTTGTGCTTGTAAGGCTTTGCACTCTTCTATCTCTGCTACAGGCGTAATGCTTTCTGCACCAGCAGCCAAAGCGGTGACGATGCAAGAAGTAGCTCTGAATATATCAATCACTTCTACTACTTTATCATTTACTTCATAAAAAGGCAATAGCTCAGGACTAAGACAAACTTCAATATTTTTCATAGTATATTTATTAGATAGTTTTAACTAAGATTTTATAAAAAATAAAACGATTCAAATGAGTGGTTTGTGAAGACACAAACCACGGTTCAAACGATTCAAATGAGTGGTTCGTGAAGACACAAACCACGGTTCAAACAATTCAAATGAGTGGTTTGTGAAGACACAAACCACAGCATTGAGAACACAAAATACTTATTCAGATTATGTGTTAATTAAATAAAAGGAAGCTTTATGACTTCAGCTTTGAGACTTTTGTTACGGATGTCTATGTATATTTCCGAGCCTACTTTGCTTAGCTCAGTAGGTACATAGCCCAAGCCTATCCCTAGATTGAGCGATGGAGACATCGTACCAGAGGTAACATCTCCTATTTTCTGTCCTTCACTGTCAGAGATAGTATAGTGTCCTCTCGGAATACCTTTGTCTATCATCTTAAAAGCTACTAAACGGCGAGAAAATCCAGCTTCTTTGCGTGCTTTAAGTCCTTCTGCATTGATGAAGTCTTTAGTAAATTTTGTAACCCAACCTAAGCCAGCATCAAGTGGGCAAGTGCTATCATCTATGTCATTGCCATACAGACAAAATCCTTTTTCCAATCTAAGGGTATCTCTTGCACCTAATCCTATTGGCTGGATTCCTTCGGGTTTGCCTGCTTCTAGGATGGCTTCCCAGACTTCCTGAGCTTGTGTATTGGGTAAGTATAGCTCAAAACCTCCTGAGCCAGTATAGCCAGTAGCTGAGATGATTACATTTTCTACACCAGCAAGCATGCCTTTGGTAAAGGTATAATAAGTCATCTCATCAAGCTTGGTTTCTGTCAGACGCTGTAATACTTGTGCTGCCTTAGGCCCTTGTATGGCAAAGAGTGAAGTCTGCTCGGAGATGTTTTCCATCTCAGCTCCCATAGTATTGTGTTGGCTAATCCAGTTCCAATCTTTCTCTATATTAGAAGCATTCACTACCAATAGATATTCTTCTTCACTGACTCTATAAACAAGTAAATCATCTACTACACCACCTTCTGCATTAGGCAGATAAGCATACATTGCTTTGCCATCAAAAAGCTTGGTAGCATCATTAGAGACTACCTTCTGAATCAGTGCAAGGGCTTGTGGACCACGCACCATAAACTCACCCATGTGTGAAACATCAAACATTCCCACACCTCCACGCACTGCAAAATGCTCTTCCTTATCAGAAGTATATCGCACAGGCATATCATAGCCAGCAAATTCTACCATCTTTGCACCTGCTGCTGCATGCCAGCTATGCAAGGCCGTTTTTTTAATTTCTGTCATTGTTAATCAAATTCTTTTTTATCGGGTAAAATTAATCAAATCAAAAGGAAAATAAATAAGTAAGTCTAATTTGTTTACTTGTATCTTCAAATAATTACAAAATGAGTCTTTTGTTTAAACAATTTTATTTCACAACTTTGTGTCTAATACATTCAATTTTTACTAACTACTTTATGAAATATTGGTTATAGTGTTTGATAAGATAGATTCTTCACTTTTCAAATTTCAAAAAAATTATGATACAAACTAAAGGTTATGCTGCTCAATCAGCTACTACTTCTCTTGCTGAATTCGAATTCGAAAGACGTGAACTTAAGCCAGATGATGTCTTGATTGATATTTTGTTTTGTGGCGTTTGCCACTCTGATATTCATCAAGTAAAAGATGAGTGGGGCGGTTCTATGTTTCCAATGGTGCCTGGGCACGAGATAGTAGGGCGTGTGAATGCTGTCGGTTCTAATGTGAGCAAATTTAAGGTAGGTGATTTGGCAGGAGTAGGCTGTTTGGTAGATTCTTGCCGCACCTGCTCAAGCTGTGAAGAAGGACTAGAGCAATACTGTGAGGTGCATTCTGCAGGTACTTACAATAGTGTAGAAATGGATAAAAAAACACCTACTTTTGGTGGCTATTCTAAGCAAATCGTTACGACACAAGACTTTGTACTCAAAGTTTCTGAAAAGCTTGACTTGGCACGAGTTGCTCCTTTGCTTTGTGCAGGGATTACTACTTACTCTCCTCTCAAACAATGGAATGTGAAAAAAGGCGACCGAGTAGCCGTTGTGGGCTTAGGTGGCTTAGGACACATGGGCGTGAAATTCGCAGCAGCGATGGGAGCAGAAGTTACGGTTATCAGTACTTCTGTCAATAAAGAATCAGATGCCAAAGCATTAGGAGCTCACAAGTTTATCGTGAGTAAGGAGAAAAGTCAAATGAAAGAAGCACGCAATTATTTTGATTTCATCTTAAATACTGTATCTGCATCGATTGATTTGAATCCTTATTTGGCTCTTTTACGCCTAGATGGGACAATGGTATTGGTAGGTGTACCACCAGAAGCTCCTCAAATTCAGGTGTTTAACCTTATAGGAAAACGTAGAAGATTAGCAGGGTCGTTGATTGGTGGTTTGCCAGAGACACAAGAAATGTTAGATTACTGTGCTGAGCATACTATTATGTCAGACATAGAAATCATCAAAATGGAAGAAATCAATGAGGCTTATGAGCGTATGATTAAAGGTGATGTGCATTATCGCTTTGTGATAGATTTGGCTACACTTTAGAGTATAAAAAAACGCTTTCAAGTCATTAGATTTGAAAGCGTTTTTTTAAAGACCAATGGGATAGATTACAAATCTTTTGACTCTGTAGTCGGGATTACAAATCCCGACTAGATGATTACAAATCTTTTGACTCTGTAGTCGGGATTACAAATCCCGACTAGCTGATTACAAATCCCGACTAGCTGATTACAAATCCCGACTAGATGATTACAAATCCTGACTAGATGATTACAAATCCTGACTAGATGATTACAAATCCCGACTAGATGATTACAAATCCTGACTAGATGAGACTAATTCTCACTTTCTTCTTTTTAAGCTTGCTATTGTTGGTTTTTTCTATGAGTATTTCAGCTATCTCGGCGTGTACGCCTACATAAGTGCAATTTTGTTTGACTTCAATGAGTCCGAGTTGTTCTTTTTGAATTTGACCTTGCTTAATTAATAAACCAGCGACATCTCCTTTTGATATTTTATCTCGTCTCCCTCCTGTAATGTACAAGGTTTTCCATTGTATAGGTGGAGGAAGTGTAGCTTTTTGTAGGTCTTCAATATCTAGACTCTCTGGGGCAATTTCCTGAATAAAATCTGGCAATTCGTCTTCTTTCCAATGCAGGATATAGGCAATGCCATCACGGTTCATACGGGCAGTTCGTCCATTTCTGTGGGTAAATTCTTTATTGCGTAGTGGAAGGTGATAATGCAGAATAAATTTTATCTCAGGAATATCAAGCCCACGAGCCGCCAAATCAGTTGCTAGAAGGAGTTGATTTGTACCATTTCTAAATTTAATCAGTGCTTGCTCTCTGTCAATTTGCTCCATATCTCCGTGAAAGCATTCATGGTAAATATGATTCTCATTCAAAAAATCACTTACCCGCTCTAGTGCATCCTTGAAATTGCAAAAAATAATACCAGGTTGGTTGCCAATAAAAGCCATTACTTTTCCTAAAGTTTCTAACTTATCTTTTTCGGGCGAAAGAATTGTTTTGATAGTGAGTTGAGAAACACCTTCTTGAAGGTAATCAATAAGCACAGGTTCTTGTAAGCCTACAAAGTCTGGTATTCTGACATCAATAGTGGCTGAAGTTAGAATCCTTTGTTGCACATTGGGGAGCGTTTCAATAATCTCGCTCATTTCCTTTTCAAAACCTATTTCTAATGATTTATCAAACTCATCAAGCACAAGGGTCTTGATATACTCCAAAGGGAAATTATCTCTTCTGAATCTATCAGCTATCCGCCCAGGAGTACCAATAAGAATGGCAGGTCTGTGCTTTAAATCTATCTTATCAAGTGCCCCAGCACGTCCACCATATACGGCATTCACCTTAAAGCCTGAGCCCATTTTTCGAACTACCTGTTCTATTTGTTGAGCCAACTCACGAGAGGGAACAAGTACTAGGATTTGAATCTCTTCGCAGTTGGCATCCAGTGTTTCTATTAAAGGCAATAGAAAGGCAAGGGTTTTACCCGTTCCTGTGGGTGAAAGCAAGACCACATCCGACTTCAATCGTATCGTTTTACCTGCCTCCTCTTGCATAGGATTTAGGGCTATAATTTCAAATTTATTGAGAATAGAACCTGTGAGCTTATCGGCGGAAATTTCTTGTTGATCTTTGATGATTTTTGTTATTTAATGAATATTCTATTAATTTGAATTCTCTCCATTGCTTTACTTCAAATATAGAATAAAACTCTGATAATAATAGTATATGGATTGTAATCAGCCAAAAGACACACTGTCTTTTGGCTGAGATTAGTCTGATATTGTAAGGGAAGATGCTTGGAGTATGGATTTTTTTGAAATTATTTTAGGTATTTGTTTTTGGCTCAAGCTGATTTGTCCTAATGATAAGATATAATGCAAAATCAACTGCTACTCCTTGAACGAGCCCAAGTAGCAAGCATATCCAGCCATACTTTATTTTATGGTTTTCGTAAATAATCCATAAGAGTAAAATTAACCAACAGCAAATTATACCCGTTGAATATCCCGAAATATAAGGATTCACAAATTCTCCTACAAAAGCTCCAATTATATCTGGATTTTTAATTAATGGTGGAACTACCATCATGCAAAATATCAATATTACTGCGATTAGGGTTACACTTATTTAAATGCTTTTTCTGTCATAATTTTACTCTTATTGTTTCCCATTTTAAATCACCAATATATCGGTGTGATATATACCCCTGATCATTCATAGCTAGTAGGTGAATCCACCCGTTATCGCATAGTTGTCGTACCGATTCATGCTTATCCAATACGGTATTCATCGCTTCCAGAGGTGCTTCTATAATGACGTTTAACTTTAACGGCTCGTGCTGAAATTGCTCTCCATCATGTACCGATTGCCAAGGCAGACCTGTTCTTAAATCACCTACATTACCTTCTAGCACACCAATTCCCCCTGTTACATTGTGCAGGGTTTTATTCCCTGACCCAAAGTGTTCGTTGTCCACCGTAGAGGCATAGTATTGGAGGTTTATCCAACTGGTTACTACCATTGGGGCAGTCATTATGAGTTCTAGCACACCAAATGTTTGGTCTTTTTTCCAATCATAGGAGTGCAGAAAGGAACGTCCCTCCAGATTGAGTTTTTGTGTTCTGCTTCTTGGAGCTACCACGAAAGCTGAGCATCCTGCAAGACCCCATTCTGGCCTTACTTGAGCCCAATCTTTACTTCTGGCTTTGATTAATGAATCCACATTATTTTTACTACCTATTTGCAATCGCAAGGCACGTTCGTTGCGTGAGGCACGTCCAGCTTCGGATAGCTGCTGCCTGAGCTTTGACATATCTTGCTGATGACTGTCTGGAATTTGTTTTTCATTAAATAAGGTAATTTCATCTATGGTGGTGTCGTGTTGGCAGGCAATAAAAATAGTGCTCTCAGGAATGATAATGTGCTCTTCTTTAAGCCCTTCTCTTACAGCTTTATCATTTAATACTGCGGCTGCTACCCGTGCATTGGCTTCTCCTGTGTGTCCACCACAGGCTCCACAGTCTAGCCCTGTGGCGTGAGGATTGTTAACAGTAGTAGAACCATGACCAACAATCATCACTATGCGAGCAAAGCCCTCAGTCAATGACATAGCTTGCAAGGCCGTTTTTGCCATTTGAATGCGTTCACTTAATGGAATACCTACTGTTTCATTGCCATATTTTGCTGTCTCAAGGCTTACATTTCGTTTTGCATACAAATCTGATTTTATTCCTTCACGGTCAGGATGAGGCACTGGTCTAGTCAGTCCAAAAGAGTCAGTAAACAATTTTGGTAGATAAGAAAGACCGACTGGCCCTACAAAACTGAAGCAAGAGATAGCACCTAGTTTGAACGACTTCCAAGCACGATCTACGTGGTGCTTGAGTTTTCGGCTTTGTGTGGCATGGTGTTGAAGTAATTTTTCTGGCATCTCTTCCAGAATCACTGGGCCAGTAGGTAACAATACGGGACACTGTGCATTGCCATTTTCATGACCAATGGGTATATATTTGATAGGGAAGGCAAAAAAACCAGCAAAACCTATGGTGGATATATCGGGTGCCAAAAGTTCTAGGTTTCTACGGAAAACCTCAGACCTAACATCAATACAGAATATGGCTTGTACTGCTGGCGGATGAGGTTCGTCTATAGTAACTTGAGTCTGATTAGCAAATTTTTCTATCAGCAATCGTTGTGCTGTTAGGTCAAATGCTTCCTGTAGTATTAATTTTGTGGCTAGGAGGTGATTCAACCGATTACTAGAAGCAACTTCCTTGAGTGTTTGGCTAGCTTCTCTCCAAGCTGCCTTTACCTGAGGCTGATTTAGACTTTCTAGTAGGCAAACTTCCCAACATAATAGTATGCAGAGTAACTCTATCAATGCACCATCCTTACCACCGTACAATTCATTGTCCCAATCGATTCGTGCTGCAAAGGCAGACCATCCACCCACTCTTAGCAACAATCTATGAAGGTAAATATCCAAACCACTTTCTGGTATGCCTAGCTTTTTAAACGCCAAATAGGCAGCTTCTAGGGGTTGGTTAGGAAAGCTTTTTACCACTTTATTAAATCTTGATAAGCCCATGACTTTTGGTGTACAATCAATAGAGGCATCTTCTTTCCACGCTGCAAAAATGTTTGTCTCTTGGTTTGTAGTACTCCAAAATGCCTGTCCTTGATCAAAATAAGAGGCTGCCCATACAGAAATCCTATCAATAAAAAATCGGTTCCAGTCCTTGCCCATCACTTTTGAAGCCACATCAGCTACTGTGTTTACCTCTGGGTGAATTGTATTGGTATTTTCTTGATTTCTGAGTTTTTTAATGAAGTCTTCTGTAGAAAGGGTTTCAGGACTTCCCTTCTTACATAAAACTGCCTCGATATCTTCTTTTCTAATCTTGCCTTCTTTCAAGGCGTCTAGGTAGAATGAAACAGGCAAGGTCATTTGTACACCTCCGAGCTTTGCCAATAGATGTGCGGCTTGATCAAACTTATGATCTGCAAGTCCTAAATAGGGATTTACTGCTACAAAACTTTCAAGAGGCCAGACTGGGGCAATCTTTTTGCATGCACGACGCAGTGTTTCTACTAATTGACTATGTTGTGAATTGCTTTTTTCATTTAGCATATCACTTAATTGATTTCTTGACATTGGGTAAGATTTAGTGATTTATAAAGTGTGATTTGTGGTTGTGTTCTAAACGCTAAATATTATTATCAGAAAGTATCTTTGGCTCTACTTTTCTTTCGCCAACAATCTGCTGGTGCTGAAAAGGTGGAGTAGCATAACTTGACTTGAAGTATAATGACCTTACGATACGGTCAAAAAGGGCGTTTGCATACCATCCATTGCGAAAATGCACGCCCATGGCTCTCCAAAAATAACTCGAGGGTCGGGTTGGAGCAATTATTTGTATGAATACGACCACGCTATACGCAAATAGTACTATTCCGATGAGTAGGGTTACTATCAGCCCTGGTTGTGCTAGTTCGGGTAATTGTGATTGTAGTAAATAATTTGTTCCATCTTCTAGCGTGAAAAACGCAGTAGCCACCATAAGAGCTAACAAACAGGCTCTCAGGGTTCCTTTGATTCCACCAGATGAATCAAGTGCGGGTGCAATGATTTGAGATAACCCCATAATCACAATAGCTCCTGTGGCCAGCAAAGCCATTTCTGCTATTGGATCAATCCCCCAAAGCATTGAAAAGCCTACATAAATACCAAAAGCCAATAAAATACTACCCCCAATACGGACAGGACTCCCTAACCTCTTTGGCAAAGTAACCTTCGCAGCCCGCACTACATCTATGACGCTACCCGATGATAGGAAGGCATGGGCTTTGTAGAAAGAGTGAGCCACCAAGTGAAGCATGGCTGCCGCATATACCCCTAAGCCACACACCAGTAGCATAAAGCCCATGTGTGCTACACTGGAATAACCCAAAGCGGTTTTTACGGAAGGTTGTGTCAGGAAAACCACTGATGCGAATAAGGCAGTAAACCCACCAAATATGATGAGTACAACTGGAGCGTATGTAGTGCCATTCATCACAAATGCCATCCTAGTTACTAAGAAAGGCCCTGCATTTAACAGCCCAGCGTGTAAAAGTGCTGACACGGGTGTTGGCGTTTCCATCACTTCCACAAGCCAGCCATGGGTAGGAAACTGGGCAGATTTTAAGATAGCTGCCAAGGCGATGAGTACCGCAGCTAGTTCCAGATTAGTATTTCCTAAGTCAATAGTCTGCACACTTTTAAATATAACTTCTAGATTACCTGTCCCAAACTGATGATACAGTAGAATAATTGCTCCTAGTAAGCAGATGTCTCCCAGTCTTGCTATAATAAATTTCTTTCGAGCAGCAATCACTGCTCTAGGTCGCTCAGGATAGAAAACCAATAAACGATGTAGAGAAAGGCTGGTGAGTATCCAAGCTATTAATATCAAACCTAAATTTCCTGCTAGTACCAATAATTGCACGGATGCAATGGTGGCTGCCAAACGCCCCATAAATATACCCTGACGTTTATCTCCATCTAGGTAATTGCAGCTAAACCTAACCACAATAAATCCTAATAGAGCAATCATAGCCGACATGAGCACACTCAAAGCATCAAGTCTGATACTTAAACCGATACCATTTAATCCTAACAGGTTACTTTGTAACAACCCGAATCTAAACACAAAAAAAGTGCTTAAAGCGGCAATAATGATGCTAAAGGTGGCGGCAACTATACTGCCTCTCTTCATAAATGTTGGCCGTAACCCAGTTTGAAAGTAGGAAACAATTGCCATTATAATAAAAACAGCAGGGGCTAGAAGGGCTAAAAGTGAAAGCAAATTTGAATTCATAGTTTTTTTATCTGTAATCAAGAAGTACATAAATTTCTAATTCGGCACAAAGTAAAGGATACTATTCCATAAATTTTTATTTATATTTGTTATGGTATCCATATAAATATTTTATGAATCACACTTTACTAAAACTTTACCTCGCTGCTTTCAGTCTTCCGAAGGGAGACTGAAAGTTATCTGATAATGATAGTATATGGATTGTAATCAGCCAAAAGACACACTGTCTTTTGGCTGAGTAAGCGTGTAGATAACATATCATAAAAAAACCTCTTTATATCAATATGAAGAGGTTTTTTATAGAGCGTTTGTCCCATCCTAATATAGTGTTACGTAACTTAATTTTATTATAGAACAGAAGTATGTAAAACGCACTCAAAAAGATTATACTATGCACTTCAAACTTCAAGTAGTGAGGGAAGTTGAAGAAGGTGTTTTTACAGTTAGTCAAGCTCAACGCAACTATGGTATTTAAAGTAGAAAAACAGTTGTAAATTAGCTTGAGAAATATGGTAATTTTGATTCTCATTATAAGGTAAAATCGAAAATCATGAAAACAGCAGAACAACGTTTATTAGAGTTAGAGCAAGAAAGAAAAATATCAGTTTAGTTCTTATTATTTTTATGAACTTGACAATTTGACTTATGACTTTTTAACGTACTACACGGAAGAGTTTACTTGAAAAATGACGCTTGACTAACTGCGTTAAATGTTCCAAAGGGACACTTGATGCTAAGTAATGAAAAGCAAAGCTTGTCCTGTAAGAATCTCTTTGTCTGTTTTTCCCAAAAAAACAGCGAGAGTTTGAGTGATGTGATGTTTGTTTTAGTTTATGGTTTTGTTAATTCGGTGTCCATTCTGCATACGCAGGAAAAAGCCTGCCCTGTAAGGGTCTAGACTTTTCATTTCATTGGGAGTTTTTACAGTCCATAAAGCCAGACAAAATATACGTTAAATATGTGTTAAGCATTTCAGCAATCAGAAGAAGTACTTTACTTTAGGTATTGGATTCACTTTACTTAATCGCTCGAAAAATAACATGTCTGTTACAAAAAAATTTTCTTACCTCATTTTTTTATGGATTATTTTTGGAATAAGTCTTAATACCTATGCACAAGGTCCTAAGATATATCCTGCTGGCGAGTTACAGCTTGCCCTCAAAAAAATGAACACCGTTGGTTCTGTTCTTTATATAGCGGCTCACCCAGATGACGAAAACACGGCTTTGCTTGCCATGCTTGCCAATGACCGTTTGCTTAGAACGGCTTATCTTTCCTTGACAAGAGGGGATGGAGGTCAAAATCTCATCGGCCCTGAGCAGCGTGAATTGATGGGACTTATCCGAACCCAAGAACTCCTACAAGCTCGCCGAACAGACGGAGGAGAACAGTTTTTTACAAGGGCTAATGATTTTGGTTTTTCTAAAGATGCCTCAGAAAGTTTTGAGATTTGGGACAAAGAGAAGGTTTTGGCAGATGCTGTCTGGATTATCCGCAGTTACCGTCCTGATGTTATTATTACTCGTTTTCCACCTACTAAAGACGCTGGACATGGACACCATGAAGCCTCTTCCATTATTGCTATAGAAGCTTTTAAGGCAGCGGCTGATCCTGCTCGCTTTCCCGAACAACTTAAATATGTACAAGTATGGCAAGCCAAGCGTCTGCTTTGGAACAGCTACTCTCGCCGAAACGGAAATTTTAGTAATCTTCCTCCTGATGATGGGCAGTATATTCCTATAGAGCTAGGCACTTACAATCCTTTGCTGGGTAAATCTCACCTAGTCGTGGCTGCCGAAAGCCGCAGTATGCACAAAAGCCAAGGCTTCGGGGCTGCTAAACCTCATGGAGGACGCATAGATAATTTAAAACATCTTGACGGTGAAGTAGCTAAAAATGATGTGATGGACGGCATAGACCTCACTTGGAATCGCATCAAAGGAGGCAAAGAAATAGGTGCTTTACTCCAAAAAGCCTATCAAAACTTTAAGCCCGAAAATCCTACAACGATTTTACCTGATTTACTCAAGGCATTAGAAAAAATCAATCAAAACAATACACAAGATTACGAAAGCCAGCACTGGCTCAATCATAAAAAGAAAAAATTAGAGATCATCATTCAGCAATGTGCAGGTCTTTGGCTAGATGCGAATGGAAAAGATTTTAGTGCAAGTCCTAACGATTCAGTGCTAGTAGAGTTAGAAATAGTGAAGCAATTGCCAAGTGAGGTCAGTGTCTGGAAGGTAGAAGTTTTATATAAAAATAAATCACTATATACCTTAGATACACTTCCTAAATTGCTTGTTACCAATGAGTTATTTGAGCCAAAGCTTGCATTCAAATTACCTCAAGATGCAGTAATCACACAGCCTTACTGGCTGGTAGATGAGCCTACTTTGGGCTTATTTCAAGTAAATGACCAAAGTCTGATTGGTAAGCCCGAAAATGAATCTGCATTACAAGTAGCAATTACATTCACCATTTCAGGGCAAACTATTCGCTATCAACAGCCTGTTACGCACAAGTGGGTCAAAGCAGATGACAAAGAACTTTACCGTAGTTTTGAGATAAGACCTTCGGTGATGGTTACGCCCGAAGAGAAG
>Ga0163144_10015515_pt1 | contig 15703 bp, 13 predicted proteins | sample OliLak19BULKMAT1_FD_123175 | JGI IMG/M metagenome (GOLD analysis project Ga0163144, IMG submission 123175) | Freshwater microbial mat bacterial communities from Lake Vanda, McMurdo Dry Valleys, Antarctica - Oligotrophic Lake LV.19.BULKMAT1 | ecosystem: Environmental > Aquatic > Freshwater >...
CGTGGGCGGCGGGGGGGTGGGGGGGGGGGGGGGGAGGGGGTGGGGTGGCGGGGTGGGGGGAGTGGTTGGGGGGGCGGGGGTGTGGGGGATTTGAAGGAGGAGGATTAGGGGGGGGGGGACTTCCGCCGCCAGAGCCACCGCTGACCGTAAGCGAGGCGATGGTCGGCAGGTTCTGGCTATTGGCGATGCTTGCGCAGAAACCGAAAGATACTTTGGCGCTCGGTGAAATGGTCCGGTTGTGTGCGGCCGGGGTCACGGTGGAGCCCACGCGCGTGCCATTCCAAAGGCTAGAAACACTCGCCTGCTTGAGATCGAGCACGACCGACCAGTTGTCGATGACGGTGCTGCCCCTGTTCAGGATGGAAACATCGGCGCAATACCCACTCCCCCAGTTGCTTTGCAGGGTCAGCGTGGCTTCGCCGGCGCCAGACACGAGCTCGGAGAGCAGTTGACCGAGCGGGGCTTCGTCCGAGTCACCTCCGCCGCTAGCACAGCCCGCGGCCAGCACGACGCACGACAGAACTCGGACATGACGCCAACCTAGTTTCATGGGGTCTCCTATTTGGAGTGATGTCGAAGCGCGTTTGGCGTCATCGACTCATTCAAGGTCTCATGTTCCTCCGTGGCTTCGCAACGCCTACGGTCCTCGCATTGCCACATTTATCGGCAATTATGCCAATCGGCGATCTCTACCGGCTGTATGGAACCAGTCTCATAGGTTAGCCATCGAATAGAAAGCATCCGAACCATGCGACGTCGTTGCTAAACTGTTCAGGTCTTGCGTACTGGAGGATTTTTTTGCCGCAAAGGCGCAGCGGGCTCCGCCCCGCAGACTGAGTTTTGGGTGTAGAGCAAAAGCCGCTCGCCCCGTCGCGGATTTAAACCCACAATGCTCGAGCTTTCCCGCGGCCCGCGGGGCCTGCGCCTTTGCGGCAAAGAAATCTCACCCGGCGCCCGAACGCACCAGGTCCACGCACGCCGAAGACGTTACTTTGGGTAGAGGACGAGCTGGGTGCAGCGGAAGAGCACCAGCTTCTTGGCGGTGGCTTTGACCGTGGCGATGGCATCCCAGACTTGGGTGGTTCGGCCAAGATGAGCTGCGGTTGCGACGCATTCGACGACGCCCTCGCGCGCGGTGGCAAGGTAGTTCGACTTCAGCTCGATCGTGGTGAAACCCTGGGCGCCCTCCGGCAGGTTCGCGATGCAGCCGTAGCCGGCGCACGTGTCGGCGAGTGAAACCACGCTGCCAGCGTGCAGGAAGCCATTGGGAGCCAGCAGAAACGGCTTCACGACGAACTCGGCCCTGAGCATGCCGAGACCCACCTCGGTGACGGTGATGCCCAGGTGCTCCGGCAAGTGTCCGCGGCTGAAGTCGTTGAAGTGCTCGGGCGTCAGCTTGCCGGCCATGCTGGCCCGAGCCTCTGTCACTAGCTCACGTCCCGCTGGTAGCCGGCTTCGGCGCGCCAAAGATGCTGGCCGGCCGTCGCTTCTCGGTCTTGTCTTTGCGCTTCTCGCTGTACGTCGGAATGATGGTTCGTTGCCTGGGCGGCAGATCCTGCCCCGCTAGCACGGCCGTGATCTCTTGCGCGTCCAACGTTTCCCGTTCGAGCAAGGCAGTAGCCAAGGCATCGAGCTTGTCACGGTTGTCCGTGAGCACCTGCTTGGCCACGCTGTACTGCTCGTCCACGATGCTGCGCACTTCCTGATCGATCTCGGTGGCAGTCGTCTCCGAGTAGTCTTCGCGCCGCGACGTCATCTCCCGGCCCAGGAAGACGCTCTCTTCGTTCTCGCCGTACGCGACGGGCCCGAGCCGTTTGGTCATGCCGAGCTCACACACCATGGCGCGAGCCAAGCGCGTGGCGCGCTTGATGTCGTCTTGGGCGCCCGTCGTTATCTCGTTGAAGGTAATCTCCTCCGCAACGCGCCCGCCGAGGGACATGGCGATGCGCGCCTTGGTTTGGCCACTCGTCATCAAGTGCCGGTCCTCCGTGGGCAAGAACATCGTTACGCCCAGAGCAGCCCCGCGCGGGATGATGGATACCTTGTGGACGGAGTCGTTGCCCGCCACGAGCTTGCCGACAATGGTGTGACCCGCCTCGTGCCAAGCGGCAGTGCGTCTCTCGTCCTCGCTCATCACCATGGAGCGACGCTCACTGCCCATCAGGACCTTGTCCTTGGCCAGCTCGAAGTCCTCCATGGAAACGGCTTCCTTGTCCATTCTCGCCGCCAGAAGCGCCGCTTCGTTCACCAGGTTCTCAAGGTCGGCGCCCACGAAGCCGGGCGTGCCGGCCGCCAGAATGCCCAGATCCACGTCGCCGGAAAGCGGGACCTTCTTCGTGTGAACGGCCAGGATGCCTTCGCGACCACGGATGTCCGGACGCGGAACCGTGATGCGGCGGTCGAAGCGGCCCGGGCGCAGGATCGCAGGATCCAACACGTCAGGACGGTTCGTAGCTGCGATGATGATGACGCCTTCGTTCGATTCGAAGCCGTCCATCTCGACCAACAGCTGGTTCAACGTTTGCTCGCGCTCGTCGTGCCCGCCGCCAAGACCAGCCCCGCGGTGCCGTCCAACCGCGTCGATCTCGTCGATGAAAATGATGCAGGGCGCGTGCTTCTTGCCCTGCTCGAAGAGGTCGCGAACCCGGCTGGCCCCTACGCCCACAAACATTTCCACGAAGTCCGAGCCCGAGATGCTGAAAAACGGAACGCCGGCCTCACCTGCGATTGCGCGAGCCAAAAGGGTTTTCCCGGTGCCGGGAGGGCCCATCATGAGCACGCCCTTAGGGATACGACCGCCCAGACGCTGAAACTTTTTCGGATCTTTGAGGAAGGCGATGATCTCTTCGACCTCGTCCTTGGCTTCGTCGATGCCAGCGACGTCAGCAAACGTGACCTTGTTCGCGGACTCGCTCAACAGCCGAGCTCGACTCTTGCCGAAGCTCATGGCCTTGCCACCACCGGCCTGTAGCTGGCGCATGAACAAGTAGAACATCACGATCAAGAACAGCATCGGCAAGAGGACCGTGAGCAGCGGCGTGAGGAAGGGGCTGCCCTCGTCCTTTTGATACGTGACCTTGACCCCGCCCTTCACGAGCTCTGCCGCGGCTTCGTCGTCCTTCACCGGACCCACCGAGCGCCCGCGCGCTGGCTGTTCCTTACTGCCGGGGCTCTTGATCAAGAACGTGTATTCACGATCTTTGATCTCGACCTCGTCGATGTGACGCTGTTCCTTCGGCGCCTTGGTGAGCGCGATGAACTCGCTGTACGGGATATCCGGACGTGGCGGGTTGTCGATGCTGAGGAAATGCCAGATCGACAGGAACGCTACGAGAACGACTACCCAGAGAAGAAGGGTCTTCGGCGGTTGCTTCACTCGAAACCTCTAGAACGAAAATAGCTTTGGAGCGCATCTGAGCATGCCACCCATGGCCCGAAACGTCGATTCCCCTAGCCCACTTTTCTTTTTTTGTTGCGGTCTTAACGCTTGCTTTTGCGTGGCCGCTTTACCGGCTCCGCTCCGGAATCCGCAGCGGTTGTCGCCTTAGGGGTCCTGGACCCCAGCAGCACGTCCCCCGCTCCAGCCACACGAATCGCAATAGAGCGCCCCATTCGGCTCGCTCGCAGGGCCTGCTGAAGCTGAGCACGGTTTAGCTCGGGTGCTCCCTCCGCCCCCTCCACCGCCGGCAGGCCCGTGCCCGAAAGCGCGTCTGCCAGCGCATTTAAGTGCCGTACGATCTGAGGGGAAAGCTGAGACAGAAGCGGAAGCAGCTCGCGACGGACGCGAACACGCAAAAAGGTCACATCCAAGTTCGACGGATCTTCCGCAAAGGGAATGCGATGCCGTTGAAGGTGGAGAAGGACGTCGCTTTTTGCGGCACGCAGCAACGGGCGAATCGAACTTTCCGCGCGCGGTGGCAGCACCGCAAGGCCTCGGGGGCCGGAACCTCGCAACAAGCGCAGCAGCACCGTCTCAGCACGGTCGTCGGCGTGGTGCGCCGTGGCAATCAGGGCACCATGCTGGCCCGCAACCTCACGCAGGACGGCGTATCGCGCGTCGCGCGCTCGCGCCTGAAGGTTCCCGCCTGGTTTCACTGCGACTTTGGTTCGGGCGAACGGGATACCCAGACGCCCCGCGAGCTCTTCCGCCAAGTCCAGCTCCCGGGCCGCTTCCGCGCGCAGTCCGTGATCGACGCCGTGAGCTAGCAACGAAAAGCCCAGCTTCGACGACCAGCGGGCGAGCACTTCGAGCATGGCTTGAGAGTCTCCGCCCCCCGAAACTGCAGCGAGCACCGCTTGCGACTGGAGCGGCCCGCACTCCTCCCGCAGCGTGCGCCCCACCAGGGTGGTCAGCGTCGGGGGGTGCGAGCGGGGCATGGAGTCGTTGACGACGGCGGCAAGGCCAACGAGGCTTTTACTGAAACGGCTGGGCGGGTTGGCCACGCTGGAAGAAGAACTGGAACCCGCCCTCCACCAGGCTCACGTCGGGTGCGTCCGTGCTCACCTGCTCACGCGGGTCCGCGAAGTCCACCGCGAACTCCGCATCCGTGAAGCGCGCGTCGGTGTCTTCCTCGTTGAGGTCTCCGCTGAAGATTGAATGAAACGTGATGTCTCCGCCCACGGAGTACGTTGTCCCGTTCTGCTCGTGGCAGGTTTGGTGCAGATAGAGCGAAAGCGAAACCAGTGGCGCTGGCCCTCCGCTAAAGGGTTGTCCCGGCGGAGCGACTCCGGGAGGCAACCCCACCGGAATCGGCTGACCCAAGCGGGCTCGAATGGCGTCGAGATCAGTCACCACCACAGTGAGGCCATCCGAAGCTTCTTGATTATTGTCACCGCGTTGCACACGAATGAGCAGCGCCTCTTGTCGATAGGGGTTGGCGGCAAAAAAGTCCGGTACAAGGTCGAATGGACCGTTCCAACACCCCTGAATGTAGAGCCTGTCGCTCTTCACCTGACCTTCGCCGTCGCCCACCGTGCAGCCCATGCCTAGCGCGCCTAGCCCGGCCAGCACTAGCGGTTGCAGCCAGCACCACCCCTTCACTGGGTCACCTCAGCCTCGGCCATTCGCAGAGCCGCGGGCTCTGCCTGCCGAATCAATCCGCCGCCGAGCACGCGGTCTTCAGAGTAGAAAACCGCGAACTGTCCAGGGACGACGGCCTGCACCGGTTTGTCGAAAAGAACCTTAGCCCCCGACCCGCTGTGCACGACACGCGCGGGCCGCGGCGTACCGCGATAGCGAACCTGAACCTGCATGTGCGCCGGTAGCTGCACGTCCGCCGCGAGAGTGAGCTCTGAAAGCTGCGCGGCGGCTACCATCAGCTGCTCGACCGGACCGAGCTTTATGCGGCCTAGCTCGGCGTCGATACTGGTGACGTAGCTCGGCTTACCCAGGGCCACGCCCAAGTTCCGACGTTGCCCGACCGTGAAGCGATGCACCCCGGCGTGCTCACCCACCTGTCGACCGGTTTCGTCGACGATAGCGCCAGGGCGCAGGCGTTCGGAGGCACGTTCGGCAACGAACGCATCGTAGCGACCAGTCGGAACGAAGCACAGCTCCTGGCTTTCGCCCTTTTGGGCACCGGGTAGCCCGAGCTCGAGCGCCTCGGCACGAACTTCACCCTTCAACGAATCGCCGAGCGGAAAGCACAAGCGTGACAAGGTTTTCTCATCGAGCATGTGCAGAAAGTAACTTTGGTCCTTGCTTGCGTCCCGACCGCGATAGAGCTCGGTGCGTCCCTCGCGCTGCACGACGCGGGCATAGTGACCGGTGGCCACGCGCGTCGCGTCCAGGCGTGAAGCCAGCTGCATGAGCTCACGCATCTTGACGCCGCGGTTGCAGCGCACGCACGGGCTGGGCGTCTCTCCCGAGAGGTACCCTTCCACGAACGGCTCGATGACCTCACTCTGGAATAGCTCACGTCGGTCGAAAGCGTAGTGAGGAAAGCCGAGAGCATCGGCTACCCGACGAGCGTCGTGAATGTCCTCCGGCGCGCAACAACGGCCCTTGACCGAGCCGTCGTCCGGGTAATCCCACAGATGGAGGGTGACACCGACGACGTCGAAACCTTGCGCGAGCAAGCGCGCGGCAGCAACCGACGAGTCTACCCCGCCGCTCATGGCCACGAGAATGCGTTCACGCTGAGCAGTCACGGGCCGAAGACTAGCTAAGTTCGCGAGATTGTCGCGATCAATGCGGAGAAACGACCGTCCTGATGGCGCTGGTGGCGCGGTCCACCAGCTTGGCGACCAGATCGACGGCCTCGCTATAGCGGTAGATGCCCGCTTGCAGGGCGATGAGCTGCGCCGAATCCAGGCCGCCCAGGTTGCCCTGGGCAGCCCGAGCTATGAGCGCCTCCCCGCGATCGACCGCGCCGCCCACACCCCTGAGGGCCGTGACGAAAGCGTCGCCTCCTCTAGTAGTAGGTGCGACGCTACTCGAGCTTTCGGGCTCGACCGGCACGATCTCGAAACGTGGGCTTTCGCCTGCGACTCTCATCACCCGCTGCTCGGTCGGGTGAGGGGGAAAGTTGCGCAGAAATCGAGCGTCAGCGCTGCCGCAGACGTTTGGCCAGGCGCTGCATGGCCCGCGAGTGCAGGCGACTCGCCCACGACTTGCTGAGACCCAAAGACTGAGCCACCTGGTCGAAACGCTCACCTTCTAGGTAGTGGCGGCGCACCAGCTCGGCCTCTTCGGTCGGTAACCCCTCGATCGCACTGCCGATCAACGCAAGCAGTTGGACACGCGAGACCGCTTCCTCGGGGTTCTCGGCGGTAGAGACCTGAATTCGTTCGCCCTCCTCTCCCACGCCAGCGGGCGCGATCAACCCCACCGCCATCGCGGCTGTCATGGCTGCCAAGTGGTCGCCAAGAGCTTGGTCTGCCTGCGCGCGCGTGCCGCTTGCCGAGGGTGTGGCGAAGGTGTCATCTGCCGCCCCCTCACTGACCTTCAAAGCGGCAGACAAGCCATTCAAGCGCTCGTAGGCGCGGCGCGGCAGCTGGGCTGCAGAGCGAATGCCGTCGATGATCGCGCCGCGAACTCGGAAATTCGCGTAGGCGCGGAATGGCACTCCTCGCTCGGTGTCGAACTTGCGGGCGGCGTCCAGCAACCCTTCGCGTCCATAGCTGCGAAGCTCGTCCAGCTCCACCACGGAGCCCAGCGCCCGTAGAGTTTGACGCGAAGTGATTTCCACGAGCTCGAGCTCAGAAGCGAAGCGCTCGAGAACCTCGGGCGAGTCGGGACCGCGAGGCCGAGGGCCCGGAGGCGAGGGGGATGCGGGCGACGTGGCCATGCTTGCTGAGGATCTATCAAATCACGAGGGACCTGGGTTTCGAATCCGGCCAACTCGTGACATATTGAGCCGTCATGTTCCGCTGGGGCCGTGCCTCGGTCACCTACGCTTGCATCGCAGGAGCGGCGCTCATTCTAGGGCACAGCTTCGGTCGCGGCTCGCTGCTCACCCAGGCGAACCCCTGGCTCCCTTTGCAAGGCCTGGAAGCCCACACCTTCAGCCTAGTGCTGGGTGCCGCTTTCGCTGCCCTGGTCGTCCTAGGCACGCGCGTCCTGGTAGCAAACGTGGGGTGGGCCAAGAATCTGCATCGTGACCTGCGTCCGCTCACGTTCCAGCTAGATGGCGCCGGTATCCTGGTGATCGCCTGTCTTTCTGCGGTAGCTGAAGAGCTAGTCTTTCGTGGGTTGCTGCTGCCTTGGGTCGGCCTCGTGCCGCAGGCCCTGCTCTTCGGTTTGGTGCACGCGCAGCTGAACGGGCCCAGCCGTTGGGTATGGGTCACCTGGGCAAGCGTGGTGGGCCTTGCGCTTGGGGCTATGTTCGCGCTGACCGGTTCATTGCTCGGCTCCGTGTTGGCGCATGGCCTGATCAACGCGCTGAACCTCCTCTACCTGAAGTCGCACGATCCGGCGCCGCCCCGGCACGCGCTCGGTGGCCTGCTTTCGGACCGGCGATCACCGGTGCCGCCGGAGCTGCCTTCCACGCTGCATCGTCCTTCACCGATGCCGGCCGGCCGGCGAGCCTAGCGAATTTAAGCCGCTGTGGCTGAAACGAACGCCAGAAAAGCGTGCTCAAGTCGCGCGCTGACGTTCTGCGCTACTGTAATGGACTAGCCCCTGAGCAGAATGCCTGAGTTCGAGTCTGGTCACCCCGAGGACCGTCCCAGGGTTCTCGTAGTCGATGACGAAAAGTTCATCCGCGACATCATTGCGGACTTTCTCGGCATGGAGGGCTACATCGTGCGCACCGCCGAAGACGGGGCGAGCGCCGTCACGGAGCTCGAGCGTGCTCGTTACGACATGGTCATCAGTGACCTGAAGATGCCCAAGATGGGGGGGCTAGACCTACTGAAAGAGGTCGCGCGCGTTCACCCGGATACGTTGACCGTAATCATGACGGGCTTCGGCACCGTCGAGACGGCCATCGACGCGATGAAGCGCGGCGCCTACGACTACATCCTCAAGCCTTTCAAGGTCGAAGAGATCGTGCACATCGTGCAACGAGGCCTGGAGAAGCGACGCCTCTCGGCGGAGAACCTGCGCCTGCGCGAGGCGCTCTCACTTTACAAAGTGAGTGAAGCCATAGCCGCGAGCCTCTCGCTCGACGAGGTGGTGGCGACGCTTTCGGACGGCGCGCTGTCGGAGGTCCGGAGCGACGTCGTCATGACCTGGCTTGCCGACGGGGAAGGCAACTTTTCACTTCGAAGCCTGAACTACAGCTCGCTACTGGAAGAAGGCGAAGAGATGGGCGAGCTCGACCCGGTGAAGGTGACGGAGCGGCTCGCTACCGGGCCCATCGTCGAGCACGGGGCCAGAGCGCGAGAATTGTTCTCGATGCATCCCTCGCGGCAGGTGTCGAGCATGATTGTAGTGCCGCTGAAGATGCGAGACCGGCTGCTGGGCTTCGTCGGCACCATTTCGCTGACCGCTAGCAAGCGCTTCGACGAAGGCCAGCGCAAGCTCCTCACGATCATCGCGTCGCGAGCTGCCGCGGCTATCGAAAACGCGCGCTTGTACGAGGATCTGCAGGCTACGTTTCAGCAAACGATCCAAAGCCTGGCTCGGACCATCGACAAGATGGACCGCTACACTAGCGGGCATTCGGAGCGCGTGGCTCGCTACTCCGTCAATCTGGCACGTTGGCTGGGCTTGCCAGAAGACCAGATAGAAATCGTGCGCCACTCCGCGCTGATGCACGACATCGGCAAAATCGGCTGCGTCATGAACCTGAACAAGGCAGGGAAGCTCACGCAATCCGAGTACGAAGTGTTCAAGCGACACCCCGCCTACGGACGCGAAATCCTCGACCCGATCAAGTTCCTGGGCCCGGTGATTCCAGGCGTGCACCTGCATCATGAGCGCTGGGATGGCAAGGGCTACCCGCTTGGACTTTCTGGCAAGGACATCCCGCTCATCGCCCGCATCATCTCCGTGGCCGACACCTACGATGCGATGACGAGCGATCGCGCCTACCGCCGCGCCCTGCCGCACGAGGTCACCCTTAGCGAGGTGGAACGCTGTTCAGGCACGCAGTTCGACCCAGACATAGCTCGCACCTTCACGGAGCGCATCGAACGGCTTCGCGAAGAGCTGCGCGACACCGGTCAAGAGCTGCCAGAGTGATCGCCGGATGAGCGACCAGCGCAGGCTAGCGGGGTTCTTTCTCGGGCAACGCCCCTATCTACCCTGCCTGGCGCTGCAAGAGCGACTGCACGCGGCGCGCGCGGCCGGCAGCGTTGACGACACGGTATTGTTCGTCGAGCACCCGGCCGTGATCACTTTCGGGCGCGGGGCCCACGCCGAGCACCTGCTGGCCTCTGCTGAAGAGCTGGCACAGCTGGGCGTAGAAGTGGTGCACACAGGACGCGGCGGTGACGTCACGCTGCACGCGCCAGGGCAATTGGTTTGCTACCCGGTGCTGAACCTGGCGCCGGATCGCAAAGACGTACGCCGCTACGTGAAGGACTTGGCCGAGGTGATGAGGCGCGTTGCGCTCAAGCATGGCGTGGATTCGGGCCTGATCGACGAACACGTTGGCCTATGGACCAATCGCGGCTCACCAGCCGCTTTTCTGGGCACGGCTTCTGGTTCGGATCTGGCCAAGCTCGGCGCGATCGGCGTGCGCATTTCGCGTTGGGTCACCATGCACGGCTTTGCGCTCAATCTGACCACACAGCTTCAGCTGTACTCGCGCATCGTGCCCTGCGGAATCCGCCAATATGGCGTCACCTCGCTGTGCGAGCTCACGCAAGGGCGTTCCGCGCCTAGCGTGGCCGAAGCCGCGTTTCAAGCCTTCACGGCGTTGATTAGCGTACTCGGTGCAGACGCGGAGCGCTCCAGCTTCGCAGTGGGAGAGCCGCCCGCCACTATCAGCACGTTGCCGAACGGCGTGCGTTCTGATGCTCCATGAACACTGCAGGAGAGCCCTGCCCGCTCCAGCACGCGAGTCAGCTCGCGTGCCGCGCGATAGTGCGTGGCGCGTCCGCGGTTGAGGCCTGTCTTGCGCGAAATCCACTCGAACGAGCGAGTCACTCCGCTGCGCGCGCCGAGCTCGGCGTCGAGCTCTCGCACCAGTAGCCGTCCACCGTGAGGCAGGCGAGCGGCGGTCGCTCGCAACAGCGCGTCCTGTTCCTCACGGGGTAGGTAATGAAGCACGTCTACCAGCAGAATGGTGTCGGCGCCCGGCAGCTCTGCATAGGCGGCGTCGCCAACGCGAAAGTCCGCTTCGGGTCCCGCTGCGCGAGCCACCTCTACCTTGCGCGCGTCCGCGTCCACGCCAACCAATGAGCGTGCCCGCCCTAGCTCCAAGAGCAGCAGCCCGAGCTGGCCGCGCCCGCAGCCCAAGTCCAGCACGGCGCCGAAATCGCCGCTCAAGCTCGCCACTAGGGGAAAGATCGGGTCTACGGCGAGCTTACCCGCTACGTAGTAGCGGTCGCCCCGCGGCGCCTTCGCGTAACGGTTGCGCGTGCGAAGCAAGGCCGACTCGAGCAGCACCGACTCAGTGTCACTTTCCGGTGTTTCGGAAGCGCGCGAGCGTGGCAAGAGCCAAGCGATGGAAAAGCCGATCAGCGCGAGCGCCGCGCCGAGCGAAAGGGCGCCAACCACCAGCTGCTCCGCAAAGCCGAGAGCGCCCGTTGCGCGAGCCTGCTCCAAGCTGAACGCTGCCAGCTGCCCGGTCATGAGGAGTGAGCCGGCCTCGATCTCTGCGACGATCAAGAAGGGCGCGACGAGCGGGTTGGAAATATTCGCGCAGAGATAGGCCACAACCGCGTCTAGTTTGCAGGGTATGCAAATAGACAGCACCAGCACCAGGTGCAGGCCGTAGAGCGGCTGACAACCGATGAACAAGCCGACCCCCACGGCTAGCCCGGTCCTTACCCTTGACCCGGGCGTGCCGCGCATCCGCCGCCACAGCCCGAGCAAGTAGCCCTTCACGCGTCGGGATGCTCCGAACGGTTGCGCTGAGCCTCGGCCAGCCTGCGGTACATGACTGCGCTTTTGTTGTCCGGGTCGCGACTGATCACAGCGTCGAACTCTACGATCGCTGCGTTGTGCTCACCCGCCGAAAGGTGCATCACTCCGAGCAGCAGGCGAGCTTGGCCATAGTTCGGATTGGCTTCCCGTGCCGACTCCAGTTGCTCGCGCGCCCGCTCGGGCTGGTTAGTGTCTCGATAGAGCCTTGCCAACTTCGTCCGTAGATCCGCGAACGAAGGGCAGAGCAAAACCGCCCGTTCGAGCTCCTGCAGCGACTCGGGAATCATGCCCGCGTCCTGGTAGGCCTGACTGATCTCCACGTGCATGTTGGCGATCTTGCCCTTGGCAAACGGGTCGGCTTTGGCGGTCCCGCCGGCGCCCCGATGTCGGATCTGGGTGTAGATGTGACGAGCGGCGTCGTATTTACCGAGGTCGTTGTAGGTGACCATCAGGTTGAGCTGCGCTTCGGTGTAGTTGGGGTTGAGGCTGACGGCCTTCTCGAAGTAGCGCTCAGCCTCCGTGAAGTCGCCCTTGGCGTGACAAATCACTCCCAACATGTCGAAAACATCCGCAAAACGATCGGTCTCGGCCACCACCTGCCGGAGCAGGTACTCGGCCTTGTCGAGCTCGCGCTTCTGGTAGTGCTCACGGCCCAAGAGGAGGAGCTGCTTGACGTGGTCGTCCATAGCCCGCCTATGGAAGCCCAGAAGCCGCCGAGAAGTACAGGGGCCCCACACCTTCTGCTGAAAAACGGGCTGGCTTGCCGCCCTATGGGTTCCTTGCTACGCAGGCCCAGTGGCCTTTCCGCCGGGCGCCGGTGGTTCACGCTACGTCGGCCGCGTCGTCGATCCGGACGTTCGCGAAGACGGGCAGGTAGAACCCGAAGTCGAGCTGAACCCCGAGCCGGGGCTTTCGGCGGGGTTGGGTTCCGCCGAACCCACCGGATCGCGGGGCTCCGAGGTCCGAGAGCGGCTCCTGGCAAAGGCGCGGGCTGCGGAGCTTGCAGCGCTAGCGGATGGCCAGAGCGCGCTGGCCGGTGAGCTCGAAGCCATTGGCCGGGCTGGCTCAGCGTCCGTTCAAGAGGCGGATGAATTTGCGCTTCCCCCGCCTTCGGCTCGCGCGCCATCGATGCCGCTGACACTCAGTGCCGCCACTGAGCTTTCACCGAACGTGGTCGCGGTCTTTGCGGCGCTGGTCGGCATAGTCGCCATTGCGTCGCTCACGGCGCTGTTCATGAGCGTGGAGGCGCGAGCTCCTGCAGCAATTCCCACGCCTTCGGCACTGACCGTCAAGAGCGGAGCGCCTGAGGCGCGGCCCTCACCGGAGCCCAAGCTTAAACCCAAGCGGCAACGGCACAAGTTACCGGGGCCCTGGCGACTTTCGGACGCCAAGACTGACGCGCGTTATCGCTTCGTCGAAGGCAAGGTCGGGACGGATTCGTTCCTGAAGGCGCTGACGGCGACCGGCGTCGCGGAACAACAGGGCTACCGTGTTTTGGCCGCGATGCGCGGCGTGCGCGATCTCGACAAATGCGGCAAGAACGATCGCTTCCAGGCGCTCATCGAGCGGGGCCAGGGCAAGCTGTTCGCGTTCGAGTACTTGGTCGGCCCCGAAGAGGTTTATCAAGCCAAAGAAGGCGAAGCGGGGCGCCTTACCGGAAGTAAGCTCGACCTGAAGATCGAACGAGGGCAGATCGCCGGCGCGCTGAGCTTCGACGGGAGCAGCTTCGAAAAGTCGGCAGAACTTGCCGGATTCGATGCGGGTCTGTCGAAGGTCGTGGCGCGTGCGCTAGACGGTCACATGGTACTCGACGAGCTCTCGCGCGGCGATGTATTGCGCATCATCGCCCAGGAGGTGACCGTGCTCGGCGAGTTCGCCCGCTACGCTGGCGTCGAAGCAATCGAGCTCGTGTACGCCGATCCGAAGAGGAGCCGGCTGCGGATCTACTACTCGGATGCGCCCGGGATTCGCGGCTACTACGATCACGATGGGCGAGCGCCATTCGAGGGGGGCTGGCGCAAGCCTGTAAAGGATGCACCGCGAACGTCGCCCTTCAATCCAAAGCGCATGCACCCGGTGCTCAAGAAAGTCATGCCGCACAACGGCACGGACTTCGGCGCTCCTACGGGCACGCCGATCATCGCTTCCTCTTTTGGAACGGTGAGCTTCTTGGGTTGGGGCGGCCCTGCTGGCAACCTGGTCAAGGTGCTGCACCCGGGCGGCGTGGAGACGGGCTACGCGCACATGTCGCGTTTCGCCGAGGGGTTGAAGGTAGGCGACAAGGTCAAACGGCTACAGCTGCTGGGCTACATCGGCACCACAGGACGTTCGACGGGGCCTCACCTTCACTTCAGCGCCAGCCGAGACGGCAAATTCTTCGACGCAGAAACGCTGAATCTCGACGGCATGCGCAACTTGAACAAGCAGGAACGGGAGGCGTTTCTGCCTGTGATGGCGAAGTATGATCCACTGCTGGACGCGATTCCGCTTCCGGAGCGGTATGCACCGCTCGAAGTCGCCAAGGCGCCGCGTGCCGCGCCTACCGTGTCGAGCGACCCCGCGGCGGCGGTGGCGCACGAGGACGACGGGGTCGGAGATGCCGACGAACCAGGCTCGCCAGCTGCAGCGAGCCCTGCTCCCGCAGCCGGACAGCAGTCACAGAGGGCAGGCGGTTCCTCGGTATATTTGAGCGACAAGGAGCTACTCGAAGCCCAATCCGCAACCGACGACGGCGAAATGGCGGAGTGAGTTTCACAGGCATCGTCCCTCACGGGTCGACTGGACCTAAGTAGAACGGGTGAGACGGAGAACGAATGTCGCGCCGTGCGGCAAGGCGTCGTCGACGTGGATGCTACCGCCGTGGGCCTCGGCGATGTGCTTCACGAGTGCCAAGCCGATGCCCGACCCCCGCACTTGGCGGCCGCGTGAGCTCTTTCCGCGGACGAAGCGGTCGAAGATGCGCTTGCGGTCCTCGGGCGCGATGCCTTGACCCTGATCGGTGACGCGAACCTCTGCGCCTGCGCTGACTGGCCTGACCGAAACGACGATGCGCTTGCCTTCTGGAGCGTACTTGAGCGCATTGTCGACGAGGTTGATGACCGCGATCTCGATGGCGCGCTCGTCCAGCATCAATTCCGGGGCATCCTCCAGCGTGAGCTCTAGCGCGACGGCGTCTCTCTCGGCACGCACCCGGCACGCCTCCACTGCTCGGCCGACGGGCTCGGCCAGGCGACACGGCGAGAAATCGTAAGCCGCCTGCCCGCGCTCGACCTTGGCGAAGTCGAGGACGTTCTCGATCAACGCCGCCAGCCGGTCGCTCTCGTTCACGATGATGGACAGGTACTGCTTGCGCTTCTCCTCGCTGTCGGCGCGCCCCGTTTGGAGCAGCTCTCCGAACATGCGCACGAGGGCGAGCGGAGTCTTCAGCTCATGCGAAACATTGGCGACGAAGTCGCTCTTCAAGTTGGACAGCCGCCTTTCGCGCTCTGCAGCCAGCAGGATCACGAACAATCCCGCGATCACGACTACGCTGGACAGCCCAACCAGCACCATCTCCACTAAGCGACGGCGCGCCACCGCGGCTGCCAGCTCCTGGGCAGAGTTCATGGTTACGTTGAGCGTCCACTTGTAGAGCGTAGTCTCGAATTGACGCCCCAGCGTGAGCCCACCGCGGCCTAGTGGCGGCCCGAACACGATCTTGCCATCTGCATCCACGATGTTCACGCGACTCTGTTGAACGTCGGTGTACAGCGCCGGAAAAACGTCGTGCACGATGCGCGGCACGTCGTGCCACACCACCACCAGGAAGCGGCGAGAAGCTCGCTCCTCTTCCCAATGGCTCAGCAGGTAAGCGGTCTCACGATGCACCCGGTGCAGGTGGCGCAACTCGTCCAGCGGTGGCTTGTCGAGTTTGAGCTCAGGCACCAGCGTTACCACCAAAAGCCGGCGAAAACGCTCGGTCTCCAGCTCGGGAGCGCGCGAAGCCAGCGCCACCACGTTCTTGGCTGCAGAGCCCAGGTCGAGCAAGAAAACGGCGCGCACGGTGGGGGTTTGAATGGCGGCCGACTCCAGCCACTTGCGTCCGAACTCTCCACGTTCGGTTACGTCAACGACCGAGCGAACGACGTTGTCTTGCTCGATGATATGCTTGTCCAGCCGATCGGCTCTCTCGTTGGCGAGCGACAACGTGGCCTCGATCACCGATTGTTCGCGCAACCTCTCGAG
>Ga0163144_10015516_pt1 | contig 15703 bp, 15 predicted proteins | sample OliLak19BULKMAT1_FD_123175 | JGI IMG/M metagenome (GOLD analysis project Ga0163144, IMG submission 123175) | Freshwater microbial mat bacterial communities from Lake Vanda, McMurdo Dry Valleys, Antarctica - Oligotrophic Lake LV.19.BULKMAT1 | ecosystem: Environmental > Aquatic > Freshwater >...
AGGGCGAATCGTTTGGGGTCGATGTCCCCAATCCCAAGCGTGGCCCCTTCCGCGCCGCCCATGTCACCGCGCAGGGTGCGGAGCAGGCGGTTGCGCTCGATTTCCGGACGCAGGGTCGGATCGCGCTTCATGACTTCACTTATCGCGGCATCGGGATCGTTCATCGCCGCGATCAACCCGCGATTGGCGGCGCGGACAAACGCCCTCACCAGCGCCGGATCACCGTTCACCAGGCTGCGTGATGCCATCAGTGCACTGCCATACAACTCTGGAACGGCATCACGGTACATCAGGAATCGCAACGTCGAGTCGGGGTTGGCCCCCGACGATTCGACCGCAGCGATACTGGTCGTGATGTAGCCGAACACGGCGTCCGCGCGCCCGTCGTCGAGGGCGGCGATCAGCCCGCTGAACCCCGATGAATCGGGAATGATGGTGATCTTTCGCACGTCGATACGCATCCGTTCGGCAAAGGCATCGAAGGTATTCAGTGCCACATCGGTGGCGTGCCCGATGATGCGCTTGCCTTCGAGCTGCCTGGCGGTGACGATCGGACTGTTGCGCTTCAGGATGATCGCCGATGGCGACCGGTTGAACAGCATGAAGACGCCCATCGGCGTCGAATCGGGCCGGATCGACGCCTCCTCGACCAGCGCATTGATGTCGCCATATCCGAAGTCGAAGGACTCGTGCACCATGCGGTTGGCGGCCGTGTAGGCGCCGCGCCCGTTGGTGACACGCAGGTCGATGCCTTCGCTGCGGAAATAGCCGGCTGCGTCGGCCAGCAGCAGCCAGGCGTTGGCGCCGGATGGGCCGGAGTTGAGCAGGAGTTTCACGGTCCGGCGCGCTGCGGGTGGCTGGGTAACCGCCCCAGACTTCGGTCGCGTTTGTGCGGGAGAGGCCGCGGGCATCAGCAGCGCGGCGCATGTCGCGCCGTACGTCACGGCGGTGATCAGTCGACGAGGGCCGGACGCCATGGTCTTCCTTGCGGATGAGAGCGATCGCGCAACAATGGCGCACAGGGCTACACAGGCGGACGATTGGACTGCGCTTTGGTCAGAAGGGAAATCTGCCCGCGCCGGCACGAACCTGAGCAGCGAGCGGATCACCGACCATGGCGGTCGCTGGTCGAGCCAGACACCGATCCACCCGCTCGGGCCGACACAGGGCGGCTTGAAGTACCGTGCCGGATCGCTCTCGATCACCAGCGCCTGATTGGCCGGCCTGGCCTTGATCCAGACCGCTGGCCGGCCACCGCCGTGGTGTGTGCCCGCGCTGGCGTACATAGCGGACAGCTTGTCCTTCACCCGAAACGTCGGCTCACCCCACGCCTCCTTCTCGGTCGATTCCGGATAAGGACAGGCAGAGGTCGCGCAGCTTGATGACCGGGTCGCTTGGCATACATCACCTCGGGGAGGTCGCGGTAGAAGACACGGATCGGGCACGGGCGGCTGAATAGTGCTGCGTCAGCGCCCGCTGGCGGGAGTGCGTTCTCCACTGCATGGTCTCCCATGCGACGCGGATCGGTACGCCCGGACCGCGATCACCGGTTCTGCCGTCACGCCGTACCAACGCCCACCCCGGAGCTTCGATGTTTCGTGCTCGTCCGCTGCTGCTGATCGCCCTCGCGGCTGGCAGTCTGGCCGCTCAGCCCAGTCCGACCACCGGCCTCACCCACGGACAGCGCGTCAAGCGGCTCGCCATCCGCAACGCGCTGATCATCGATGGCAATGGCATGCCGACGCGTGGACCCTTCGACATCATCGTCGAAGGCAACGTCATCACCGAGATCATCGCACTCGATCCGGTGGCGCTGCGCGCCGGTCGCAGCAAACGGGTGGCCGCGGATGCCGAGATCGATGCGACGGGCAAATACGTGCTGCCAGGGCTCATCAATGCGCACGCCCACATGCAGTCGAATCGCAGCGGTCAGAGCATGGGCGGCTTCGAATACAATCACAAGATCTGGCTCGCGAATGGCGTCACGACGGTGCGCGAAGTCGGCGCTGAGAGTGAGTCGCTGAGTGTCGTGCTCCGCGGGCGGTCGCAGCGCGGCGAGATCGTCGCGCCGCGCATGTTCATCTATCCGTTCTACGACTTCGGCGGACGCATCCGTACGCCGGTGGAAGCGCGCACACGCGTGCAGGCGATGAAGAAGCTCGGCGTCGATGGCATCAAGATCGGTGGCATCGAACGTGACATCATGGAAGCGATGCTCGACGAGTCGAAGAAGCTCGGGCTGCGGGTGGCCCATCATGTCGGCGTGGAGCAGACCAACGCCTGGGATGACGTGAAGTTCGGCACCACGTCGATCGAGCACTGGTACGGCATTCCCGACGCTGCCATTCCGAACCTGCGGCAGAACTTTCCCAGCAACTACAACTATTCCGACGAAACCGATCGCTTCCGCTGGGCGGGCCGCCTCTGGCGCGAGGCCGACCCCGGGATTCTCGACTCGCTGCTGACGGCCATGGTGAAGGCGAACGTGGCCTGGGTGCCGACGATGGACATCTACGAAGCCAGCCGCGACCTGCAGCGCGCGCAGACCCAGCCCTGGTTTGACGACTATCTGCATCCGTCACTGGCGAACTACTTCAAGCCCGATCCTGCCAATCATGGATCGTACTTCATCGGCTGGAGCAGCACGGACGAAGTGTACTGGAAGGAGAATTACCGGATCTGGATGGCGGCGTTGCGCGACTTCGAGCGCAAGGGAGGTACCATCGGCTGCGGTGATGACGCCGGCTTCATCTATCAGCTGTACGGCTACGGCATGATCCGCGAGATGGAGCTGCACGCCGAGGCGGGGTTCAATCCGCTCAAGATCATCGAGCATTGCACGGGCAACAACGCGCGCATCCTTGGCGAAGAGTCGCGACTGGGCCGGGTGCGGGTGGGGTGGCTCGCGGACCTGATCGTGGTGGATGGCAATCCGCTCGAAGACCTCAAGGTGCTCTACGCCGGCGGTACCGCCGCCATCCGGCAGGGCAAGGAAGTCCGGACGCTCGGCAGCGAGTGGATCATCAAGGACGGCATTCCCTACAACGGCCCCCAGCTGCTGCGCGAAGTGAAGGCGATCGTGGACGCGGCCAAGGCAGGGGTGAAGCAGTAGGGGGTCGCGCGGCGTGCGGTGTCTTCTGGAGCAGCGGGTCGCGCCGCTGACTACCACGGAGGACTGCACGATGACAAACCGCTCGACGAAGGTTTCCGCAGCGCTGGCGACTCTGGTCGTCAGCGTTGCCTGCGGCCAGCCGCTTGGGGCCCAGGTGAGTGAGGTGTCGCGGCGGCCGATCGCCGACATCGCCCACCTGACGTTCGGCTCGCTGTGCGAAGACCGGTTCGTGATCCGGAATGACGGTCCGAATTCGGTGGACGTCGAGTACGCAGTGTCCAAGGGCAACGCGCGGACTCCACTGACCTTGGGCGGCCGCGAGCAGGTCGAGCTCGAGTCGAAGTCGCGCGACGAGCTCGAGCTCTGGATGGATGGCAAGCTGGTCGCAAAAGCCGAGAAGGAGGGTCGCAAGTGCGGCGATATCCAGGGCAACGCGATGGTCGCCATCGCACCGCTGAACGTGGCGACGAACGCGCCTGACATCCGCAACGCGCGAAATGCGCGTGGCGGCGTTGGACTTGGTTTCGGGAATCCGTTCTTCGACCCCTGGTACGGCCCGTACAGCTCGTACGGGTGGGGGTATCGTCCGTTTTACTCAGGGTTTTATGGAGTGCCGATCTTTATCGGTGGGCGCGGGCGGCGGCGCTAGTCGGTGATGTACCGAGGTAACGCAGCGGCGCTCGGTCCGGCGACCGGGCGCCGCCGACGTTGTAGGGTCCTGCACGCCGTCGCGAGCCCTATCCCGCCTTTACCCGATATCGCCGCGCCGCCAGCACCCCGCCAATGAATCCACCCAGGTGCCCCTGCCAGCTCACCCCGGGTGTCCCAGGCAATACCCCCATCACCGTGCCGCCCCACACCACCGCCACGAGCACGCTGATGGCGATGCTCGCAAAGCTCCGCGCATACCAACCGCTCAGCAACAGGAAGCCGAGAAACCCGAACACCACCCCGCTCGCGCCCACGTGGACCGAGTTCGGTGCACCAATGCTCCACGCCAGCAGCCCGGCACCGAGCATCGAGTAGAGCGTGACAGGCAGGAAGTGGCGACGGTCGCGCAGCATCACCAGCCAGCCGAACAGCAGGAACGGCACCGTGTTGGCGATCAGGTGATTCAGGTTCGCGTGCAGAAATGGTGCGACGAGGATTCCGATCAGCCCGTCAGTGGTGCGCGGCACGATGCCGAACTGCAGCAGCGCGCCGCCGAGCAGCGTGTTCACGCCGAACGTCACCCAGAGTGCACTGGTCGTCGTACCGAGGGTCAGCGCCTGAGACTTGAGCGATCGTGTGACATTCCGAGACGTTCTGGCGACGGCGGTCTTCATGGGCTGAGCGTTCAGGGCACCGACGGCAGTGAGTACTCGAGATCATACGAGTGCGTCTTGCCCTCGATGATGATGGCGAGGGTCCCGCTGATCCCGGCGAACCCCTCGGTGCCGCTGTCGGGAACGATCGTGATCACGAGCGACTGTTCGCCCTTGGCCATGATGCCCGTGTGCTGCAGCACGAAACTGCCATGGCGGCCGGCCATCGTGCCTGTCACTCGTTCGATTGCGGAGTAGGCCGCTGAACCCTTCACCGTGCCCATGCCGGTCAGCATCTGCCCCTTGCCAGTGCCGACCAGGTCACCGCTGAACTGCTTGTCGATCGTCATGCGCCCGAGCGTCGTGGCATCGCCATACGCGTCGGCCGGCAGCGGGGCGATCTGCACTTCGAACGTCCCGCGGGCGTGCATTGACATCGACATCTCCGTTGGTGGCATCAGCGGCGCACCGGTGAGCATTGGTGCCCGGTGTTGAAGCACACTCGACGTACCCAATGCCAGTGTAACGCCGAGTGCGATGGTGACTACGGGATCCGGCATGCGGCGGTTTCCTGTGGTGTGGCGGAAATTATCGCGAGTCGAGGACGCGCCGGCCGAGTTGCCCTGAAGGTATTGACTACCCCACTGCCGCACTCCTGAACCACGCCATCGGGATATCCGCCTCCGGTGTGCCGTCGGCGCCCCGGATCGCGCGGTCCAGCCGCCCCTCGCGAATGAAGCCCACCGACTCATACAGTCGCTGCGCGCGATGGTTGCGTTCAGCGGTCATCAATTCCACGCGGACGATGTCAGGGCGTTCGCGTGTCACGGTGTCGAGCAGCGCCGTGAACAATGCCCGGCCGACGCCTCGCCCCTGCACGTCCGGGTGCACCGCCACGGTCAGGTTGCCGTACACGTGACTGAACAGCCGCAGCGGATTGCGGTACGCATGGAGTTCCCCCGCCAGTCCGTCAACGCCATCGACTTCGGCGACCACGATCTCGCCATCGTCGAGACTGCGCGCGAGAAATCCTTCCACGTACTGGCGCGAAATTTCGTCAGGCTGGCGTGCCAGTCCGCCGGTCGTCGACGAAACGGTGACATAGAGCCGCTCGATCGCGGCGAGGTCATCGCGCGAGGCTCGGCGCACACGTGCGGCAGGTGTCGTCACCCGTCCGCCATCAACTGCCGCACGGCGTCGGGCCAGTCAGCGACGCGCCTGAACCGTGTTTCGTGCACATTGTGCGGTGCGGTGAAGATGATCGGCTCACCGCGGAACTTCACCAGCTGGTACGGACTGTCGTCGATCAGGTAGTCGGCGCCAAGGACACTCTTGTCACCGCAGAAAATGCAGTTCGTCGGCGGAATTTCGGGGAAATGCTCGCGCAGCCACGCGAACTTCGCATTGAATGACACCGGATGTTCCATCGCGGCACTGGCGACGAAGATTTCGTACCGCTCGCCGAGCGTGCGCATGGCATCGATCGCACCCGGTACCAGCGGAATGTCGCGGAAGAATGTCGGATCGAACAGGTGTTCGCGAATCCGCGGCCGGTGTGCTTCGGGAACCACCGTGTGAAAGTGCCTGCCGTGCAGATCGTCGATCGTGATACCCGGGCCGAAATCGCGGGTGTACCAGGCCAGCTGGTGCGCGGCGGTATCGGCCAGCACTTCGTCCATGTCGATTGCCATGCGCTGCACGTCGAACCGGTCTCCGTCAAGGGGTAAAGCGAGCCGATGACGGAGTCACTCCGCCTCGATCAGCACGCGCTCGATCCGGCGGTCCGGCACCAGCCAGAGCAGCGAGACCGCCACAGAACAGGCCAGCGACAACACCCCACGCCAGAACGCCATCGGAATGCCGATGCTGTAGAGTACCAGCGGAATCAACCCCGTCCAGTCATTGCCCACCGCCTGCTCGAGCAGCGAGTTCTTGCCCGGTACCAGACGCCTCGAATCGTCCTTTGCCCATCCGGTATCGTCAGAAGAACCTGCGCCTGACGAGGAATGCCATTGCCGCCGGAACGCAGAAGATCAGCGCCGCGATCGGCAGCTCCTCTCGGAGTGTGTAGCCAGCCTTGGCCACGCCGGCCCAGAGATTCGTGGCCGTAGCGAGAAACCAGACTGTGATGAAGGCCAACGTCGCGTCCTCGACGGCCGTGCCGCCCGGTTTACCGAGCCGTCGCGCCAGCCCGACGCTGATGCTCCAACTCGCGATACCGATCAGGATGATCATCGCCGTGCGCATGCGGTCCACCGTTCTGGAGTGAGGTCCTCGAGGGTATTCAAGCGACCGCACCCCGTCGGCGCCACCGGACGCGGTGCAACCGGGTGAACGAGACGCGATACTCCGGCGTAGCGCGATCACCCGCTTCGCGCCGTCACCGCGCGCCTTCCCCCCTGACTCCCCTGCCGCCATGTCGACCCGCCGCGATTTCGTTCGCACCATGGGCCTGTCCCTCGCTGCCTCGGCTGCCGCATCCGCCGACCTCGCCGCACTGCCGCTGTCGGCGCCAGCCGAAGGTTCGGAAAAGCTGTTGGTGCCAAATACGCAGCACCCCATACCGGCACCGGTCGGGGTCGACCGGCTGCCGCTCGAATGGTACAAGGCGACCTGCCGTCGGCTTCGCGCGGCGGCGAAGGCCCGCGGGGTCGACGCGATCCTGCTGCAGGCGGACCCGAACCTGGTCTACTTCTCCGGCTGCTTCCGCGGCAGCGGGGAACGCACCACCTGGGCCCTCCTCATGGTCGATGAGCCAGAGACCATCTACTGGTACTCGCCGGCCATCGATCGCGATCTCATCACGTCGTGGTGGTGCACCGAGAATACGTACTACTTCTGTTATCCGCACGCCGATGGTGGTTTTCCCAATCGCGGACAGAACCTGCGCGGAAACCGTGTCGATCTCTGGGCCTGGGTGCTGACACAGCTCGCCGCGCGAGGCCTGTCGACAAAGACGATCGGACTGGATCGTGAACTGACGCCGAGCAGCCAGCAGACGTTTTCGCGGTTGCTCCCCAGCGCGAAGCAGATGGACATCAGCGATATCTGCATGGACATGCGGATGATCCGCACACCGGAAGAGATCGCGCTGATCCAGCGCGCCTACCGCTACTTCGACAAGGTGCACGCCTTCGCCCGCGATTACATCCTCGAACATGGGACGAACGCCACCGACTACGAGGTGGGCCAGGCACTCTCCAGCTACGGCATCAACCTGATGATGCGTGATGTGAAGCGAGACGGCAAACCACACAGCGCCGTTGGCATCGAAGTGACGGGCAACTACGTGCGCGCGGGCGTTGCCACGGCGTACCCGCACCCGAACCAGTTCTTTCACACGAAGCTGCAACGGGGACAGCCGGTCTACGTGAACTGCGACATTCTCCTCGGCGGATTCGGCGGTGAGGGATACCGCAACTACATCATCACGCCCAGCACGCCGGCACACGATCGGATGTGGCAGGTCGTAGCGGAAACGGTGCAGATCATGGTGGAAGAAACGAAACCCGGTGCGGTCTGTTCGGAGATCGCGCAGAAGGTGCACGCGCATCAGATCAAGGCGGGTATGCAGGACTTCATCTATCACCGTCCCGGACATGGTCAGGGCACGAACTTCGAAGGACATCAGCCGCCATTCCTGGCCCTTGGCGACGACACTGTGGTGCAACAGGGGATGACCTTTTCCGTGGAGCCGGGACTGTACGACGCGCAGGGCGGTATCGGCATCAATCCGAGCGATCGGCTACTCGTGAAGCGGGACCGAGGCGTGCTGCTGAGCAGCATTCCGTTTACGAAGGAATGGAGTTACCTGACGATTTAATTACGCACCACCCGGCGCCCATTCGTGTTCGCGGATCATGCGCCGGTTGTCAGCTGGCTGTGCGGAGCGGTAGCGGTGTCTGTCGATGCCTCAGGACGCGTCCCCGCAACATCGGACGTGGCGAACTCCAGAGAACCGCGACGCTGTCGTGACCGCGCGTCAAGGCGTCAACCATGGCATCGTTGTCGAAGTCACGCAGGCGCGTCGCCAGTTCGGCCAGCAACCCGCTTTCAACCGCCAGCGTATGCGCCACGCGAACCGCATGGCCCCCTCGACCGTCCAACCGGACATGGACATCCTCTCCATCCTCGGCGTCTGCGGTGGTCGTCACCGAGACCTCCGCCAGATCTTCCCACGACTGAGATTCAAGGCGACCGTCACGATCGAATCGACGGACGCCCCACGACGTCACTTCGACAGATTCGTCTTGCTCCGAGTACTCGGAACGCATGAGCGCGGGGCGCAGGACGGAGAGCGCAACAGTGAAACAGCAACCAAGCAGAAGCCACCAGCCGAGTGGGTTGCTGGTGCGAATGAACAGAAAACCGCCGATGGCGAGTCCGGCCGACATGAAGATCGTCACGGCGGCCGCGCGTGAAGTTGGAAGAAACGTCATTTCGTCTCCGTTCCACAGCGACATCGCCGTGGGCTTGTACTACGCAACCGCTCTCACGAGCGGGAGCTCATCCATTGGGACCTTCCGGATACTTACTGATACCGTACTGCATGACATATGTTGCACGAATGGGGCCAGTACCTGAACGAGCTGGTGGTTTGTTTTTGGCGCAACTGTCGTGTTCTCGACTCGGCACGGCAGAGGTTCGCGCGCCGTCGCGTATCGCACCAGTCCGTGCGGTTGCGTTTGCTTGCCCCAAACGCTCGCTTGTGAAATATTTCACAAGCACGGAATCTGCTCCGTGCTCCTCATAGTCCGTGCGGCTGACGGTGCCTACCTGCCGGCCTTCGCACGACGGAGATATGGATGTTGCCAGCCGAGCCCAACACCAGCACCCGCGAAACCAGTACGCACGCGCGCGATCCTCGCCCGCATGTCGTCATCATCGGCGGCGGTTTTGCCGGACTGACCGCCGCCAGGAAGCTGGCCCGCGCGGCGGTACGGATCACACTCATTGATCGTACGAACCACCATCTCTTTCAGCCCCTGCTGTATCAGGTGGCCATGGCGGTGCTCAATCCGGCAGATATCACCGTGCCAATCCGGTGGATGTTGCGCGATCAACAGAATGTCACGGTCATCATGGCTGAGGTCGATTCAATCGACCTGACCAACCGAACGATCGCCCTCGACGCCGGCAGCTCGACTGTCGATTGGGATTATCTGCTGGTGGCATCGGGTGCGCGGCACGCCTACTTCGGGCATCCGGAATGGGAGGCGAATGCCCCCGGCCTGAAGAGCATCGAGGACGCGCTGGAAATGCGCCGCCGATTCCTGCTCTCCTTCGAAGCGGCGGAACGGGCCAGCGCTGCTGGCGAACGCGACGCGCTGCTGACCTTCGTCATCGTTGGCGGTGGCCCCACCGGTGTCGAGCTCGCGGGAATGATCCCCGAGATCACGCGCCACACCCTTCGCCGCGACTTCCGGCGAATCGACACCCGGACGGCGCGCATCATTCTGCTCGAAGCCGGTTCGCGCATCCTGCCGCAATTCCCGGAAGACCTGAGCGCGCGCGCCAGGCGTGATCTCGAGGATCTGGGTGTCGACGTCCGGCTTGGCACTGCCGTGACGGGTGTCGATGACGACGGTGTGACACTGGCAAATGGCGAACGCATTCTCGCGCACACCGTCTTCTGGGGCGCCGGGAATCAGGCCTCACCTCTGGCAAGGCAACTCGGTGTTCCGCTCGACCGCGCCGGCCGGGTGATCGTCGAGTCCGACCTGTCGATCCCCGGGCACGAGCATGTCTTTGCCGTCGGCGACATTGCCGCCGTCATGACCCGGGCCGGTACGCCGGTGCCGGCGGTTGCGCCGGCCGCGAATCAGATGGGCGAACACGCCGCGAACGGGATCCTGAACGACCTCCGTGGGAATTCGCGGACCCCGTTCGCGTACTTCAACAAGGGCGATCTGGCCACGATTGGTCGGTATCGCGCCGTTGCCGCCGTTGGGCGTCTGAAAATGCAGGGGTGGCTGGCGTGGCTGGCGTGGCTCTTTGTCCACATTCTGTATCTGGCCGGCTTCCGGAACCGGATTACGGTGTTCGTGCAGTGGGCGTATCAGTACTTTACCTACCAGCGCGGCGTTCGCCTGATCACGGGGACGACGGCGCACCGGTTGCTGCGCACCAGTCGCACACGTGAACGCGAACGGGCGGTGGAACGGACCACAGGACACGAGGCGGCCTGAGTTCGGCTGGCTTGCAGTGCCCGTAGGCGCACCGATGCCGGTGCCGCCACGGCCTTCGGGACCTTGGTGTCACGGGGCTGTGCCGGAATCGGCGCAACTCGTTGACGCACTTGCCGCGCTCGGGTAGCCTCACCGTATGGCGATGCCTCGTACCACGCCCTTCCTTGCGGACCCGTCGTCGTCCCCAGAGGCGACGGCCGCTCGACTGGAGCACATCTTCGATGCGCTTCCGCTGGCGGTGGCCGAGTTCGACGTCGACCTGCTGTTGATGCGCGCCAACCTTCGCTACCGCACCCTGATCGGGGCGCTGGTTCCTGCCGGTTGGCGCCCGACAGCCTACGACGCCTTCCCAAACGCACTGGCCGATCTCAGCGACGAGATCGATGCCGCCACCATTCGGCAGGAATCGCGGACCCGGCGAGTGGCGTTCCGGAACTCTGCCAGCGCGCTGCAGATGGTGGAGTTGACCTTCGTGCCGCTGGCATCGGGCGGGCTGCTGATCGTCGGCACGGAAGTCACCGAGATCGAAGGGCTGCGACAGGCCCTTGCCCGAAGTGTGGCGCAGCTGGAAGCCATCTTCGACGTGTTGCCGGAATCCGTTCGCGTCTTCGACAGTCAGGCGGTCGTCACCCGCGAGAACTCGGCCGCCCACGCCGACCACGCGGCCCAGGACCTCTCGTCGCTGCGCGAGCTCTGGCGCGCGGATCTGCCACGTCGAGCCGACGGCACCTCGCTGTTCGTGCATGAGCATCCCACCGCGCGAGCGCTGCGCGGCGAGACCGTGCGCAACGAAACGATGCTGGTGCGCCGCGGCGTGGAAGGGGAGCAGATCATCGAGGTCAACTCGAACCCGTTGCGCGACGCCGCCAACTCGGTTGTCGGCGCCGTCACCGTCGAGCGCGACGTCACCGAACGCACCCGGCTGGCGCGTGAGCTGGCCGAGCAGGTGCGCCGCGCGAATGAGCTGTACGCCGTGGTCTCCACCGAAGCGGAGCGGCTCGAGCAACAGGTGAGAGAGCGGACCGCCGAGATCGAGCGGCTCGAGGAGACTCGCAGTCGAGAACGTCGCCTGGCGGCGGTGGGTCAGCTGGCGGCCGGCGTGATGCACGACGTGAACAACGCCCTCAATCCGATCGTCGCCGCGGCGCACCTCCTCCAGCTGCATGCGAACAACCCGGAGAAGGTGCGCGACTATGCCATCCGGATCGCTCGGGCGGCGGAGACCGGCGCTGCGACGGCGTCGCGCGTCGGCCGTTTTCTGCGCCAGGATCCGATTACGCTGGCGCCGGGTGCGATGGTCGATCTGGCGACGGTGACCGACGAAGTGATTGCCATGACCCGGCCGATCTGGGCCGAACGTGTGGGCGGCGGGACGGTACATCTCAATCGCAGCCTCGCTGCCGATGTGATGGCACGGGCGGTGCCTGGCGAGGTCCGCGAGGCACTGCTCAATCTGATCCAGAACGCGCTCGATGCCATGAAGGGGGGTGGGACACTTGGCGTCACCGTCAGGCGCGACCGGGTGCATGCAATCGTCGAAGTGCACGATACGGGTCACGGCATGACGGCCGAGGTCCGTGAACGGGCCTTCGAACCGTTCTTCAGCACGAAGGGGCCAAATGGCAGCGGGCTCGGATTGGCCGAGGTCTACGGCGTCATGAAGCGTCACAACGGGCGGATCGAGATCGAGTCCGCGATTGGAACTGGGACGACAGTGCGGCTGCTCTTCCCGGCGGCCGACCCCAGCACCCGAACGCCGCCGATGGTGGAGGCAGTCGATCCGCGCCAGCTCGCGCCCCGGCGGATCCTGGTGGTCGAGGATCACGTCGATGGCCGCGAGCTGGTGACGCAGGTGCTGCAGATGGCGGGACATCAGGTGGTCGCGGTCGCCACCGTCGCGGCCGCGGAGGCAGAGCTTGCCGGAGAGACACCGCCCTTCGATGTTGTCGTGACGGACATCGGGTTACCTGACGGCGTCGGGACCGATCTCGCGACGCGGATCCGTAAACGCTTTCCCCTGATGCGCGTCGGGGTGATCACGGGGTGGGAGCTGCGTCCTGAATCGATGGCCGACGCTCACTTTTCCTTGCGCAAACCGCTGGTCGCGGAAGAATTGCTGGCGCAGGTGGCTGCGCGGTAGCAGGTTGTGCATGCTGTGGTGAACTGGGCATGGCGCGACGGGGCGTGCATGCACTTGCTGAGTCGCTACATTCCCCGAGCTTCGATTCCTGCTGGGTTCCCTTCCCAACGATTTCCGCAAAGGCTGGTACATGGCTGATTCCCCGATCCGAGTAGTGCTGGCGGATGACGATATGCTCTCGCGGCCACTGTTGAGCGAGCTGCTGGTGTCCATGGGGTACGCAGTGGTCGGCGAAGCCGGCACGGGGCGCGAGGCGATCGCGGTGGCAGCTGAAGTCGTGCCCGACGTCGTGTTGCTCGACGTGCACATGCCCGATGGCAGCGGAATCGACGCGGCGAAAGCAATCACCGCGACCGGCGCGCCGACCGCCGTGGTCCTCTTCAGTGGCGACCAGACCGTGATCATCAGCGCCGACGATGCGCGCGCGACGGCCGCGATCGCCTTTCTGCCGAAGCCCGCACCGCCAGGCATCCTCGACAGCACTCTGCGCCTCGCCGTCGCACGTGCCCGCGAACTGTCCGAAAGCCGACAGGACGCCGCGTTCTGGAAGCAGAAGCTCGAGGAGCGGAAACTGATCGAACGTGCGAAGGGCATTCTGATGCGTCGCACCGGCAGTACCGAACAGGAAGCGTATCGCATCATGCAGCGGAGCTCGCAGGACAACTCGGTTCCGATGTCACAGATCGCACAAGCGGTGATCGACAGCGAGCCGGGCGCGAAGAAGCCGGAACCGGTGGCCTGACCTTTCCGCTGGCAGCTCTTCCGCAAGGGCGCGCCCACTCGGCGCGCCCTTCTGCGGTGACGCATCTTTCATCGCATGACGCCGCCGCTGGTTCCAGTGCTGATTCCCGAGCCACGAGGTGACGCATGATCCGGCGTGGACTCTGCGTTGCGAGTTGCATCGCGACGCCGGCGGTGGGTGCGCAGGGACCGTGTGTGCGCCTCGACGCGAGTTGGTGGCAGCTCGGCGCGACACGATTCTTTCAGGGGAGTGGCGAGGGGCAGCGCAGCACCGGGATCGGGCTGGAGCGGCACTTCATTGATCACCGCACACTGCGACGGAACGGTTCGGGCTATCGGCTCGATATCGTCCGCGTGAAGCTCGGTCTGCGCGATACCACGGTGACCATCGCAGTCGACTATGCGCCCACTGGAGTGGTGACCCGAATCACCGGCGACACCGGAAGTCTCTCGCATGACGTGTCGCAACTCCTGATGCAGCGATGCGCGGAGCTGCAGCCGGGCCGCACCATCCCCGACCTGGGTTCGCGCGTCGACACGGTGCGCACGGTCATTCAGCGCAGCGTGACGCGCGTCACGGCATCGCGCGCCCTGCAGGTCGAGCCACCAGTCGACACGCTCAGGCAACGCCTGCTGCTGGTGACCGCACAGCGCAGTGTGGTCGATACCTCCGCCGGCGCGATGCTGCGTCAGATGCCGAATCAACTGGTGGATACCGTCAGGCCCTGGACCCGGCTCGACGGCGATGAACGCGAGCGACTGCTGGTACGCGGCAGCGATGGCCTGGTCGTGTTCCGGGAACGGACGCGCAAACTGGTCGGGCGCGGGTGGGTACCCCCTCACCCGGTTGGTGACACGGTGCCGATTCGCGTCGAGTTCGCGAGCGTCGAGCGCGTGGTCGATTCCGCCGCTGCGGCGCAGGTACTGTCATTCCCCCGTCGCGGCGAGATGACCGTCAGCGGAACGCCGCGCGATACCGTCGCGCTGCACTGGCGCGAGTGGCGCGGCGATACGCTGGTGGTACGACAGGTGCGCCGCAGCGGCTGGCGCGATGAGTTGCGAACGGTCTGGAAGGATTCCGCGCTCGTCGCGGCCACGCTCATCGAACCCGGTACGGCCACGCAGGAGGTTGGTCCGGTGAGCCGACAGTTCGTGGTGAGTCGCGGTTTCCTTCGTGATGCCGGGTCGAAAGACTCGCTCAGCGCGACACCGACGCACCCGTGGGCAATTGCACTCGATGGATTCGAAGATGCGCTGGTTCCAGCATTGCTGTCGATACCGGCCGACTCGCAGCCGCATCGCTTCTCGATGTACGGGCTGGCCAACGATCGTGGCAGCTGGCTGAACTGGAGCGTGACGATCGCGCAGCGCGGGAAGATCCGCGTGGCGCGTTTCAACACGCTGCAGCGGCAATGGGTCGGCACGTTCGTCTTCACGCCAACCGGCGAACTGCTGCTCGTCACCCTCGGTGGGCCCGCAGGCGTGGCGCGCATTCCGGCGTCGGGCACTCGGCTTGCCGCGCTGCTCGACGCGCAGAAAGGCAATATCAGGCGCGAAGACCTGCTGCCGACACCGCCCTAGGATTTTCATCACGCACCCCGAACCGATCCACGATCTGCGCGAGATGCTGCGCGGCATGCACCCCGTGCTCAATCCGGGAATCTTCGTCTTTGCGACGCCTCGCACGGGTGAAACGCTGGACCCGGATCGGATCGTCGCCTCGATGCGCGAGCCCGAGGGCGTGTCGGTGATCGTGGACGCCGACTATGCGCAACAGGTGAATCTCGTACCTATTCTTCGGTGCGCCTGGATCACATTGTCGGTACACTCGGCGCTCGATGCCGTCGGCTTGACCGCAGCCTTCGCCAAGGCGCTGGCGGACAAGGGCATCAGCTGCAATGTCGTTGCCGGCGCGCGGCATGATCATCTCTTTGTGCCGGAGCATCAGGCGCAGGCGGCGATCGACGCGCTGGACGCGCTGCAGCGGACTGCCTGACTCGAGTGACACCATCACCGCCGCCGACCGACCAGCGTCGGCGGCGGTGACGCGCCCTGGTGGATTGGAAAGGAAGTTCGGGTAGCACAAACGCGGGTGGGGCGCCCGGGTGGCAAGGCGGAAACCGCAGCAATACCAGCGGTATTGCGAGGATTTCCAACGCCGCCAGGCGGGATGACCCGACCGGCGCCTGCACTACGAACTTCTTTTCCAGTCCACTAG
>Ga0163144_10015517_pt1 | contig 15703 bp, 11 predicted proteins | sample OliLak19BULKMAT1_FD_123175 | JGI IMG/M metagenome (GOLD analysis project Ga0163144, IMG submission 123175) | Freshwater microbial mat bacterial communities from Lake Vanda, McMurdo Dry Valleys, Antarctica - Oligotrophic Lake LV.19.BULKMAT1 | ecosystem: Environmental > Aquatic > Freshwater >...
GCGCTGGAACCTGTCGTACTTCGATCAGGTGCTGCAGAACCGGACCGAGTATCAGAAGAGGGTGCGTGGTCGGCCCAAGTTTGCGATCCTTGATCCCGGCCTCGGGCGGCTGGACGACCTCTTCGAGTTGCGCCAGCGCCTGCGCGTCGAGGCCGCGGGAACGCGGATGGGGCTGGCGACCTATGCGTTCGTCATTGCCAATAACCGCATCCCGCCTGGTCTCGCGGCGGTGCGGCCGGCGTTCACCAAGGGCGCGCCCATCGACAAGGACCCATACAGTTCGCCGGCCCGCAAGTTCGACCTCCAGTTCTTCGTGCCCGGCAAGGACACTCCCAAGGGGCCGCAGGGACAGGAAGTGCCGTATGTGCTGGGGCTGTTCCCGCCCAAGCCGCTCCCGGAGTTCGAGGTGCCGATGGGCGCTGACCAGTTCGTGATCTACTCCGTGGGCCCGGACGATCTCGCCTCGATGGCGCAGAACATCACGCAGGACCGGGGCGGCGTTCGCGGCGACTATCTGCTGTGGCCGCCGTTCATGTCGCTGGGCCGCTCGTACCTGATCGAGAAGGGCGAGTTGCGCTGATCGGGAGGGCGTCTCTCACGCACCGCGCAGCCCCCCGCGCAGCCCCACGCTTTTTTCCAGAACGCACCGCGGGCGGGCCGTAGGCGTAGATACAGATCATGTCGCGGAGCGGCGGAGTTGGTTCTTCCCCGCGCTCGCGCAGGGAGTTTGAGGAACGCATGGCAAGCAGCGGCGAAGCGCACAAGTTGGTGATCATTGGTTCCGGTCCTGCGGGGTGGACCGCCGCGATCTACGCGGCCCGTGCCAAACTCGACCCGGTGGTGTACACGGGCGTGCCCAAGCAGGACCCGGGGCCGGTGCTGCCGGGCGGGCAACTCATGCTCACAACCGAGGTCGAGAACTATCCCGGCTTCCCGAACGGCGTGGTCGGTCCGGAGATGATGAGCCTGTTCCAGAAGCAAGCCGAGCGGTTCGGGACCAAGGTGCTGATGGAGGACATCGCGAGGTGCGACTTTTCGCGCACTCCGGGCGTCCCGCACACGCTTCACACCCCGGAGGGGAAGGTGGTGAAGGCCCTCGCGGTGATCATCGCGACGGGCGCGATGGCCAACTGGCTGGGCCTCGCCAACGAGATGCGGCTGGCGACCACGGGCGGGGGAGTTTCGGCGTGCGCGGTGTGCGATGGCGCGCTCCCGGCGTTCCGCGACAAGCCGCTGGGCGTGATCGGCGGCGGCGACACCGCGATGGAGGAGGCGACCTACCTCACCAAGTTCGCCTCGACCGTGTTCATCATCCACCGGCGCGACTCGCTCCGTGCGAGCAAGATCATGCAGGACCGGTTCCTCTCGCGCCCCAACGCCAAGGTGCTGTGGAACAAGGTGGTGGTGGATGTGCTCGGCGATGCGCACATCACGGGGGTGCTGCTCGAGGACACGCTGACGAAGGAGCGGAGCACGCTCCCGCTGGGCGGGCTGTTCATCGCGATCGGCCACACCCCGGCGACGAAGTTTCTGCTCGGCTCGGGCATCGAGTTCGATGCGAGCGGGTATGTGGCGCTGCGGCAGCGGAACACTTATACCAATATCCCGGGCGTCTTCGCCGCGGGCGATGTGGCTGATGAGCACTACCGGCAGGCCGTGACGGCCGCGGGCATGGGGTGCATGGCGGCGCTGGACGCGGAGCGGTGGCTGGCGGCGGCGGGGGTGGATTGAGAACTCGCAACTGAGCAAGCGGGTCAACTGCTTCAAAGTCTTCAGCCAGGGGCGTCGGCCGCTGGAGCGCGGCAACAAACGCTACCTCTGGCCGTATGCCCCAGAGCCCTGCAAGGGTGACACTTCACTCATGTCGCTTCCACGAACATTCGCGGCGGTGCAGGGCTTGAGAGCATGATCGCGCCTTCCTAATCAGGGGCTGGCGCCCGCTGGCTACAGACTGCCCGGAGTGTGGACCTACCGGCGTCCCACCACATACACACTGAACGAGTCGCTCAGTTCGTTGCTGTCCTCGATAGGCAGAACGTGGAAGCGCTCGTCATCGTCGATGGCCTCGGCGAAGCGCGGGAAGAACTGCACGCGCGAAAAGCCCGCTTCGAGCATCGCATCAGCGAGTTCGGGCGGGCTCCACAGACGCCAGTCGTAGACGAAGGCGTCGTGGAGACGGACGGTCTTCCGGCCCGCGCTGCCGCCGCGGACGTCGAAGTGCATGGCGTTCTGGACACGGGCGCGGAGCGGGTCGGAGGTGCGGTGCTCCCAGGTGTAGACGATCTTCTCGCCGTTGGGTCCCTCGACAGCGCGCTTGATGCGGCCCGTGTAGAAGCAGTCGGCCCCGGCGTAGATGTCGCAGGCGAACAGGCCGCGCGGCGAGAGGCGGGTGCGCGCGTGGCGGAGGTAGTTCACCAGCGTGGGCCGCTCGTCGAGTTCGCAGATGGAGAAGTTCTGCACGGTGATGACATCGCACCTGTCGCGGACGGACATGACGTCACAGAGAACGTAGGTGATGCGCCCGGCAGCCCGCTCGTCGGTGATGCCGGGGTCCTTGGATTGGGCGCGTGCGAGTGTCGGCGCATCGCGATCGACGGCGATGGCGCGGCACTCGCGGTCGAGCCCGACCCATGCGCGGGAGATCCCCGCGGACCCGCAGAAGTCCTCGCCCAGGACCGTTGGCGAGTGGCCGTGGATGGCGCGGAGCATCTTGGCGTCATATTCAGGCGACTGGACGCAAAGTTCGTAGAGGTCGAACTTGTCGAGGGGAGCGATCGGCGAGTCCGGCCGGACCCGCAGTTTCCGATTTGCCATTGAGCCCTTTGCCATTCTGCGATCCTGGCCTACGCCATCCTCACCCACTTGACGAGCGTGCGGAGATTGGGCGGCTTGCCGTACATCAGCACGCCGACGCGGAAGATCTTCGCGCTGAACCACGCGCAGAACGCCGCGGTGAGAAGCCCCACCCCGATGGCCGCGAGCGTCTGCCAGGTCGGGGGCGGCTCGGAGCCAGTGAGCCGGATCACCATCACGAACGGGTTGATGCCCGGCACGAACGACAGGACCTGCGAGAGCGTCGAGTTGGGGGCGCGGCTGATGGGCAGCCACAGCAGCCACGGCGTCATCACCACCAGCATCACCGGGGTCATCAGCGTCTGGGCCTCGCGCAACTCCGTGACCGCGCTGCCGATCGCCGCGAACATCGAGCCGATGATGAAGTACGCGATGAGGAAGAAGAACAGGAGGTAGACTATCGCGAACGGATCGACCAGGTGACCCATGCTGAAGACGATGAGCGTGGCGATGCCCATGCCGGAATAGATCACCAGGATCAGCAGGCCGACGCACAACTGGCCCACGATCTTGCCGAGCATCAGTTGCAGCGGCGAGACCGCCGACAGCAGAACCTCCATCACGCGGCTGCTCTTCTCCTCGATGGTCGTCGTCAGGAGCATCTGCCCGCTGGACATGACGGCGATGAGGAGGAGGGCCATGAACGCCGCGGGGATCATCATCTGGAGCGCGCCCGCGCTCTCCTTCTCGCCGTGCTGCGTGACGACCTTGTCCGCCGCGCCCGGGCGCTCCAGCAAGCGGCGGACATCACCCGCGGACAGGCCGGAGGCCGCGAGTTTCGGGTCCGTTACGACGCGTGCATCGACGATCGCATCGCCGATGCGGCGGTGGATGCGCTCGCGGATCTCGAAGTCCACCTTCTCGGGCCAGAAGGACTGGATCTCCTGGTACGGGCTGCTTGCAGCCGAGAATACGGCCTCGCGCGGCACGATGATGAGGCCCACCGTGGGCTCGGGCAAACTCGGGTCTTTCGCGGCAGCGTGAATGTCCGTCCGCGCCAGCGCGTCCTTGATAGTCTGGATCGTCGCGTCATCGGTGGTGTCCGGGAGCACGTTCACCGTCAGGCGCCCGATCTTCGACAGGGTCCGATCAACCTCGCCCTTGGCCATGCCCCTGGCCATGGCCTTCTGAGCCGGGTCGATGGGGGCCTGGTCCAGAGTTTTGTCGATGGCCTGCGTGACGGCGCGCTGCGCTGCGGAGATCTCCGCCGCGGCGGCCTCGGGGGAGAATCGCTCGACGATGCCGGAGGAGACCACGCCGCTGCGGTCGAGAACCGCGAGCGTGCCGGTGACTTGTGGGCCCTTGAGGTTGCGGGTCATGGCGATGCCGCCGATGGCGACGACCATGATGATGGGCGTGAGCAGGACGCCGATGATGAAGCCCTTGGTCAGGACGGTGGAGGTGAACTCCCGCAGCGCGATGAGGAAGATTCTGGTCATCATGCCCCGGCCTCCTGATTGCCGGTCGCCCCGATGGCAGCGCGGAGTTGCTCGGCGGTCTCGCCCTCGCCTCCCGAACTATCGACCAGGGAGATGAACACGTCCTCGAGGGTCACGCGCTTGAGTTCGACGCGACGGACCGGCGTGTCGCGGACGATCGCGCCCATGACCGCGCGGGGGTCTGCGCCCTCGGCCAGGTGCAACTCGAACCCCTCGCGGGTGGTGTGAACGCCGCCGACGCCCGGCAGGGATTCCAGGCGCGGGCCAATGGATTCGCCGTTCTGGATGTCCGGCTCGACGATGATGAGGCGTGGGTCGAAGCGGCCGCGGATCTCGCCGAGCGTTGCATCCAGAACCTTCACGCCGCGATGGATCATGAAGATGCGGTCGCAGAGTTGCTCGGCCTCGTACATCGCGTGGGTTGAGAAGATGATCGTGCGCCCGGCGCGGTGCTGCTCGTCGATCAGGCTGCGCATCAGCCGGCGGTTGACCGGGTCGAGGCCGGAGAAGACCTCGTCGAGGATCAGCAGGTCGGGCTCGTGGATGACCGCGGCGACAAACTGCACCTTCTGCTGCATGCCCTTGGAGAGTTCCTCGCATCGTTTCTTCGCGCTGTCGGTCAGGCTCATTCGCTCAAGCCATTGCTGGACCTTGCGTCGGAGGGCCGCGCCGCCGTCCTGGCCCTTGAGGCGGGCCATGTAGGTGAGGAACGCGGCGACCTTCATCTTGCGGTAAACACCCCGCTCTTCGGGCAGGTAGCCGATGCGGTCCTTGCTGTCGTTGGCGCTGGGGCGGCCGAGTACCGACAGTTGACCCGAGTCCGGGAAGATGATCGACATGATCATCCGGATGGTGGTGGTCTTGCCCGCGCCGTTGGGACCGATGAAGCCGCACAGCGAACCGGTGGGGACGACGAGGTCGAGGTCGCGCACGGCGTACTTGGGTCCGAAGGTCTTCGTCAGGCCCTGGATGGTAACTGCGGTGGACATGGGGCGGGAAGGATAGGGGGGTTGAGATTGTGGAATGCGGAGTGCGGAATGCGGAGTGAGGAATATGGAGTGCGCGGATACGGAATAGGGGGTGAAAGACGGGCTGCGGTTCGCACTTCTGGGCCCGGCGACTGCAAGTGCGGCAGGCGATCCGGGACGTCTCCTTTCATTCCGCATTCCGAAATCCGCACTCCGCAATCCCTACGATCCGCCATGCCCGCCGCGACCGCTCTCCCCCCTGCCCTGTTCATGAAACTCGATGAACTCTCGAAGCAGTTTGACGAGATGGAAGCCAAACTCGGTGATACCGAGTTTGTGACGGACCATCGCGCGGTGCGGGAGTTGTCGATCAAAAAGGCCGCGATCGAGGCGATGGTCGCGGACTACCGGACGTACAAGTCGTTGGTGAACGAGGCGGGCGAGTTGCGGCGGGCGGTGGAAGGGGGCGGTGGGGACAAGGAGTTTGTGGAACTGGCGCGCGCGGAACTGCCGCAGGTCGAGGCCCGCGCCGAAGCACTCATCGACGGCATCAAGTCCGCACTGGTGAACGCGGACGACCGCGCGGTCGGGTCGGTGATGCTGGAGATTCGCGCGGGCACGGGCGGAGATGAGGCGTGCCTGTGGGCCCGCGACCTGATGGAGATGTACCAGAAATACAGCGCCAAACGGGGCTGGGCGTTCGAGGTGCTCGAACTCACGCCCGAGGCCGGCACGGGCGGCATCCGCGCGGCGGTCATCAACGTCCGCGGCGGGGGCGTGTGGAGCGAACTCGCCTTCGAGGCGGGCGTGCATTCCGTCAAGCGCGTGCCCGCGACCGAGGCGCAGGGACGCATCCACACCTCCACGGCGACGGTCGCGACGCTCCCCGAGCCCGAAGAGGTGCAGGTGAAGATCGACTGGGCCAACGACGTCTATGAGGATGTGACGACGTCGCAGGGCCCCGGCGGGCAGAACGTGAACAAGGTGGCGACGGCGGTGAAACTCGTTCACAAGCCCACCGGCATTGAGGTGAAGATGCAGGAGAGCAAGAGCCAGCAGCAGAACCGCGCAGCGGGCAGGCGGCTGCTGATGGCGAGGGTGTACGAACTGGAGCGGCGCAAGGTCCACGAGGCGCGCTCGTCAGCGCGGCGCGAGCAGATCGGCGGGGGGGAGCGGAGCGAGAAGATCCGGACGTACCGCTACAAGGACGGGATCGTGGCCGACGAGCGCCTGCCGCGGGAGTACCCGCTGCGCGAGGTGATCGGGGGCGACATGGAGCGGCTGTTCAAGGACCTGGTGGAGCAGGAGACGACGAGGCGGCTGGGGGAGTTGTGAGTGTGAAGGAATGCGGCGTGATAGAACTCATATGTCCTATGTGACGTTTCCATTCGCCTGGTCGTTCTCGTTCGTGGAGTCATGATGAACCTTCCTGCACGCGGAGTCCGTCGGGCGCTGGTGCATCTACGCACCCGCCTGTGGCCGCGGATCAACGTGCGGCTCGCTCCGGCGTGCCAGGCGTGCGGTTACTCGCTGGCCGGGCTTGCAGGCCAAGGGGTATCGCGCTGCCCCGAGTGCGGCCAAGCGCTGCTGCCCCACGAGTTCGGCGGGCTGTTCCGGATCCGCGGCCGCACCGCGTGGATCGTCTCGGCGTGCGGGCCGCTGCTGCTGGCTTCGCCGTTTCTGGTCGCGATCGTGGGTGTCGATGCAGCATCGAAACTTGGAGGGCTGCAAACCCGCATCGAAACTGCGTACAGCGCTGCGATGCTTGTCGCAGCGGGGAGCGCTGCCATCGTGGTCGCGATGGTCCGGCAAGCCTCGCTTGACCGCCCGTTCCTGATCCGCGCCACAAACTGGCAGTTCGCCATGATGAGCATCGTGCTGCTGGCCTTGCTGCTCGGCCTCCTCATGGTTGTCCTGAGCGCCGCGAGCCAACCGCCGTTCTGAACGCATGGCGACGGAGCACTCTTGGGTACCCCGCCGCTCCGCGGCGGATGGTGCTGCTCCGCCGGAGTCTCAGCGGCGATCCGTACGAGAAGCGACTTCGCGCTATCTTGACAATGCGCCCACCAGCCCTTGGGCCGCACGGGCCCCGACCGGTGCGTCCATTGCGCATGGTTGAGTGAGACGGGACACATTCCGTTGCCCGGCTCGCCAAGGGAGATGCGCATGAGCAGTCTGATCCACGCGGTCGGCTTGAAGACGCTCACAGACCCTGACCTGTGGGAGAGGATCGAGGGCTTCAACATCAATGAGGGAGCGCCGGGCTTGACGTTTGCCGCGAGGCTGGCTCGAGAGAACGGCTGGACTGTGCCGTTCGCACAGCGGGTTCTCGATGAGTACCGGCGGTTCGTGTATTTGGCGATGACGGCAGGCCACCGCGTCACACCGTCGGAGCATGTGGACCAGGCGTGGCACCTGCACATGCTGTACACGGACTCGTACTGGAAGCGGTTGTGCGGCGTGGGGGGGGTATTGCCGCGGGCGCTCGAGCACACGCCGACGAGGGGCGGTAACTCGGAGGACAGCAAGTTCGAGGACTGGTACGCCCGCACCAAGGAGTCGTACGAGCGCGAGTTCGGCGAGGCTCCCGCGCGGGACATCTGGCCCGATAGCGAGACGCGCTTCGGTCACGACCTGGCGTGGCGGCGCGTAAACCTGGCGGACTCGTGGGTGATCCCGAAGCGGGCCGGGCGCATCGCGGGCGGGATGATCCTGGCGTTCATTGCGATGGGAGCGATCGTGATCGGCCTGGTGGTCTCACCCTCGGTCCCGGTGAATGCGAAGGCGATTGCCGTCATCGTGATGGCGGTGCTGGTGGTGGGGGGTGTTTGTGTGGTTGCGGCAAGCGCGCTGACAGCGCGGGGCGCAGGGAGACGCGCGGGCCTTGGCGGAACGACCGCTAGCGGGGGCGGTGGGGGAGGTGAGGGGTTCTGGTGGTTTGGTGGGGGTGCGGGGGGCGGGTCGGACCACGACCACCGCGACAGCCACGACTCGGGAGCCGACGGCACCGCGGATGGCGCGAGCGGGAGCGATGGGGGCGGAGGTGGGAGCAGCGGGGGTGGTGATGGCGGCGGCGGAGGGGGCGGTTGCGGTGGGGGCGGTTGCGGGGGGGGTGGCGGTGGATGCGGGAGTTAGAGTGAGGTCAGTGGGCCACGCCGATTCGCCCCACCAACTCCTCGTGCAGCGCCTCGACCTCGCGCTGCAGGCGGGCGAGGCCGGCCTCCGGACCGAGGGCCTTGAGTTCCGCGTAAGGAATGGGCCTGCCGAACGCGACGCCTACTCGCGAGCCCAGCAACGACGGCAGTTTCTGCGAGCGGGGCCAGGCGTCGAAAGCGCCCGCGACCGCCGCGGGCAGGACATCCGCTTTGGCGCGCGACAGCAGCAGCCACGCGCCGCGCTTGAAGGGCTTGATCTCTCCGTCCCAACTACGGCTGCCCTCGGGAAAGATGAGCATCACCCGGCCCTTCCGGAGTTCCGCGATCGCCGCGCGGATCGCGCCCGCGTCGCCCTCGGTCTCCCGGAGCGGGATCGAGCCCAGGCCCAGCAGGAGTTGTCGGAGGCCCGGCACGCGGAACATGTTCTCCCGGGCCAGCGAGGCCATGTTGCGTCTGCGAAGGGCGATGCCGATCAGTGGCGGATCGAGGAACGACTGGTGATTGGCGACTAACAGCAGGCCCCCGCAGCCCGAGCGTGGTACGTTGCCTACGCCGTACAGTCGCAAGCGGTACAGGATCGTCGTGAGCAGCATCACGATCCAGTAGCAGGAACGATAGAAGATGACCTGCCACAGGGGCTGCGTGGGGTCGGGGCCGCGCAGGCCATATGCGCGCAATGGAACGGAGGGAGCGGCATCGTTCCGTCCGAACTGGATGGGCGTTGCGGGGGGGGGAGGCGGCGTGGTCGTGGTGTCCGGCATCGGTGCGGAAGTGCGGAACTAACCGATCCGGACCCTGCTCCGCACATGCTCTTCGAGGGCATCGACGACCTGATCGAATGTCAGGGTCGAGGTATCAATCCGGACTGCATCTTCCGGGCAGGTCAGCGGACCATCGCGCCGCGTCGAATCCGAGAGGTCACGGGCGACAATCTCGCTGTGCAGCGTTGCGAGTTCGGCCGCGTCGCCGCGGATCGCACCGGAAGCGACGAGTTGCTCGAAGCGGCGCTTCGCGCGCACCTCGGCGGAGGCATCAAGATAGAACTTGATGTCTGCATCGGGGAAGACCACCGAGCCCTGGTCGCGGCCCTCCGTGACGAGGCGCGGGTGGGCAGTGCCGATCGCCCGCTGCTTTCGCACCATGTCGCGCCGGAGCGCGGGAATGGCCGAGACCGGCGAGACCAGCCGGGTGACATCGGCCTCGCGGATGCGCGACATCATCGAGCGTCCGCCGCAGATCAACTCGGGCGGGTCCGCTTTCCAGTCGAACCGCATGTCCTGCGCGGCGACGGTCTGCACCAACTCGTCGGGTGTCCCGAGCGGGATGCCTGAATCCAAAGCCACGGCGGCCGCGGCCCGGTACATCGCGCCGGTATCAAGGAACTCAAGGCCCAGTCGCTTGGCAAGGACCCGCGCGACCGAGGACTTGCCTGTTCCCGCCGGCCCATCGATGGTGACGATCAGTCGCGATGCATGGGGTGCATGATCGCGGGCAGCGCCCGATGTCGCTGGACGCTTGGACATGTCCTGGACCTCAAAGATCGCCTGCACGCGAACCGGAGAGGAGGGCAGAGGGGCGGTAGAAGGGGAGGCTCCACGATGGCCGATGGTCGGAGCGTTCATGTGTCGTTCCCCTCTACGCCAATGACCGATTCTAGGACCGCACGCGAATGGCGGATGCCCTCGTCCACATCACCATCACCCCGGTAATCAATTGCCAGCGTGCCGGTGTATCCAACGGCGATCACGGCCTTGGTGAAGGCCACAAGGTCATAACCCTGGTGCTCGACACCCTTCTTTGTCGCCTTGAAGCCGATGGTCGAGGCGGTCACGGCCGAGGCATAGGGCGAGAGGCGGCGGAGGTAGGTCAGCGGGTCGGGTGCCGCGGCGGCGGTCTGGTAGTCGGGGAAGGTCCCGATGCGGAAGCCCCCCACGCGCTTGATGAGGTCGGTCAGGCGGTCGGGCTCAGCCGTGGGGCCGCGCGACGAGCCGATGAGCAGGTTGACCTCCCGCTTTTCTGCGGCGGCCATGATCTTGCGGAGCCGCTCGGCGGCGAGGTCGAAGGCGTCGTCATCGCCGTCGCCGGGGTCGGGGGCGATGAAGAGGGCGGCGGAGTTGCAGCCCAGCCGGTGGGCGGCCTGCACCACGCGGGTCATCCGGACGATGGCGTCGTCGCCCTTTTTGTCATCCGAGCCGAAGAGCGGGAGCGGTTCGGGCCGGATCAGCACCAGGCACGGGCAGCCGGCCTTGTCAGCGGCGTCGCGGAACTCATCAAGGCGGGGCAGGTCCGCTCCGGCCAGCATGTCCGTAGAGATATTCAGGCCGTGCAGGCCCAGGCTCTCGCGGGCGTGGCGGGGGAGATCGCGCAGTGCCATTGTCCCGGCAGCGGGCTTGCCCGGCTTGAGCCAGACCTTCGATCGGAGGGAGCTGGCGGCGAGCGTCAGCAGCATGGCCCGCACTGTAGCACAAACGCGGGTCAATGCGTCGGGTCGCCATCGGACCCGCCAAGAGTGTGGAAAAGATCGCGCACGCCGCGAGTCTCGGGTACCCGTACTTCCCGCACTTGTCATCGTCGCAAGGGGCTTCCGGTCGATGAAGAAATCTGCTATCCTGCCCGTTCGCCAACCGGCGCGGAGTTGCCGGAGAATCAGGGTCCGGGGAATGGGGGGGGGGCGACATGGAGGTTGCCGCGCGATGCGTCTGGCCAAACTGACCCTTCACGGCTTCAAGTCCTTCGCCGATCGCACGGAGTTCACCTTTGATGAGCCGGTGACGGCCATCGTCGGCCCGAACGGGTGCGGCAAGTCCAACGTCGTTGACGCGGTGAAGTGGGTGCTGGGCGAGCGCTCCAGCAAGTCGCTCCGCGGCAAGGAAATGACCGACGTCATCTTCGCGGGCTCGGCCGGGCGGAAGCCCCTTGGCCTGGCCGCGGTGACGCTTTCGTTTGAGAACCCGCTCGTGCAGAGGTCGGCTGGGGCGCTGGCCCCGGTGGTAAGCGATGCCCCGGTGGCGGGTGAGGAGCCAGCCGGGGGAGCCGCGCCCGTCGCGCTCGCGATGGCCGGCGGCGGACAAGACCCGGTCGATTCGGTGCTGGACCGGCGCGCGGGCCGCAACCGCGCCCTGCCGATCGATGCCGACATGGTGGATGTCGAGCGGCGGCTCTATCGCGATGGCACCAGCCAGTACCTGATCAACAGCAAGCGGTGCCGCCTAAAAGACATTGTCGATCTTTTCCTTGACACGGGTATCGGCGCGGACGCCTACTCGATCATCGAGCAGGGCAAGGTCGATGCCATGCTGCTCGCCTCCCCGCAGGAGCGGCGGACGATCTTCGAGGAGGCCGCGGGTGTCGCCAAGTACAAGGCCCGGCGCATCGAGGCCGAGCGGAAACTCGATCGGGCGGAGCAGAACCTGACGCTCACGCGCGAGCAACTCGCCTCGACCGAGCGGCGACTTCGGATCGTCAAGGGCCAGGCCCTCAAGGCCCGGACGTTCAAGTCGCTGGACGCGGAACTTCGCGCGTTGCGGAGCGTGATCGCGCTGGACCAGTACGACGGCCTGCGCCAGCGGTTGTCCGGTCTTACGAGCCAGTTGTCCGAACTCGATGGCAAGCGCCAGCGCGCCCACGAGATGCTCGCCGAACTCGAACAGGGCAAACAGGAGGCGGAGATCCGTAAGGGCGAGCACGCGAGCGTGCAGCGCCGCACGGAGTCGTCGCTCCAGGCGGCGCACCACGCCCAGGCACAGGCCGCGCAGCGCCGGGAGATGACGTCCGGGGCGATCGCGGAGGCGCGGCTTCAGGCCGCTTCGGATGCTCAGCAGATGGGCGCGGTGGAGCAATGGATCGAGGAGGTCCGCCGCTCCGCGGAGGAGCAGGCAGCCGCGGTGACCCGTCTGGGCGCGGAACTGGCGAAGGCCGAGTCGTCACTTGGCGACCTCGCCCACCAGCGGGGCCAGGCCCACGCCGCGCTGGCCGACACACGGGCGCGCCACGCGCAGAGACGCTCGGGCGCGGCGAACATCGACCGCGAACGCACCGCGCTCCTCGCGACAGTTGAGAGCGACCGCCGACGCGCCTCGCAGATGCGAGACCAACTCGCGGGCCTGGCCGGCAAGGCCGCGACGACCAAGTCCGAGCAGGAGGCGATGGCCCAGCGCGAGCAGGATGCGCTGGCGGCGTGCGCGCGGGCAAGCGCCGAGATCGCGAACGCCGAGGCCTCGCTGACGCTCGCGGCGACCGCGCGAGAGCGGCTCGATTCTGACCGGCAGGGCCTGGCGCGGTCCGCCGATGAGCAGCAGCAGGAACTGGTCCGTATCGACAGCCGGCGCGCGACGCTGCAGGAGATGCACGATGCGCACGCCGGGCTGGGCGAAGCGGTCCGGTTCGTGCTCGAAGCGCGCTGTGAAGCGCGAGCCTTTGCCGGTGTTCTGGGCGTGCTGGCCGACTTTGTGCAGACCGACAAGTCGCAGGCCGCGAGCGTCGAGGCGGCCCTCGGCGCGAACCTGCAGGCGCTCATTGTCTCCTCACCGCTGGATATCCCCTCCGCGGACGAACTTGCCACACTCCCGGGGCGTGTGCTGCTGCTGCCCATGCTGACCCCGGGCGCGCAGTCGCCCCAGGCTGGCCCTGTCGGGAGCGATGTCGTCGGCGTGATCGGCGGCGCCTACGGGCATATCTCGCGCCTGCGCGATGTGGTCCGGCCCGCTCCCGGTGCGCCCGGCGGAACCAACGCGCTGCTCGACCGCCTGCTGGGTCGCACGTTCCTCGTGCGTGATCTCGACTCCGCGATCCTGCTCGGCGCCACGACCGGTGCAAGCGATGCACGCTTCGTCACCGCCGATGGGCGCGTGATGGAGGCGGATGGTCGCGTTGTCGCCGGGCCGATGGGCATGGATGCGGGCGTGGCGGAGGCGGGTGGCAGCGGCGGGGCCGGCGGCGTGCTGCAGCGCGCCACCGAACTCTTCGAACTCAACACGCGCGTCTCCGAATCGCGCGCGAGCCTCGAGGCCGAGCGGGCCATCCTCGCGGGAGTCGACGATCAGGCGGCGCTCGCCTCGCAGCGCGAGGGCGAACTCCGGACGCGTCTGGCCCGGCTCGAGCGCGAGCAGGTGGCGCACGAGGCGCAAGCCGAGCGGCTGGCCGCGGACCTCGCCCGCCTGACCCGAGAGCAAGGCTCGCTCTCGCAGGAGATCAGCGACCTGACCGTACGGTGCGGGAGGCTCGATGCCGAGCAGGCCGGCACAGCCGAGAAGGCCGAGAGTCTGCGTCGCCTGTACGAGGAGCAGGCCGCCGCCGCGGCGGAACTTGAGGCCGCGATCGAAGCCGCGCAGAAAGAGGCCGATGCCGCCTCGGAGCGGCTGACTGGCGCGAAGGTAGAGGCCGGTCGCGCGGCCGAGGCTCTTTCCGCGGCCAAGCGAGAGAAGGCACGCCTCGACGATGCGCACGATGAGTCCCAGCGCCGCGCCCGCCACCTGCGGGCGCAGACCGAGCAGCGTGCCCAGTCGCTCGCGCAGCACGAGCAGGCCCTGGCAGAGTGCGAGCGGGAGATCGAGGCGACTGCCAAGGAGGCCGCGGAGGCGACCGAGCAACTCCGCGCTGTCGGCGGACGCCTGGTGCAGGCCGTGAGACTCGCGCAGGAACTGGGCGAGAAGGTTGCGATCGCGCGCCAGCAGGCGCAGGTGGTCGAGCGCGATTACAACAGTCTGGAGATCTCGCGGCGCGAGGTTGAGGTGAAGCGCGAGGGTCTGGAGGAGCGCTGCGCCCAGGACCTCGGGTTCGATCTCGCCATCGAGCACGCCGAGTACATGGCGATGCTCGCCGAAGAACTGAGCGTGAGCCTCATCGGCGAGGATGGACCAGAGTCCCAAACGCGCGTGGTGGTCGTGCGTGTCGATGCCGCCGCGGCAGCCGGGTCCATAGACGAACTGCGCCGGCAGATCAGGGAACTGGGCAACGTCAACCTCGACTCGATCGAGGAGGAGGCGCTGCTCGCAGCCCGCAACGACACGCTCATCGCGCAGGTCGCGGACCTTGACGCGGCGCGTGTCGCGCTGACGGAACTCATCCAGAAACTCAACGTCGCCAGCGAGCAGCGCTTCAAGGAGACGTTCGAGACCATCCAGCAGCACTTCGCGGCGCCCGATGGCATGTTCCGCCAACTCTTCGGCGGCGGCAAGGCCGAGGTCCGGCTCATGCCGCTCATCAAGGAAGGCCCCAACGGCGAGAAGATTGAGACCGACGAGATCGACTGGCTGGAGAGCGGCGTCGAGGTCATCGCCAAGCCGCCGGGCAAGGAGCCGCGCTCGATCAACCAACTCTCCGGCGGCGAGAAGACGATGACCGCGGTCGCGCTGCTGTTGTCGATCTTCAAGAGCAAGCCCAGTTGCTTCTGCGTGCTCGACGAGGTCGATGCCGCGCTCGATGAGGCGAACGTCGAGCGGTTCTGCCGCGTGATCCAGCGGTTCCTCGACCACTCGCACTTCATCGTCATCACGCACCACAAGCGGACGATGGCCGCGGCGGACCGGCTGTACGGCGTGACGATGCAGGAGCGCGGCGTCTCGAAGCGCGTCACGGTGAAACTCGACCAGGTCGGCGAGAAGGGCGAGATCCAGGCGGAAAAGATCGGCGAGGGCGCGCACGACCTGGGCATCGACCGGGCCGGGCCGTCGCACGAGGAACTGCACGCGCGCGATGCGCGTGATGCGAGCGATGCGGCGGACGCGGAGGCCGCCGCGGCGGCAAACAAGCCGCAGCCCAGCGGCGCGCTGCGCCGTGCGCTGGCGGGGATGCGGGAGCACAGCGAGCCGGTCAAGGTGTGAACGATCGCGCAGCGGTAAGCAGCCCGACCAAATAGAGCCCACGATTCGGCCGCTGCGGCGGCCCTCATCGTGGGCGTGGGGGGCGATCAGCGGGGCTTCAAGTGTTCCTGAATCAGTGCCGCGGCGGCATCGTCGCACGCCCTGTCGCCGCGCTCGCCCTGGTTGCACATGATGAGCACGGCGAAGTCGCGCTCGGGGGCGATCCATGTCACGGCGAACCACATGGTGTTGCTGCCGCTGTGCGTGAGCACATGGCCCGGGCTGGTCGCGCTTCCCTTTGCCCATGGACGGGCCGGGCGTGACCATCCGAAGGCGTAGGCGCTCAGCGAATCGGGCGGCGTGTGGAGTTTGTCGAAGGCTTCCTTCGGCAGTAGAGCGGCGTGGCGGTTCGGGTTGGCCGCATCGCCCCGCAGGTGCAGCGACACAAACTTCGCCCAGTCGGCAAGCGAGCAGTGCAGGCGGCCCGC
>Ga0163144_10015520_pt1 | contig 15701 bp, 12 predicted proteins | sample OliLak19BULKMAT1_FD_123175 | JGI IMG/M metagenome (GOLD analysis project Ga0163144, IMG submission 123175) | Freshwater microbial mat bacterial communities from Lake Vanda, McMurdo Dry Valleys, Antarctica - Oligotrophic Lake LV.19.BULKMAT1 | ecosystem: Environmental > Aquatic > Freshwater >...
CCATCATGGTGCCGTTCACCACGGTGGGGCGCAACGACAGCATTGCAACCTCTGACATCTTTTGCCTGTTCAACGGTGCGTTGGGCCTGGCCAATGACGTCTTCTTTTCATTCACCACCGGCGGCACCAACCCGGTGCTGGAGTTTGACGTGCTGGTGCCCAACGTGGCCACCGCGCCCATTGACGCGCGGCACACGCTGTACATGCTCACCGGTGGATGCAGTGGGGCAGAGAGCGGCTGCGAGCTGGACACGTTTGCGACCGTGCCGCTCCCGCAACCCGCCTACACGCTGGTGGCTGAGACAACAGCAACCGGTTACGAGGTCCTGCTGCAGGTGACCCGTACCCAGTGACCGTCCCATGACCCCCAACAAAAGTCTTACTATAAGGCCGGTCACGCTGGAGAACCTGGAAGACTTCACGGCGTTGTTCAGTGCGCGCGGCTCGCCGCACTACTGCTGGTGCACGCCGTACCGCTTCAAGAACGCGCAGGAGATGTCCAAGACGGACAAGCAGGCCGCCATGGCCGGGCTTATCCGGCAGGACATTCCGGTGGGGGTGCTGGCGTATGACGGACCGGACGCCGTGGGGTGGTGTTCGGTGGCGCCCCGGCAGACGTACGTGAAGCTGGAGAGGTCCCGTACCATGCCGCGCGTGGGTGATGAGCCAACCTGGACCGTCCTCTGCTTCTTTGTGCCCCGGTCACGCCGGAAAACTGGCCTGACGCTGACGCTGCTCCAAGGCGCGGTCCGCTATGCCCGCTCCCAGGGCGCGGTGTCTGTTGAAGGATATCCGTATGACACTTCCAAGGTCAGCAGCACACACCGCGGGCATTCCGCCACCTTCAAGAAAGCCGGCTTCCGTCTGGAGGGTACGCGGTGGGTGAACGGCCCGCGCTGAGCCGTCAGGGATTCTTCACGTGGTGGAAACGCAGGCGGTGGTCACAACCGGCACTGGCCACCGCGCGGTGGAATTCCAACCGGCCAATGACCCGCCCGGTGCCACCGGCCTGGGATTTTTCCGGCATGGTGCTCTCACCGCGCACCTCAATCCCGTAGACAAGTTTGCCGCGGCCCACCAGGCCGGCAATCTCATCACGGAAGTCTTCTTCCGCCACGCGCTGGCCCGCCAGCTCCGGGCGGAGCGTGAGCTGCGTGGGTGTGATGGCAGCGTTGGCGTCCTCAAGGCCCCACTGCGCCGCGGGATGGAGCGGCCGCCGGGAGACAACGTCCGTCTTCAACGTCTCACGCAGGATGACCAGCGCCTCATTGAGCAGGCGCGGATCAAGGGGGTCCCCGTTGGGTGGTTCATTGGTGAGCTGGGCGTCCAGCCAGTGGTCCACGCGCCGGCCAAACATTGCATCAAACGTGAAGAGGTTCACCGTCTTGATGCGCTGGTTGCCGTCCTCAGTGGGAAACAACTTGAGCCCCATGGCAAACGCGCGGGCTTCACCGCGGAGCGTGTTGCTGAACGCGGTGGAGGCGCGGGCAATCACCAGCGCGCGGGCATCCCGCGCAAACAGGCCGGTGTACGGCGTGTTCTCAGTGATCTGCCAGGTGCCCACCAGGCAAATGCCGTTGGGATGCAGCAGCCGGTTGTAGAACGGATGCGCGTCATGCCGGTTCCCAAACAAATCCTTCACGGTCTTCTCAAACAGGTCCACACCTGCGCGCGCAAAGCGGGCGGAAGAGACCTCATGCTGCGGCAACCGGGCATACACTCCGTCATCAAGCACGGGCTGCAGCTCATCAAATGTGGTGCCTTCATAGGTTGCGGCATCCTGCAGCTCATCTTCACGCTCGTCAGGATTGTCCGGGTTGCAACCAACCAGGCCAAGCAGTCCCACCAGCCAGAATTTTCTCATCACGCCGGCTCCGTAAATTGAAATACACCAAACATCAACGCACCAGGATGCGGTACCCGGGATCTGACACCGCACTTTTGCCCGCCCCTTCCACCTGCACCACACATGGTGAACCACAGCGGCGGGCCTGCAGTTTGAGCACCAGGCGCTCTCCCGGCTTTCCGCGCTTGGACGCCACCTTCTTTCCATCCGCGGCGGAGACCTCCGCCTCCACACCCAGCTCCGCGGGCGGGATGATCTCCACTTCTGTCTCATCCTCACCTTCCGCCAGGTTGACCCGGTACACATCCACATCATCCGGCGGGGAGAGCCATGCGTTGATGGGCTGGCCCGGCTGCAGCGTGGCGGCGGAATCCCGCGCGTTGTTGGGCTCCCGTTCTTCACCGGCAGCCAGCGTGCGCGTGGGCTCCACGGTCAGGGTGTAGGCCACCGGTGACGGCGAGGGCGGCACATCCGTGGTGGGATTCTCCTCCCGCACCCGTAAGTGTATGCGCGAGCCCTCTACCGTGAGATTGGCAATGCGCGGATGTGGCAGCGTGCGCCCAAAGCCGTTGTGCACCACCTTGCCGTCCACCCAGACCGTGATGCCCAGGTTCACCTGCGCGCCGCTGGCCGGCTCCACCCGCGCACTCAGCACCTGCGCGCCCGGCGGAATGGACATCACAAAGAGGTCCTCATCCGCCTTGCCTCCCGCGGACGGCGTCAGCACCCCGCTCAGCGGTGTTCCCGGCGTCACCACGTTGGCCGCTGAGGCCACGTTGTTGGGCTCTTCCTCCGTGGTGCGCACACCTTCCGGGAGCACGGAACCCACAATGGCCACCACCGCGCCCGCGGCCAGCAGTCCAAAGCTGCCCAGGATGGCCTGCCGCTTGCGGCGCTCCACGCGGGCAAAATTGTCCCACTCATCACGGCCGGCAACATCCAGCTCTCCGGAGTCCAGCGTGCCGGGGCTGATGGCAATGGGTGTTGGCGTGGCCGTGATGGGCGTGGCGCCAAGCTCCGCCGCCGCCGTCACCAGCGCATCCCGCATCTGCGCCGCGGATTGGAACCGTTCATCCGGGCGCTTCTTGAGCGCCATGTCCAGGATGCGCCACAGCGGGTAGGGCACCGCACCCTCGGGCGGCGTGGGGACGGGCTTCTCCATCAACGCCACCAGCACATCCACCGCGGTGGCCCCGGCAAACGGCAGGCGGCCCACCAGGGATTCATAAAGTATGACACCAACAGCCCAGAGGTCCGCGCGTCCGTCCACGGATTGTCCGCGCGCCTGTTCTGGGGACATGTACTCCGGCGTGCCCACCACCAGGTCCGTCCGCGTGGTTGGTCCGCTCTGCGTGCCGGCCACCGGCTGGTCACTGATGCGCTCACCCTTGGCAATGCCAAAATCCAGCACCTTGACCAGGTCCGGCTCATCCGCGTCCGTCAGGAAGATGTTGTCCGGCTTGATGTCCCGGTGGACAATCCCCTGCGCGTGCGCTTCTTCCAGGCTGCGCAGCACCTGGGTCAGGACGCGGGTCACGCGGCCGGCGGAGATGGTGCCCCGCTCCCGCAGCAGGTGCGCCAGCGTGCGGCCGCGCAGGTACTCCATGGCCAGGTAGAGCAGGCCGTCCGGCGTCTCACCAAAATCAAACACCGCCACCGTGTTGCGGCTCTCCAGCAGGCTTGCGGCACGCGCTTCACGGCGGAAACGGGCGCGCACCACGGGATCCGCGCTGAGCTGCGGGTTGAGCACCTTGAGCGCCATGACCTTCTGCATGCGCTCATGCATCACGCGGTAGACGGTGCCCATCCCTCCGCTGCCCAGCCGGTCCAGCACGCGGTAGCGCCCGTCAATCACCCGTCCCACCAACGGATCCGTTGACGGTGCAGCCGCGCCCATCAGCGGCGTGCCGCGCCTCCCGGGTTGCTGCGAGGTTGCCGCCGCCGACGACAACGCGCGCCCCCCCGCTGGACGCTGCGCCGCCGTTCCCGGCTGCGGTGGTGCGGTGACGGGGGGAACCTGAGCGTCCGGTTCTTCAAACTTCTGGCCGCAACTTCCACAGAACCGCGCGCCATCCTGGCGGGGCGTCTGGCAGCGGGCGCAGGTCTGGGTGCTGGCGGTGATGTCCACGTCGGGCGGTGGGGACAGAGGAGGCGTCAACGTACACCGGGAGCAGCCAGGGACAAGTGTTTGGTCCCTGTCCCGCGGCAGACAGGCGCCGGATCACGCCGTTTCAGCGGCTTTCACAGCCAGCGGGGCCAGGACCTGCCGGGTGAGCGTGCGGGCCTCCTCCATCTGGCCGCGGACGTCTCCCATGGACCAGAACTGCGCGCCGCTGCGGGGCGTTCGGACCACCACCACACCTTCCATCCCGGTCAGGATGTCTTTGCCCGCGGTGCGCTCCACCCAGTGCGCCACCACCTTCCTGCTCCGCCAGCTCTTGTACGCGTGCAGACCCAGGCGGTCCTCGGCGCCACCGTCTGAGAAGCGCTCCGCACCAACCTGCACCGGACTGAAGATGTACGGCATGGCGCAGGACGCAGCCACGGCCTCCGGAAGCGGGCCGCTGGTGAGCAGCCGGTGGGCACCTTTTCCGTCCACAACTCCCACCGCCAGCGGGCGGTTCAGATCCGCAAACGTGGGCGGCAGGTGCTTGCGCAACAGCCCAATGAACCCGCCCATGGACATGGCTCCCCGCCAGAACGTGGGCGAGGGCCGCCCCAACGTCACCATGGATTGCTCCGCAAAGATGCGGGTGATGTCCGCCGCGCTGCGCCCCGCCGCCCACAGCGCCGCGCACACGGACCCTGACGACGTGCCGCACAGCGCATCCACCTGAAGCTGCTGTTCTTCCACCGCGGCCAGAAATCCGGCATGCCGCGCAAACGCGAGAAACCCGCTGGACAGCACAAGGTCAACGTTCATGGCGCCCTGCTCTACCCGGCCGCCCTCCATCAGCGCACGCGTTGACTTGGTGGGCGGTGGCGGAAAGCGTGGCTGTATGCGTCCCAACCGCCCCAGCCAGACCGCCGCGTGGGTAGCAGCCCTGCGCGGCCTGGACGCCCTGCTGCCACCGTCCGCCCGCCTGGTGAAGGATCCCTACGGCCTGGAGTTTGGCCAGTCCGCCGTGGCCACGCTGGCCCGCGCCGCCGCACGCGCCCCGGGGCCGGCGTCCCGCGTGCTCCGCCTCATCCCTCCGCTGCAACGGCTCCTGCTCTGGATGCAGGTGCGCACGCGGGTGCTGGATGAAGAAGTCATACATTTTACAGCGTTGGGCGGGCGGCAGGTGGTGCTCTTGGGAGCAGGGTATGATTGCCGTGCGGTGCGTCTGGGGGAGGTGCTGTCTGCGTCCACGGTGGTTGAGGTGGACCATCCGGCCACGCAGGCAAGGAAGCGTGAGGTGCTGGAGGGGCGCGCCGCCCAAGGTGCGCCGGTGCGCTACCTGGCCTGGGACTTTGAGGCCCGTCCCATGGCGCAGCTCCCGGAAGCGCTGCGCAGCCTGGGCCATGATGCAACCCAGCCAACGTTGACGTTGTGGGAAGGGGTGAGCAACTACCTCTCCGCACAGGCCATTGAGGACACCTTTGCCGCGGTGCGCGGCTGGTCCGCGGAAGGGTCACGCATGGCGTTCACGTATTTTGATCAGCGCGGACTCTTCTCCGCACAGCATGGTGGTGGGCTGGAAGGCCGTGTGGTCTCCCTGGTGGGTGAGCCCTTCCGCTCCGGCTTTGATCCCGCCCAGCTTGGCGGATGGCTGGGAACACGCGGATTTTCCCTTGAGAAGGACCACTCAGACACGGAGCTGTGCCGCACCTGGCTCCCCGCCACCGGTGCCGCCCAGGCCGCCACCGGAACGCGGCACATTGCCGTGGCCGTGAAGGGACCAACGCGTGTTTGAGTTCACCGTGGATGAACGCACCGCCGGCCAGCGCCCGGACCGGGCCCTGCGCACCGTCATGCCGGCCGCGGACCGGGAGTTTGCGCTGGCCGCGCTGAAGTCCGGGCGTATTGCCGTGAATGGTATGACTGCAAGTCTCAAGACCGTGCTGGCGGCGGGAGATGTGGTACGCGCGGAGGTGGAGGACAAGAGCGCAGCACCTTCAAAACGCACAGAGACCCAGCAGGGCTTTGGATTGCTCCACCTGGACGCGCACGTCTGCGTGGTGGACAAGCCGCAGGGGATTGCCACGCACCACGCGCCGGGCGTTGAGGACGGCGTCACGCTGCTGGACCTGGTGGAGGCGTACCTGGCGTTCAAGGACATCACGCCGTCACGGCCCCCGCTGGCGGCGGGGCGGCTGGACCGGGGAACCACGGGCGTGCTGGTCATCTCCTTGAGCCGGGAAGCGGAGCGCGGACTGGCGGCCGCGTTTGAAGCGGACACCATCCGCAAAGAGTACCTGGCGCTCTGCCACGGCGTGACCCAGCCAACACTGGAAGTGGACCGGCCGCTGGTGGTGTCCCGCTACCGCCGCGGTGAAGCCAAGGTGAAGAAGCTCAAGGACGCCGTCACGCACGCCACCCGGCTGGCGCATTCGCAGACGGCCAGCCTGCTGCGTGTGGAGCTGGACACTGGACGTATGCACCAGATCCGGCGGCATCTGCGGAGCGTGAACCATCCCGTGGTTGGGGATTCACGGTACGGCCGGCGCCAGGACCGGGAGTCTGACGAGCTTTGCCTCCACGCGTGGAGCGTGACGTTCACCCACCCCGTGGACGGACGCGTGCTGCAACTGCGTGCGCCGCTGCCCGCACATTTCAAGCGGGCGCTCAAGACGCACCAGGTGGCGTGGAAGGAGCGGTGAAGACACTCCCGGATTGGCCCGGCGCAGGGCATACTTGCGGCGCTGAGACCCCTGAATGGCGGAGCTGCGGATGCCTACATTGCTGAGACCCTGGCTGGCGGTGGTGTTCTGCGGATCAGGTTGCGGGCTGCTGTTTCCCAGCTACGGCCCGGAAGAGGGAAGCAACAGTTCCTCATCAGGCGGGACATCCAGCGCCCAGACCACGGGAAGCTCCTCCGTGGCGTCATCCGGCATGGCGTCTTCCTCCCCGGCAAGCTCATCACTGGCGTCATCCACCACGGCAACTTCCACGGGCACGTCCAGCACCAGTGCGGTGACCGCGTCCAGCATGCCCGCGCCGTCATCCGCCGCCAGCGCCGCCGCGTCCTCCTCCACCTCAAGCGTTCTGCCCTCCTCCTCAGCGGCGCCGGCCAGCAGCAGCCAGGGCGCATCCAGTGCTGCGCAACCAGACGGCGGGGTGGTGGAGCCGGACGGCGTGCCCATGTTTGTGGCCATTGGAAAAATGGGCCGCATCATGACCTCCTGTGATGACGGGCAGACCTGGGTCTTCAACCGCTCCGACGACGACTCTGGGAGCTGCGTGGGTGTGGACTGTGATCACCATCCCGGGTCCTCCACGGGACTGACCTTTGGCAACGGATACTTCTTTGCCAGCTTTGGCTGGGGAGACAACCCCACGCGCCTGATGCGGAGCAACAACGGCGTGGCTTGGGAAACCGTCTACAGCCAATCCGGTTACTCTTTTGCCGGCGTGGCCTGGGCGGGGGACCGGCTCGTCGCTGGGGATGTGACACCGCGGTACTCGCTGAATCTTGGGGCCAGCTACAGCGCTTCTGCGTGGCCGGACTACCAGGTGGGTGAAGGGGTCTGGCCCAACGCGCGTGGCATTGGGTACGCACCGTTTGGCGGTGGACGTATCCTGCTGCTTTCCGGCGCTGGTGACGGAAGCTGGGCAGACACCACGGTGAGCCGGGATTCCGGTCTCACCTACGGGCACCCAACGGTGTGGCCGTCTGAATGCCGCGGGTACGGCCGGGGTGTGGCCTTTGCCAACAACACCTGGCTGCAGGTGTGGGCCGGCCGCAACCTGGTCTGCCGCTCAACAGATGGCGGTGACACGTGGAGCACCCACCAGCCGTTTGAGGCGCAAGGTGGTGAGCTGTCCAACGCTGCCGTCGTGGATGGCGCCTTTATTGTCTACCAGGACACCACTGGCCACCGCAGCACGGACGGCAGCAGTTGGACCCCGTTCACCACCAATGAACGAGTGGAAGTGGTGGCCGCCAGTGCATCCACCGGCACGCTGGTGATGACGCGGAACGGATGGGGAAGCCCCTACTCAGAACAGCGCATGTTCCGCAGCACGGATGGCGCCACGTGGCAGTCCATTCCGCTGACGGCGTTTGTGCAGAGCCATCCCATCACGCACATCACGTTTGGTTACGGCCAGCCAGGCACGCAGTGTCCGGCGCGCTGAGCGCGGGTGTCCTCAACCTGGCACCATGCACACTTGCCCTGTGCGCACTGCTGGCCGGTTGTTACGGCGCGCAGTACCGCGTGGAAGTGCCACCCAAGGAAGACCACGTGGTGGAAAAGCTGCACCTCTCAGAAGATGGGTGGCGCCAGCGCCTGACCGGGCTGCAGTTTGACATCCTTCGCAACCAGCGCACCGAACGCCCCTTCACCGGTGCCTACTGGAAGCTCAAGAAGCCCGGCATCTACCGCTGCGTGGCGTGCAACCAGCCGCTGTTTCCCTCGTCAAGCAAGTTTGATTCAGGCACGGGCTGGCCCAGCTTCCGCGCGCCCATCCGGCAGAGCGCGGTGGATGTGCGGGATGATGATTCACTGGCCACGCTGCGCACGGAGGTCCGGTGTTCCCGCTGTGATGGCCATCTGGGACACGTGTTTGATGACGGGTCCCACAACCGCGTGTTGCGCTACTGCATCAACTCTGCGGCGCTCCGCTTTGAAGCTGCACGTTGAAACATGGGTGTTTCATTTTGGTGTCGTCGTAAACGCGCTTCCGTTTCACGTGGCGGTGGTGGATGCGGGTTGCGTGCAACGCAGAGCGCACTAGATGATGAAGCATGCTGCTCCGTGCTGCCGTTGCTTCCATGTTCCTCCTGGCAAGTTCAGCACCTGCGTTGGCGGAGCCGGCGTCCCTGGCTGCAGCCCGCGCCAGCTATGACCAGGGAGAATTCCTTGGTGCACTGTCACAACTTGCGGAAGCCCAGCGCTCGCCGGAGCTGACGGAGGACGGACAGGTTCAGGTCCACTGGCTGCGCGGCGCCTGCTTCCACGCGCTTGACCGCACGGAGGAAGCCAACCGCTCTTTTGATGCGCTGCTGAAGATGCGCCCGTTGTTCCAACCCAACCCCTATGAAACCCCGCCGGACCTCCGCACACTCTTTGGCGCCCGTGCTGACGCGTACCGCCAGCAGCTTGGTGTCAGCATTGGCGCCGTGCAGTTCAACAAGGCGGAGCTGGAGATTGGGGTGCAGGGCAACGTGGCGTGGCTGGTCTGTTTTGTGCGCACGCCTGGTGAGACGCAATACCGCAAGGCGGAAGCCCGCGTGCAGGACAAGCGCGCACACATTCCACTGTCAGATGAGGCGCTGTGGGCGCGGGTGAGCGCGTCCGGCAAGCTGGAGGTGGTGCTGGAAGCGCGCAACCCGGAGGGTGTTGCGGTGGCGCGCGCGGGTGATGCGCTCACACCGCTGCAGCTCACACCCACTGCAGCGCAGATGGCCGCTGCCACCGCCGCGCTCCGCAAGGAACCTCCTGCACCCGCCAAGGCCGCGCTTTCCCCCAAATCTCCGTCGCCACTCCGCCTTCCCCTGCTGCTGGCGGGCGCGGGCGCACTGGCGGGCGCGGGCCTGGCCGCCGGTGCGGGCACCTTGGCCGCATTGGGCGGTGTGGGCGCAGCAGCCGTGGCGGGCGGCATCTACGCGTATGTTGGCACTGTGGTGGGCTCAGGGAGGGTGCGGGGAAACCTGGTGCCCGTTTACACGGGCGCGGTTCCCACTGCGGCCATCCTGGGCGTGGCGGCAGCGGCGTTGCTGGTGGTTGGACTGTCACTGGCGGGTGGCGGTGGTGCGGCCATGGTGGCGCGCCAGGTGTTGTGAAGCTGGGACAGCCTTGTTCACTCAGGTCAGGCCTGGCGACTGAAGTCGCGGCAACAACCGCAGGAAGTCCCCCTTCGGGGACTTCAACATCCCGTCGTCATGGGCAACCTCCGCAGGGACGTTTCGTGCCGTTGTTGCCGCGACTTCAGTCGCCCGGCAATCCCACGGCCCAATTGATTTGGTGCAGCCCCTTAGTTGAGGTTCTTGGCCACCTTCACCGTGGCGCCTGCGGCAACATCCACCGTGAACTCCGCGGACAAGCGGTTCTCTTCATTGACCAGCCGCACGGTGTGCTGCCCCGCAGGGACCTTGAGATTGTTGATGGGCGTGAACCGTCCGGTGTCCGCTCCGTCCACAAAGATCTTTGCCCACGGCTTGCTCTGCAGTGCAAGAAAGCCCGGCCCGGAGGGTGCCGCCTCCACGGTCACTGATGGTGCTGGTGCTGGCGCAGGCGTTGCCTTTGGTGACGGCGCGGCATGCGCAATTCTCCTGTGGCCCTTGGCAGCGCGTTCCGGTTTGGCCACCGGGACACGCTGCAACGCCACAGACAGCGACGGTGGCGTCTGCGTGGGAACCAGGAGCTGTTCCACGGCGTGGTGCCCTTCCAGCTCCACGGTGAGGAGCACGGGTGCCGCGCCAACAAGGTGCAACGCCACCGGAGAGAAACCCACGGGCTCACCATCCAGTTTCACCACCGCGCCGGACGGTACGGTGGAGAGGGCAACATCCACCCGCCGCTCCTTGAGTGACAGGGTGACCCTGGTGGTCTGCCCTCCCAGCACCGAGACCACTTCCCGCGCTGGCGTCATGTCCGGCAGCGCCGCTTCCACCACAACCTCCCCCGGCGCCACGTCCTCCAACACCACCGGCGCCACGCCCAGCAGCTTGCCGCCAAGCGTGATGCGTGCGCCCTCCGGTGACGAGGAGATCACCAGTGTCCCATCCCCCGGACCGGACAACCCCGCAGCAGCCGCGGCCGTAAGTGCCGCGGCAACACCCAGCAGTCCCAGCAGGTGTCTCTTGCGCGGCAGGCCGGCCGCTCGCGGGTCCGGGTGTGATTCAACAACCGCATCACCCGCATCCGTCACCAGCGCCGAACTTCCTGCCAGCGTGGTGGGCTGTGACGCATCCGGTCCGCGCGTGCGCCGCGCGGTGTCCGCGGCGTCCAATCCCTCCCGTTGGATGATGCGGCTGATTTCCTCCGCGTCCGCGCCGGCAAAGTTCTCCATCGCTTTGGCATAGCGCTGCTGCGCACTGTGCTCGGCGGCAACCTCATCCGGGAAGATGTGATGCATGAATTCACCGAGGGGCGGTGCACCCGCAACGTTGCGGCGCAGCAGGTCATGCAGCGCCTTGGAGAACGCCGCCGCCGTCTGCCACCGCGCCTGCGGGTCCGCTTCCAGCGCCTGGTAGACCACCGCGGCAAGCTCCGCGGGCACGTCCACCTTCAGCTCATCAAAACGCTGATAGGTCCCGTTCATGACCTCCACCAGCACCTTCATGTCATCCGCGCTGCGCCGCATGCGCTGCATGGCCAGCAGCTCATAGAGGACAATGCCCATGGCGTAGATATCAATGCGCTGATCAAACTCATCCGCCCTGACCTGTTCCGGCGCCAGATAACCGGGCTTGCCTTTGACCGCACCCACCTCGGTATCACTGCTGCGCTGCGCTGCCTTGGCAATGCCAAAATCCGCCAGCTTCACCGTGCCGTCAAAACCCACCATGATGTTCTGCGGACTCACGTCCCGGTGGATGATCTTCATGGGCCGGTCCAGTGAATCCCGCTTCTCATGCGCAAAGCTCAGTCCATCCAGAGCCTGCGCCACCGCCTGGACACAGAACGGCAACGGAACCCGCACGCCTCTTTGCAGGCTGGCGGTCACAACGCTGCTGAGGGGACGCCCCGCCACAAACTCCATGGCCAGGAAGTACTGACCGCCGTGCTGGCCAAGATCCAACACCTGCAGGACGTTGGGATGGTTGAGGACCGCGGCAATCTTGGCTTCATCAACAAACATGCGGACAAAGTTGGGCTGCGTGGCCAGGTGCGGAAGGATGCGCTTCACCGCCAGCACGCGTGAGAACCCGGCCGTCCCCACGGCAGCGGCGCGCCACACCTCCGCCATGCCGCCCCGCGCCACCAGTTCCAGGAGCACGTAACGTCCAAAACTCTGCATGGCTTTTTCCCCCTCCGGTCATGCCTCCCGCAGCACGCGGGCCTGCGGACCGCGCGCGTGCCCCTGTTGCGCCGTCATTTCCTGGGGTTCAGCCGGTGCCAGTACATGTCCGGACTGAGGAGGATGAACTCACTGTTGCCAAACGCCACCGTGGTGCCGGGCGCAACCACCACAAGGGCTCCCTTGGGCTCCAGGCGCTGCCCCGCAACACGGGTGCCCTCACTGGAGCCGGCGTCACCAAGCTCCACCACACCCTGCTTCACTTCAAAGAACGCATGGAACCGGGACACGGACGGGTCTTCCAGGTGGATGTCATTGTTGGCCGTGCGCCCCACCGTGATCATGGTGGGAAACGCGGTCTGGGTCTTCCTCAACCCAACAGGCGCGCGTGATGACTCTGCCTGCGCCATGGCCCGCAACGCGCTGCGGTCCACCAGCAGCTTGCGCGTGGCGGACGCGCTGAACTCCAACGCCAACACTTCCGGGTCCGCGGAGCGTGGTGCTTCAGTGACCGGCAGCAGCACCGGATAGGGAACGCGGAGGCAGAAGTCCTCCAGAGACATTGAAAGTGCCAAGGCGTGCAGATCCACGGCGCGTCTCATACCAACCAGCGGCTGGGTGTGCAGCGCATTTCACCGTTGATGCGCGCCGGTGGCGTTCCGCTCCACCGCGCGTGTTGAAACGGTTCACCGCACTTCACACGCGCGCTGCGCATGGCTCGCCGGATCTGCGCATGACAGGCTGCAGACATGCACGGGTCCGTCATGAAGAGCTCTCCGCGTGTGGTTCTGGTTGCCGCTCTGCTCACCGGCTGCCCGTTGCCACTCTCTCCCTGCCACAACAACAGCGACTGCAACACCAGCGTTGATATGTGTGACACAAACACCGGTAAATGTATCACCATACTCACAACCAGCCGGGACGCCGGTGTGTCCACATCCAGCAGCGGGATGTCTTCTGGCTCCAGCAGCAGTACCGCGGCGGAGCCACGCCTGGCGTTCACGGCTGCGCCCGCCAGTGTTGAAGCAGCAGCGTGCTCCAGCATCTTCCGGGTCCAATCCCTTGGTGCTGCCGGCACACCCGTGGTGTCCGTTGCCGGATTGCCCGTCATGCTCACCGGCCTCCCCGGCGGCCTGACCTTCTTCTCGGACGCCGCCTGCCAGAACCCCATCTCCTCCAGCGCCATTGCCGCGGGGTCAGACACGGCCGAATTCTACCTGCAGGGCAGCGTGGCCGGACCCGCATCTGTGAGCGCCAGTGCTGCTGGGTTCACCGCCGCGGTTACAGAGCTGATGCTGGTGCCCGGCGCCCCCCTGGACTTTCTCTTTGCAACGCCGGCACAGACCGTGACCGCCGGCACCTGCTCCGGCGCCACCACGCTTCAGCTGGTGGACGCCGTGGGCAACGCCGCACCGGCGCTGGCGGCCACGGAGTTCACGCTCACCGCGGATCCTGTTGCGGGTTTTGGCGCCTTCACGGATGGCCAGTGCACCCAGCCTGCAGCCACCGCCAGCATCCCCGCGGGCAGCAGTTCTGTGGACATCCATTTCAAGAGCACGGTGGCGGCGGATGTCACGGTCACGGCGTCAACGCCGGCGCTGGGTGCCCGGACGCAGATTGAGTTTGTTCAGGCCGCTGCCGCGTCTGCCATTGTGTTTTCCACCCCGGCGGTGAGCCTGCCTGCGGGCAACTGCTCGCCGCTGATGACGCTGGAAACCCGGGACCGGTACGGCAACGTGTCCACCATTCCCACGGCGCGCACGCTGGCGCTGGGCGCCACGCCGTCCACGGGAGTGCGCTTTTTCAATGCGGCGGGATGCACCATGCCCGTTGCCAGCGTCATGGTTCCAGCCGGCGGCGCCACCACCGGGTTCTATTTCTCCGGCAGCACGTCCGGCACCATCACGCTGACCGCGTCCGCGGGCGGATTGCTGCAGGCTGAGCAACCACAGACTGTCTCCGCCACGTTCCCCACGCAGCTCCGCTTGACCACGCCACCGCGCAGCGCCCGCGTGAACGAATGCTCACAAGTGCTGCGCGCAGAGCTTGCAGACGCCAGCGGCAACATGGCGCTGACACCCACCGCACTCCCGCTGAGCCTCAGCACAGTGCCCGCTTCCGGCTTGGCGCTGTTCCAGGACGCAGCGTGCACCGCTCCGCTGCTCACGCCGTCTCTGGCGGCATTCACGGGCGCCTTTGACTTCTATTTCCAAGGCTCCTCCGTGGGCGAATATGACGTTGCTGCAGCCGCAACCGGACTCTCGGAAGCGCGCCAGGTGGCCACGGTGACGCCGGGCGCGGCAGACCGGCTGGCGTTCCTGAGTGGCGCCATGACGGTGACCCGCGGTCAGTGCTCCTCCGCCATCACCGTACAATCCCGCAGCATGACGGGTGACCCAGCGCCGCTGCCCGCTGACGCCACCGTGCTGCTGACTGCTGAGCCGCCCACGGGGTTTGCGTTCTTTGCTGATGCCACCTGCCTGTTCCCCATCACCTCCGTGATGATTGCGCAAGGAACGCCCAGCGCCACGTTTCACGTGATGGGCACAGAGATGGGCACGGTGACAGTGCAGGCCACATCCGCGCCGCTGCTGGGGGTGAGCCAGGTTGCCACCATTGCCATGGTTGGTCTGCCTACCAACCTGTTTGTGACGTCACCACCGCTCACCGTGACGGCGGGCGTATGCTCCGCGGAACTGGCGGTGGTGACGCAGGACTCCGGCGGCACCGCACGCGCCGTCATCAGCACCACCGCCATCAATCTCAGCGCATCTTCACCGTCCCTGCTCTTCTATCCCGCGGGCAGCGGCTGCATGGGCACCTCGGTGACCAGCGTGGACATTCCTGCAGGGATGTCCACGGCGGGATTTGTGTTCACGGAAACTGCGGCGGGCCCGGTGGACGTGGTGCTTGCAGCGGCGGGCCTGAGCGGCACCACGCAGCAGCAGAATGTGACACCACAGGCGCCCAGCGCACTCCGGTTTGTCAGCGGCAACCTGGTGGTGACGGCGGGCGGATGTTCACCAGCCCTGACGCTGGAGGCAATGGACAGCTTCACCAACCCGGCGCGGCCCGCCAGCCCGCTGGATGTCAGCCTGGCAGCCAACCCCGCCACCGGCGTGGCCTTCTTTCTGGACCCGGCATGCAACAGCGCCATGTCAAGTGTTACCATTACGGCAACAGCGGCCCAGTCAATGTTTCACCTCCGAGCTACCGTGGCGGGAATGGTGGAACTGAGCGCACAGACGGCCGGGCTTGGAAATGTCATACACCCCATCAGTGTCCTGGCCGCCCCGCCGTCAGCGTTGGTGTTCAGCTCAGCGGCACAGAACGGCGTTGCAGGCATCTGCTCAGAGGTGGTGACGGTGGAGACGCGGGACACGTTTGGCAATCCGTCCAACGTGGCGGGGGCCACGTTGGTGACCCTGAGCGGACCACCGGACGTCACCTTCTTTGATGACGGGGGCTGCACCAGCACCACCACCGCCGTGACCGTGGCGGCCGGCATGCAGAGCGCGGCGTTCCACTTCACCGGCACCCGTGCCGGCATGGGGGACGTGACCGCGTCAGCCAGCGGGTTTGTGGATGCGGCGCAGCAGGAAACCATCACTGCGGCACCCGCGGACGCACTGGTGTGGAGCGGCTTGCCGTCCGTGGCAGCTGAGGGACGTGCTGTTTCTGTGACGCTGCGGGCGGAAGATCCCTACGGCAATACGGACCTGGCCTTTGTCACGCCCGCAGCGTTGA
>Ga0163144_10015521_pt1 | contig 15701 bp, 6 predicted proteins | sample OliLak19BULKMAT1_FD_123175 | JGI IMG/M metagenome (GOLD analysis project Ga0163144, IMG submission 123175) | Freshwater microbial mat bacterial communities from Lake Vanda, McMurdo Dry Valleys, Antarctica - Oligotrophic Lake LV.19.BULKMAT1 | ecosystem: Environmental > Aquatic > Freshwater > Lake...
GGGAACAGCGTATCATTTTGAACGCGATTCGATTCCTCGCAAACGATCTCCATATTCCACTGGTTTGTGTAGGGACGCAGGAAGCCAAGCAGGCATTGATGACTGACCAACAGCTAGCGGACCGCTTCGAAGCGTGGGAGATGCCTGCGTGGAGCGATGATGCGGCCCTGCATCAATTGCTCGCCAGTTTCGCCGCCATTTTGCCGCTCCGCAGACCCTCAGAATTGCGGGACCCGAAAGTCCACCGACGGGTGTTGAGCCTGACCGAGGGAGTGATGGTGCGGATCTGCCGTCTGCTCGAAACTGCGGCGGTTCTAGCCATCGAAACCGATCAGGAGCGGATCGACTTGGCGCTATTGAGCGAGGACCTGATGGCGGAAACGTTGGTTTCCATTACTGACCGTCGCCACCGGCGAGCGACTGTTTAAATGATTCCCCGGCGTGAGCAATTCTCGTCTATTCCGTCGAAGCTGCCAGTAGCGCCGCGGCCGGCCGCAGGCGAGTTGCGATCCTCATGGTTGCTGCGCATCGCGATCGCCAACGGCCTCAGCTTGACCGAGTTGTTGGGCGCGCTCGACTGTCGTCACGCCCGCGAATTGGGCCCCCTTGAGTGCATTGACGGTGAGCTTCCTCCCGTGTGGGCGAAAGCACTTGCCGCGTTCTGCCACGTGTCAGTCCCGTGGGTTAACGCTCTGCAGTTCTCTCATCACTTCCCTTGTTGGTCCAAAGACTGGCTACTGCGCTGGCCGCCGACGGATTTTCGCCACGCCGAGCGAGCACTCTCGATGAGAGCTCGGTACGCGTTTTGCACCCATTGTCTCGGCGAGATGGATCAATCCGAGGGGTTTGTGTGGATCCGGTCAGAGTGGACCTGCGCACTGATCACGCATTGCGCTCGCCATCGTGTCCGACTCCACGAGAGATGCTCCGCGTGTTTCGTTGTCGATCCATTGTCAATCGGTCCGTCGTCGCTACCCGGCCGGGCAAATGCTTGTCGAAGGTGCGACAGTCTAATGGTCTTCCAAAACTTCCTGGGTCCCAAAGACCTGACTGAGCAAGTTTTGTCCCTGCAGCACCGTCTCTCGGACTTCTGCACCCGTACCGAGAGGACACGCTATACGCCCAGAAATCAAACTGGGGGCGACCGTTGGGAGCATGACGTGGCGGAACTACTTCGAACCATTAGTGGAACCCCCGTGTTCCTTTTGATGGCCGACGGCGATCCACGATGCGATATCCTGCTCCGAAGGCGGACAATCCCAGAGGCGAAGCTCTGCTACTTTGCTTGGCATTGGCGTCTGCTGTTGGCTTACGCATTGGCGGAAATCCAGGCGATACCACCTGTTCTAGGCGGCACCGGTTACCGCGAAAGCTTCCAGAAATTCAGTGCAGCATCCTTCCAGGAAATGAATACAACGCCTGGCTAGATTCCAGGCTTTCTCTGCAGTGAAGTGCTACATTCCACGAATTCAGTGCAGGGCGACACAGGCTCTAGGAAGTAGATATCGTATTCTTCGATCACTCCCGAAAATTTGGTGCGCAAAGCCAAGAGGTCCTCGACCAGTTCTTGTCGAAACGTGGCCGGCTTCTCATCGTTGACTCTCATGTCGACTGTTGCCCGCATGGCCATCGAAGTTTCAAGCGTACTCTGATCTGATGGCGTTGGGTGGGATTGTGAAAACAAAATGACACCTTTAGTTTCGCCAGGTATCGCCCAATCGACAAACGCCATTACACCGACAATGTCGTAGTCCGGCCACTTGTAGTCATGCGCATTGATGAAGGTCACCTTGCCGCCTTGGTGAGCTCGATTGACGCCATTTGTAGGATTCTCTAGGTTTTGATTTCGACGGTTTACTCACACGCGTTCGCGGTTAAGGGTCAAAGACCGTTGATCGGTCAGTGATGAACACCGCGGGCTACCTGGCCATTAGAAACCTGGCCACCCTCGCTCAATAGCTATATCCAGCGCGGCGATCTCCAGGATAAGCGGGGTTAATCAAATAGTCCCCGTAAGGGTAAATTTTGAGATCTCCCGTCACGTCTGGAACTCCCCACGCAGAGCCTGTATATCTGTTGTCTCTTGGAAACGTTGCTGTCATCACCGTTACATTCTGAGCTCCACTTTGTCTGTATACCTGAGGATAGTCGAAAGCATTCCAAAGAGCGTCCATGTGCCTCCATCGTGGGACCCCTCCTGTGGTGTCACACCACTCTAGACAGGCGTGACCGACACCCTGTCCACCTTGCTGCCAGATGAGGAAGTGCATTACACATTGGATGCCAAGTGCGCGCAACATCGTGATTTGGATCACGGCCCACTCATCGCAGATACCTCGCCAGCCTGTCTGTGTAATCATCAGTCTGTCGGACCATACGAATTCTCCAATATGGGTGATGTTCGCGTCATAAACCATCTGAGTTCTCGTCTTGTTAAAGATGCGGAGGGCCTTCTCGGAATCATTGTGAGCACCCTGTGTCCATTGCAACGCAATTGCTCTGTAGTCTGCCAGATGGTGCAGTTCGTTGCTTTCAAGCCAGTCGGAACTCGCCGGGGGGATAGTGAGGGACATCTCTCCGGCCTCTAATGGTGCTAAAGCGAGCGTATTCACTTCCCGAACTGCGCCGCTCGGGTCGACGAGATATTTCTTTATGTTGCCTTCTTGAAGAGTCTCAATTTCCCAAGACACCTTCGGATCCCTTTCGCGGAGATCGACAACTGGTCGGACTGCGAAAATATCATCGGGCAGAATTCCTGATTTTCCGTAGATTTGGCTCAAGGCGATCTGGGGGAGAGATCCAGCGCTTAGGAGGTCGAAGGTTCTCACATCTGCGAGCCTCCCTTCCCACGGTTCGCTTTTGCTCTTTTCAACGAGAGCTACGAACAGGCGGAGCCTATCGGCAGATTGGAGTACAACCGTAATCGTACTGTCGTCTGAGGAAGGAACCTCGTGCCAAATGTTTCCGCCGTACTTTCCAAACCACTCCTGGAACCGCGGATCTTGAACAATCGATGGATGCCGTCCAATGAGATGTACCGACGAGTTACTTTCTGACATAAAACCAATCCTTCTCCTAGAATCAGACTGAGAACTAGTGTATCAGTTACTCCGCGTGTCCGCCTGCTGACATGCAACGCGGGGTGCGTAACCGTTTTTGGGGCCTATCACTGGGGACCATGTTATAGGCTTCGACCGGGCTCAAATCTTTTTGGATGGATACCTCCAGCTCGGCCAAACAGGATAGTGACCGTTGCGGGAGATTCTGACGGAATCTGCTACAGGCTTGCATCCGTTCATCCAGAGTGGCCAAGGTATCGGGGAGCATGGCCCGCGGGTCCAGGGATCCGGAGTGCTGATCCAAAGCCCAAAGTGCCTCCGCATAGTCGGAATCCAACCCCCGAGGCCCAACTCTAAAAGCTGGCGAATCAGCCGCTGCGGGATGTCGGCGGGCGACAGATCCAGCCGGTCCAGAGCTCGGAACAGTTGGCTGGCGGCGCAAAGACCGGAAGCTGCGCCGGGGCTTTGAATTCGGACTGTACTGTTTTCTTGTCCACGCCGAGGACCGCAAAGCCCTCATCAAGATCCTCCGTCGAAATATTCGCTTATTGCCTGGGCTGGATTCCTGGGACCACTATAGTCCGCTGGTTCATGAAAGTGATCTATGGGATTGCTCATTTGATCATTCGACAGGCGGCGAGAGACGAATGACACGGGCATAAGCGTCTGAGAGTTCGCGGGATCCACCGTCCCTTTCTTCTTGGAAGAGGAGGTCGAGCTTAGGGGCGTTCAACGGGAACTGTTCGGCGGCTTCCAAGAGATTGAGCTGAACTTCGAGAAGACGCGCACGGATGCCATCTTTGGGAAGACTTCCGCTGAAGCCGGCGTCGGGCTTGAACAGCGTTTTGTCATTCGGATCCTGAACAAAGATACCAAGGAAGCGCTCCTGGTCTTGACGGCCGAGTGCATCGGTGATGCGTTGAGTGACGACAACCCACAGCTGAAGCACGTTTTGAAGCGTGGCGTCACGGGGAGAAGCCTCTGGAGATAACGCTTGACCTGCAGGTGACAGGAACATGATCGTACCCGCGACCGAATCTACGGATAGGCGCCATTTATCGACCGTAATACCGGCACCAAAGTCCCTGGAATCGGCAAGGAACTGAATCCATTGAGAGGCGGTGTAGTCACTTCCGGAGGGAATAATGGGCGGTGCGAGAGCTGCAGCAGGCTCAAAGGAACGACGAAACTTCAGACGTGCCATGTAACCCGTAGTTGAGGTTGCGAAGTTGGTGAGCCTGAGGATAAACGCGGACGAAGTCCACAGCGGAGCGGAGGAGTTGAGATCAAATGTAAAGCCGACAGGACCTTCTTGCTGGATACAATTAGCGGGAAGTATCCCCGAAAAACCGTCCTTGATAAAGACCGGGTCGGGACCGATTTCCGGGGTGGCGGGCCAAGTGCCATGAGCTGGGATCATGACAATTTCGCTCTTGAAGGTCTCGGCGAGTCCCGCTTGTTCGAACCACGGCTCGTTGAGTACGACCAGGATGGCTGGGGTGTGGTTAACAGAGGTAGCCGCATCAGTTTCGGTTAGTGGTACGACGATCTTGATTAGCGGTCGTTCCGGGGTAGCTGCATTGCGGCACGGAACGAACAAACGCTTCCAATCAGTGTGCGCGGCAACGCCGGGGGAGGAAGCCCAGCTCACGCGGCTTTGCACGGGTCTCAGGTCCTGATCCGTAGTAAAGATGCCCTCGTAGCGATTTCTGACAATGAGCGAAAAGCGGAAATACATTGCACGTGAATCGCGCGATATGTCTTCCTCATAAATTAGAAAAACGGAACCGGCGGTGTTTGCCTGATCCGTAGTGAGCATCTTTGGAACGCGCAGCATGTCTGAATCAGGACGCTCGCCCATGGTTTGCGCTTCCCAATTGAGAATGCTCGGAGGGGGGCTGCCTGCAACGGTCAATGAGTTCAAGTTATCGCCATAAGGGAAGGGTTGCCGTGGCAAGGGACGCCCGTCCCATCGCCACAGTTGCCTGTTTAGTTCGAGACCCTTCACGTAGCGGAATGCTGGATCGCTCGTGTCTAGACTGACGAGGATCCGAGAGCCCTGAAGAGCTGGGGATAAGGCATTCCAGACAATGTCGCCAGTGATGGGCACTTTTTTGGCGACCTCGACGATCATTCTGGCTTCCGAAACGAGCTTGAAGTTCGGGCCGATCGTTGCGTCGTCGATCAGCTCGGCAGGGGTGAATCCCTCAAAACGGGCACTTGGGCCGGTGAACTCGCTGGAGGCAACGGCAGAGAGAAATGATACTTCGCAAATCTCGCCTTCTGGGATGGAGATGGCGGAGGTGGAGGTGTCGAAAGCGGGTGTCGCGATGCCTGGTACGCCTTGAATCTTGATTTCTCGTGCGGGCCGTTGCACGAGGGAATTGAAGCTATCGGGCGCAGCAGTGGCCGGAGGATAGTCAACGTGATAGGAAGTGGCGACTGCACCCGCCGTAGTAAGGAGCTTCAGGCGAAGGACCGCGAAGTCGGCGACTGCTGGATCGTCAATGGTTGAGTCTCTAAGAGTTTGGGTGGGATGGATATTGCCGGCCTGACGCCTATAGAACTCTGTCCAAACGGTTTTGCGGTCCACCAGAGGGAAAGCAGAGTGCCAGCGATCCCACGAGTTGAGATCCGTCGCGGGTTTTCGCAGATGAAAAGAAACAGATTGAGGCAATGCGCTGCTATTCCCATTCCCGGAGTGTAGCAATAGGAATGTTGTGCTGTCGGCCACCAACTTCAACTCACGGGCGAGGGGATAGACGCGGTCCGGAATTGCGGGCACGTTGATCTCTCGAAGAGCGTTCGCCGTGTCGTTTTGTCCTTGTTGAATGCGCACTTTACCGACTCCAACACGGCGACGGTAGGTGACCTCGCGGATAGCGTTATCATTTAGCGTGTTCGGAATGCCAGGAGACTGATTAAAATCAGTGTGCCCCTTAAGACGCTTGGGGTCGCTGGGATCAGCCAAGCTCTTTGGCAACGCGCCGGAGTTGCCGATTGCGAAGACCGCGAACTGATAGCTCTTGCCAAAGCGTAGCGCTGGAAGTTTGGACCACTCGCCAGATGCTTGCGCGAAGTGGAGAAGTGGGACGAAGTGATTGCCGATGGCGGTTTTAGAATCATCTTTGACGGCCGCCGGAAGAGACTGCAAAGGGGAGTTTGCGGCAAGCGGCTGATTGTCGTAAGGGATGAATACTTCGGGGAGACCGTTGCGGTATTGCAGACGGAGGGGAACGAGTGTTTCGGCATCAACGAGGGGACCTTGCGAATTCCCGACTTTGACTAGCGCGGTGTTGAGGCAACGCCAGGGTTTACCGGCGGCGTTCTCGCGCATGAGAATGCCGACGCCTGCCAGGGAGCGAAGGAAATCCTCTGAATCGGCGGCTGGATTGCCGAGACGATCAACCTGGAGGACGATGGGGTGGGGCTTCTCTGTATGTTCAGCGTTCGTAAGCGGCGGAGGAGCGATCCTTTCCATCAACTTCGTCGACAAGTCATTCACGACCCCTTCAAAGCTCGCCTCGAAACTAGTACGAACGAGGGCTGGAAGCGAGGTCCAAGGAACATAAGGGCGGCGCTGAAGCCAGCCGAATTCCTCAATTGCTTTGGGAAGCGGTACTGTACCAACGTTACTACGCGGCAGAAAACGCTCATTCAAATAGTCCTTGCCGATCTGAGTGAAATTCGGTGCGGGGAGATCTTTCGTGATTCGTTGCCATGCGACGTTGAGACTGCCGGAAAGCATTCGCCGGCGGACAGCGGCCTGATCTAAGTCGGCAGCGATGTCAGCGAGCTTCGTTCCATTGCCGGCGAGGACCTCGCGCCATTGCGCGAGGATCACACGGCGGAGTATCACATCATCAGCGAGGGCGGACTGCAGGCGGTCGAGTTCGTCGATGACGGATCGAATCTCGTGAGGGGCGAGTACGAGTTCTTTCATGCCGAGGGTTTTACTTGCCGCAAGCTCCGGGATGGCCTGGGCTAAGATAGCGCGCCAATGGTCAGGATCTATCGTCGTGTTTTCGTAGACCGCAATGGCTCCGGGGTTGGCGAGGGCCCACGCGAAGGCGTCATTGGAGAGGTGCCCCCCATCGGGCAACTTCCAAAGACCGAGCCCGGCGGAATCGCGCAGGGCGGCAAGAATGGCGTCGCGCAATGTCGTGATGGGAGAAATGGGAAGTTCAGCGAGACTTTCACAAAAGCCGATGGCGGTGAGATTGGCGCGAAGCGCATCGATCATTCGTTGCCCCAGGTCGAGGAAGTTGGCGACGTCCGCCTCGATCGTGGAAAGCATTTGATCGGGACGGGGATCGACGCTGCCGATCCAATAGTCGGACAGGCGGATCAGCGAGGCAGTGGCGGTAGCGGGGGCGGCGACGTTGGCCGCCGGTTCGATGTACGCCATTAGATTAAGAGGTGTGGCGGCCACGGGCACTGACGGGGCAGGAACGGTGGGCGGCGTTTCGTAGCTCCACGTCCAGAACGAGCCCTGCAATACCGGGTCTGTCTGTGTAATCGCATCGGACAAGACCGGGGCGGCGACGAGTTTGGTGCCCGGGGCAAGAGTGTTGAACCAGGTCGTTTTGACGCGAAAAATTCGGCTGAGGTTTAGGAGCTGAGGTACAGGTTGATTGGATGTACCCGTGCTCATGAGAAAGGCCCGTAAAGGCTTGGCGGCAGGATTGATATCGATCATCTCGATGTTGTTTGCCGCGCCCGCGGCATTTGGAGGATTCCAGCGCCAATTCATAGTACTGATGCTGGTCTCGACATCAGTGATTAATTGCGCTGGCGGATTGGCAGAGTGCGGAAGGATTTCGACATCAGTCAACGAGGGCTTTTGCACAACTGGGTCGATAGGAGAAAGACGAATGGCATCGATGGCGTGTCGCCAACAGTAAATCCAGTGCTCTTCCCCCGCCAGCGCTGCATCGTTCTTGTCAGCATTGGCAAAGGTTGGTGCGACGTTGAGACTGAAGTAGACCCAGTTGGCGTCGTCAAGATGCCAAAGCCTGTCCAGGTGGCAAAGAAGTGCAACGTGTTTGTCTAAGAGTAGTGGCATGAATCAGCCCTCCATCAGCGCAAGGTAGTCGTCGACCGCGTTATTGGGATTGCTTGCCTGGTTGGAGCCGGCAAACTTGTACTGGACCGAAGTTGAAACGTTCAGAGTGAAGCACCAGCAGATCTTGATACTGAGGCTGACGCTGCCGCGTCCAATGAGCGTACCTGTACCGGATTCGTACGTCATCTCCAGCAGAACGGAGAGAAATACCGAAATCATGCCCGCAACATTCACCTGCCCTTGAGCGAGAAGCATGACGCTAAGGTTGAGGCTGTTTGAGGGGGTACTGAACTCTCCGTAGATACCCAGGACGACCATGACGCCACCTTGAATGGGGCCGAACGAAAACTCGATTGCGGCACCGGCGACGATGCCGATGGTTACACTAGCCTCCAGCTTCGACTTGGCGGGAGTGTAGGTGGCATTTGCTTCGAGCCACCCGCCGCCCGTGAGAAAAAGAACTGTGAGGCGGAACGGCATCAGTTTTGTGCCGATGTTAAAGCCGACCTTGATGCTGAACTCGCCGGGGTTGGCAAGAGGTATGTTCAGCGCCATCAGTGCGCCGAGTCGGAGGTTCATTAAAGCGAAGGCCCCAAAGCTTACGTTGGGAAGTGGGAGATCCAAGCGGGCCTCAACGCCACAGGGCAAGCCCCCTTCTTCTCGCACTCTGACGATGAAGCCCTTGCCGCGCGTGTTGAGTTGGCGCATGGCATCGCCAAGGAACTTCATAGCACCTTGGACTTCGACGCGATCGGGGGACAGGTCAAAGCGGAAGCCGCCGCCGCCATCGTAAATTAGACGCGTCTGCCGAAAGATGACGAGAGGGACCCCACCAATCTGAAGGTCCCACGAACCCGCGACTTCTCCGTAGGTTTTAGACTGAGGCGCCTCACCCTCGCGTACATCGAGTCGCTGCTGCGCCTGGAAGCGACCGCCCGTCAGCTTGAGAAGTATCGGGCCGAAGGCGAAGATCGTAGCCGGCTGGTCCATGGGGACGTCAGCTACAGCCTCCATCCAGGCACGGCGCGATTGAGGATCAGCGCCGTGCGTGACTTTTATGTTCTTGTTGGCTAGAGCGGGAAGGTGAACTCCCGGGAAAAGATTGTCAAAGCGAATCCCGCCAAAGTCGGGGAGAATCTTGCCTATGTCAAAGTCCTGAAGGCTGGCCGGCACGCAACGATCCAGCAATGAGTTCGTCGGGATGCGCAAACCAAAGGACTTCAGCTCGTCGCCTGCGCGATTGACAAGCGCAGCCATCGGCGTTGTTTGAACGGCTTTATCCAGTTCGTTGAAGTAATAAGCAACACGATCGCGATTGAAGACGAGATCGTTGAGGGATGGCGGGTCACCAAAGGCCCGCACGAGGCGGAGGGTATTGTCGGCAGCTTGAGCGGCACCGCCGGGAATGAGGCTGGCGGCCTCACGCTCGTAACCGGCAATCACTTCTTGTGCGGCGTTGATGGCTTCGTCTTGCCACTTGAGGAGGTCCTTCCGGATGTCGTCGACCTGCTTATTGACGGCACCAATGGTTTGTTGCCACTTCTGCTGGAATTGCTGATCCCAGGCTGCTATCTGGTCGTTTAGTATTTGAGCAGGTCCGGTGAGGAGGGTGCTGACGTTGTTGGCAATCCAAGTGGTGGTCGCTGTTTGCAGATCGTTGAGGAATATGTTGATGGCGTTGTCAATCGCGATGAGCTGCGCATCTACGGCGTCGCGTACCGTGTCGATCGTAGCGGCGGCATCGTCTACCGCCGCGATCATGCCCGTTTGCGCGCCCTCGATCGAGGCTTGGAGTGCTGGGAGATACCCATCGACTTGTGCAGCGGCTTGGTTCAAAACATTTATCAGCGGAAGGTTGTTGACAGTTGTAACTAGCGCTTGAACATCGGCAGCTAATTGATCTAATTGTTGGGTGACCGCACTTGCATCGGCCAGACTAACCTGGTGGATTGCTTCAAGGGATTTGGTTCGGAGGGAATCGCGCAGCGCCTCCATACTTCCGCGGACCGTGGCGGCGACCTTTTCGAAAGGCCCGCCAAGCTGTCCAGTAATACGTTGTTGCGTGTCAGCAAGCATCGCGTCGATTTGGCGGGCTGAAGTCTCAATCTGGGTCCTGACCCGTTCTCGATCGGCTAGGATTTGGAGATTGGCACTTTGCAGTTGTCTACGAATGACGTCAATATTGGCCTGGGATTGAGCGATGGCTGATTGGACGGAGGCGACTGCTGCCTTGGCCTTTGCACTGGCACCAGCGAGTCCGTTCTCGAGCGGAACGCGCGCGCCCTCTAAGGCAACGTGACAAAAGTTCTTGATTGCAAGCTTCGCCTGCTGTTTCCACGCAGTGCCATCAAGCGCCTTGGCGAGTTCGTCACGGAACTGCTGCGTTTGACGAGCGACTTGCCTGCGCCAGAGTTCAAATGTCGCGCTGAGGTGTTGCGTCAGAACTGAATTGGCGTTGAGAGTGGGAAACTGCGCGGCAACGGTGTTGATTTGCTTGTAAGCGTCGGCAATCGGAGTACCGAGGTAGGTGTTGGCGAGCTGCTGGCCGCTCTGCATCAGCCAGTCATGAGCCGTTTGATCGATTGACCCGGAAGCCGGGAGCTTACTTAGGAGGGTGTCGAACCCCGACTGAAGAGTATTGCGAAGGGCAGATGTGCCGTCGTTGATGGATTGCCAAATTGGGTTGGTCGGTGGTGCGGGTATGACAGAGGACCGCGACATGCTCACGTTGCGCACGATTGCGCCGATGGCTTCGGTGGTCCGTTCGGCGACGAGGTTCGGGAGGCGTTCACTAGGATTAACGGCGAACGTGAATGCATCGAACCCAGGTTCAGTCGAACGAGGAGCGGGCAGACTTGCATCCGGACGTTGGTTATTGAGGTAGGCCGTCTTGGGGGGGGCTGGATTAGGAATATCGGCGTAATCGATATCGCGGACGGCCGCCCAGAGGTTAGGGTCAGAGCCAGTGCCTTGAGCGGTGCTTGAGTAGAAAAGTAGCTTTTGGACATCGTCTATCGCGACAGAGACGGGATCTTCGGCACTGACGCCGGCGAGAATCAATTGTATTTGCGGCTTGGGGTAAAGATCCTTATCTTCGCCGACACGCCATAGGGGGATTTGATAGCCTTCGTCTCGAACATCAGTGCCCCAACTACTCTTTACATTGATGATCCTGGACTTGAACTCGCACCCAAGGACAAAGCCGCGAGAAACTGGAGTTGCTCCATAGTCAGGATAGCGGCGTTCAGGTTGAAGTACTTCGATGTACTCACGAACCTTACGAAGAATGACTCGTCTGGGGTGGGCATTCTGTTCGCTCTCGAAATATGCGGACGGCAAGGCTGTGCGTTCGTAGATGATGACATGTTTGGCAACATTCCAGTAGCATTTGATTCGTCCGATCCGCTCCAAACTATAGTAGTGGACGCGCCCCATCGCGGTATTGGAGATGATCTTGCTGCGGTCTTCATCGAATCCAGCCTTCTGGTACCCCCAGCCGCCGTAGGAGGAAAAATAGGGGTTAGCGAGTTCACCAGACGTCGACTTTGGATCCCGCCAGATGGCTTTGAGAACGTTTGAAAACTCGACGCCCCAAGTTGCGCCGCCGTGAAACACGTCAGCGATGGGTTGTGGCTGGCCATCGGTCAGTTGCCAGATGCGCGAAGACTTGCGCAGCTCGTATTCCACGTCGCGATTGATATGAGTGCCACCGGATTGGCGTTCGTCATAAACCTCGAACAGGCCGAGACGGGATTGCATTTGGGCGAACGTTCGAGACCAGTCCTCGCGGCGATTGGAATAAGCTGTACGCTGGTCATGCGTCGAACCAGACCAAGCCAAGGTACGCAGTTGACGGCCAGGCATTGCGCCTAGGCGAGCGGCTAGTTCGCTGATGCGAAAGTCGGGATAGGTGACACGCGCAGTCATCCCATAGAGCAATTCAAAGCGCGCGAACCTGACTGCGGCGCCCGGTGCCCGCTGGCCGACATACCCAAGAATGCGGCGGAGGTTCCAAGGTGCCTCCGTGTAGCGTTGCTTGAGATAACTAGAGAGCAGCGTAATCCGTGCTTGGGGAGAGAGTCGGTATTTGGCGGGTTTAGCGTCTTCGATTCCGGCGGTTGTGTGTTTTTCCATTTCCTCACCGAGCGTCTGAGGAGGAAGGAGCAAGTCGAAACCGGCGGTCGAGCCGGCGATATTCCAGTTGTTCGACTCAACGCCGCGATTCTGCCAGTTAGCAAACTCGCTAGCACCGGTGCTGGGATCCTGGCGTGCAAACGGAGGCACCAGGACTTCGGCCAAGAGCAACGGCTGACGATCGAGAACGATCACGCGTGTTGGGGAAGCATCGGGTGAGTTACTGTTCAAACGCAAGCGGAGCGTCTGGGAAAGGCCCTCTTCGGTCCGCTCAGAAACAGTAAGAAAAAGGTTTGTAGCAACAACCGCGGCGGGGACTTGTTGTGGGAGCGAATGCGTAATCAATAGGGGCGCTTCGCGACGAAAGCGGCGTTCGATAGCGATCTCAAAGTCGTCGGTTTCGGTAGCGCGAATGTAATTCTCCGGGACAACATCTTCGCCGGGTAAGGGGTCCTGGCCGCCCGGAGTTACCTGCTGGAGCGCAAAAACGAAATTGGCATCGATTCCGACGATCGACTCAGAACCAACTGGTGTGAGGTCTTCGGTGCGGAGCGAGGCAGTCATTTCAAAGGGCTGCGGCTCGAACCCGGGAGTTTGCGGGACCGGCGGAACAGGCGCAGCAACAAACGCGAGGTCAAGAGCGCCCATGCGAACGGAATGCGAATCGGATGTCGGACGGTTGAGAAGCGCGCCTTGCACCTTGATAATGGGATGCGGCGCGTGTTCGTCCGCGATGACCGGGCTTATGGCGGCAGTGGAGTTGACGGCTTTGGCGGCGTGCGTGCGAACGCCAGGATACTGGAATGTCAACGAAGGGTGGACGGCAGGCGAGAAGAAGGAATCCGAGACGATTAACTGTAGGGTTGGGCCGTTCGTCGAGAACTTCTTAAGCGGGATGAAGTCAAAGGTAGCTGGGTTGCTGTAGGATCCCGAAAATGGCGAGCCGTCTCGCAGGCGCAGCCGAAGGTGTGCGCCCGGCCAATCTAGGTCACTGCTGGCGACAACCGCCGGGACGTCCTCGATATTGATAAGCTCCGGCAGAAAGCTGACGGGATTGCCGTCTTGCACGGTTTGTAAGCTGCGGTGGTAGGGCAGGAAGACTTCATCGCGCCACGTTCGCCAGAATGCACGAGCCGGAAGGACCCAGTCGGAGAGCCAGATCCCAGTAGGTGCAAGCACGGTGCCGGTTGCGTCAACAACTTTGTCCCCATGACCAAGAGTTGCGGACTGAATCGTTTGAGATGCTTTATCTGCGCTCAAATCTGTGCCGAATATTTTGATCGAGAAAGACTTCAACGACTGGTTTGATCGCAACAGTAGGAATTGTCTAGTGAGCCGCGGTAGGAAACACTGAAACAACGGATGGCCGATTGGGTCAAGGACGCCGGGCGCAAAAGTGAAAGTGAGGGGATAGAAGGCCGTGGTGGCATTGTGTTCCACGCCTAGAGCGTCTGCAAATGGAAAGGGGGCGCTTCCAGGCGACATCGATGCCTGGAATATGGCGTTCTGGATTTGACTTAGAACCCCGGCAGAATTGTTCACACTAAATGTGGTGTCAGGATAATCAAGTACCAGATTCTCGTAGCGGACCTGCCCGGTGCCGGAAAGAACGATGTTGAAACGGAGTGTTGCGTAGCTGGCAAGCTTCCAAATGGCTACGCGGCAGGGTAGGCGGACGCTGACTCGCGTGGGAGTTTCGACCCTTATCCTCGGGGACTCGGATTGATTGGTGATCGGGATTGTATCAATCACTACGAACGGAAGCGCCCGGTTGTATTGAGTGCCGTCGAAGAACGCCACGCGATCCAGGACGGAAAGGGGTTGGGGATTTACCCGCCCCGCTATTGAGACAAGGCGGAAGGATTGCTGGTTTACGAGTTCGAGCTGTTGAGCGACTTTGCCTGAACCGTACAACTCAAGAATGCGTTCGTTCACTGCGTGCCTCCTGTCGTTCCGGGGCACACCAGAAACGGGAGTACCCGAAAAGTTTATTTAGCCATTGGCCTGAACCGACTCGTGCAGGGGAGTAACAGAGCGTTCCATGCCGTCTTCGGATCATGAATCTGTCCGCCGAGGAGGAGTCTCCGCGAAGTAACGATTATCACGCTTGTCTCGGCGTGGATGTTGCGCATGCCCGTTCGTCATGGCGTCTCCTGATCTGCTCTCAAAGAATTCAGAGAGTATATCGAAATTTCAAAGGTTGATGGAGATATAGTCTTATCTCCCTAATCGTTCGATAATCGGGGCCGCGAATTGAGCTCCCGGAGCGCGGGGTTCGTCGGAGGAGCCATGGGACTGGTTACGGGGCAGTTGGGCAAGACAGAAAAGGGGCGTTTTCCTTGCACCCAGCGGGTGCGGCCGGGAAAATGGAAGAGTGAAGAAGATTCGCAAACCCTCCCCCACTGAATCTCCGCTACTTTTTGATATCGACCCGGAGCCGATACCGGAAATGTTGACGGCGTTGGGCGGAGTGCCGTTGTTGGTGCAAACGTTCCGGTCGCTGGGGCTGCCTGGGCAGGTGCGCGAACATGTGCGGATCAAGGAGCGGGAGCGGGGTTACGACGAAGCCACAATGGTGGAGAGTTTTGTGGTGTTGAACGCGGTGGGAGGGGAGTGCTGCGACGACTTTGCACGGCTGCGGGAAGATCCGGGGTTGAGCGAGTTGATTGGACACGGAGCGCCCTCGCCGGCGGCGGCGCGGAAGTTTTTGAATCAGTTTCACGACGAGGAACAGATCGCGGCGGCCAAGGGGCGGCGAAGGGGAGATGAGATCGCCTACATTCCCAAGGAGAACGAAGCTCTGAAGGGGCTGGGATTAGTGAACCGGGCGTTGGTCCAGGAGTTGGGGCGGCGGTGTCCGGACCAGCGGATCGCGACGGTGGATCAGGATGCGACGATCATCGAAAGCAGCAAGCAGTTGGCCTTACGCAGCTATGAAGGAGAGCGCGGTTACCAGCCGATGCTGGCGGTATGGGCGGAGATGGATGTGGTGCTGGCCGATGAGTTTCGCGACGGGAATGTACCGGCGATGATGGGTCCGCTGGCGGTGGCCAAGAAAGCATTCGCGGCGTTGCCGGAGACCGTGCAGACGTTTTATTACCGGGGCGACTCGGCGTGTCATGAAAACCGTCTGATCCAGTGGCTGCGACACGAGCAGCGGGCAGAGGGACCGCGGGGCTTCATTGGATTCGCCATCAGCGCGAAGATGAGCGACGCCTTGCATAAGGCCATCATGAAGGTGCCGGAAGGGGAGTGGAAGGCTTACGGGAAAGAGCATGCCACAGAGATTCGGGAATGCGCCGAGGTCAGTTTCGTGCCGGGGGAGAAGTCCGAGCACAAGGACACGCAACCGCTGCGCTACATCGCCATCCGCATCCGGCAGCGACAGGAGAATCTCTTCGATGACGGCAGCAAGGTGAAGCATTTCGCCGTGCTGACCAACA